>Ga0256842_1001109_pt1 | contig 22312 bp, 20 predicted proteins | sample 4559240metaG_FD_185973 | JGI IMG/M metagenome (GOLD analysis project Ga0256842, IMG submission 185973) | Hydrothermal vent microbial communities from Guaymas Basin, Mexico - 4559-240 | ecosystem: Environmental > Aquatic > Marine > Hydrothermal vents | place: Mexico: Guaymas Basin | collected... | reverse complement strand
TTAAATAAGGTTGTAGATGATTATTATGATAAATTGTCTAATGTAAAGAAATATTTGACTAAACAGCAGTTTAAGTTATTACTTGTAGCAATAATGCAGAAGGAGTCTGGATTTGATTGTTATGCAGTTAGTAATAAACATGCTATAGGCATAATGCAGATATTACCTTCTCCTAATAACCTGAAATATTTGAATAATTTTATTACAATTCTTTATACTAAGGAATTATTTGATTTGGAATTAAATATAATAGCAGGAGCTGTTTTGCTTGATCATGACTTGCAGATTGCATATAATTTATTGAAATCCAAATCTAATCCAATATTACCTAGTAGGGTTATTAGAAAGGCTTTAAATATTTATTCAAATGATTCTTCAGGTAAGTACACACTTGAGGTTTTGGATACTGTGGCGACTTTGAGAGGGTATCTACTTTTGGATGAGATATATAAGGTAGTTGTAATATCTGAAAAATAGTTTTGGAGGTTTGCATGCTTACTACTGTTGTTAGTAATATTAAGTATGTGACAGATGTCTTAGCTGGTGACATAAGAAAAGATTTATTATCAGGTAAATATGTTTTTTATGTTTATCAGGATTTTATGAAGTCTGATTTTAGATTTAAACGAATATATCCTCAAGAAGTTTTAGGACTTAGAGTTGTGTTCAAAGAAGGTCATGGAATTTATTATAGAACCTATTATATTTTGACTGATTCGTTCAAGTTTTATAAGGTTTCTCCGTCTGTTCAATCTGAGCTGATTTATGCTTGTGATACCTTACCAAATGATTGGAATGTGTTCATTGATATTTTAAAACATCCTAGGAATAAGCAATATTTCCATGGATTTTTACTAGTTGTATTGTTTCATTATTTTGCTATGCTTGCCAATGTTCGTGTTAGTTCTTCCAAGTTTAGAAATTATTTGAGATATATTATTTTGCTATTCATAGGTGTTGTGGTGGGTCATTTGAATTGTTCAAAAGTTTTAAAAGGTTTTCAAGTGCCAGTACATGTTTTGATTGACTCTTATAAACATTTGTTTGAATCTGATCAAGTTACACAGTATGATGTTGTTTGTGAAGGACCTACTTCATTGGATAGATTGTTTGTTAAGTTTTTAAAGGAATTACTTGATATTTGTAAAGTTTTGGATAAGGATTTGTATGATAGAGTATTTTTTGTTGATAGGTCATTCTATCTTCATGGGAAAATATAGGATATGCTAAGGTTAAAAACATAGAATAACAATTTTTGATAGGAGGTATTTATGCCAGTAAAGAAACTTTCCGCAACTGATATTCCAAGTGATTTATTAGGAGATCTTCAGTCTTTACTTATAACAAAGACTAAGGAGTATGTAGCAATAGGACAGAATTTTTATGAGTTGTATCCTACTTCTGCAGTTAAGTTGATGCAGGTATTAGCAGAGTTCGATTCAATTTTAAATGAAGTATGGCAAGAAAAAACAGACAGAATAAAGAAAAATTTAAATGAAGAGCAGTTAAAAAAGTTTGATCCAATTGATGTTGTTGTTACAGTTGAGGATTTACTTGTGAATAAAAATTTCATAACCAAAGTGCGTGAGATTATGCCTTTGATAATAGAAGGTGTTGATGAAGAAGATAAGGAAGCTATGACACTAGGGCAGACTGTGGATTTGGTGCAGAAGGTAATTAAAGTTAATTTTGAGACATTACCTCCTTCCTACAGGGCTAAGGTAGAGGAAGTAGCATCAAAATTTACTCAGGATAAAAAAGAAAATGATGCTGCAAAAAACCCTTAATGCCCCACTACTATATTAAATATTTAAAATTTACGAAAGTATTGGTAGCGGAGTTTGTCAAGGAGTTTTGTTGTAGTGGGGCTATTTCTGTATTTTCTTTATCCCGTGTTAATAGGTATATACTTTGTGGTTTAACTGGAAATAAGTGTTCTGTTATGTGTCCTAAGTTTAATACATGCAATTCCAAGAATTATATCATTGAGGCATATACGTTAGGTGTGATGTATTGTTTATTGATGTTGAAACGCACAGTTGATTTTGAACAGAGGGAATTTGAGTTTATTATTCATACAGGTAAGCGATTGGTTGATTCTATTTCAACGGAATGGGAACCTTATTCTCTATTAAATGAGGTTGATACTTTACATGATGAATCTATTGATGATTTATTATCTAGAAAGGTAGAAGTAGATTCAAAATTTTTTGGTAAAGATGCTCAGAAGATTATTGATATTTTTAGGAATAAATCTAAGCAGAGTTTGGAAAATATAAATAAATTGATTGATTCCTTTAAAAAGACTAAAGGAAAAGTTCCCAGTCATTTACTAAATATCAAGAGTGCATTGTCTAGTCGTGTTGTTTCCAGTCTATATGATATTTCTTTCTCAGATCATATAGCATTACTTGTGGAGTATATTAAAAATAAAATTGATATCAGTTACAATGTTATCCTAAATTATTTGGTTTTTGATTATGTTCCAACTGATAAAGATGACTTTCCTTATAGTGAGCTTGATTCTAACCTCAATAAAATCTATCAGAATATGAGGATTACATCAAAATTTGATGAAGGAAACCCTTTTAGATGGGATGAGCATCGTTTGGAGTTATATAAACAAGAGAAAGATCCTTATAAAAAACTTGTAATTTTTGATGATAGATTGTATTTATGGAAGAAATATATTTTATCTGAAGATATTGAGTTAACTGAGGAGATAATAAGAGGTAAATATATTCTTGATTATATTATAAAAATTTATGCAAAAGAATTTACTACAAAATATATTATTTATGAACACGTTCCAGATCTTGTTTTATCTAGGTATAAAAATGTAGTTAGTAGGATGCTAAAATTATTATATATGCAAGGGGTGAATTTATTTGATTTGTTTACAGAAGAACAAGTTAAATATCAGGCAATGTTTAGAGAGGGAGTCTCTACAGGAGAATATCTCCCTATCTTATATGGTGCAGAAAATAAAACGGTAACAAGTGATCCTGAAAGGTTGTTTAATTCATTGAAGTCTGCCAATCTTATAACTTTTGTGAGGATTATATCATGGCAAAGAGGAAAATAAGTGTACAGTCAGCTAAGGATAAGGCACGACGGCTACAGAAGATGGTGGCTGAAAAGATTTCTGATTTGCTTGGGATTCCTTGGGGTAAGGATGAGATGATAGCCTCACGTGAAATGGGGCAATCTGGTGTAGATGTGCGGTTAATTGGAGAAGCTGCTGAAAAATTTCCATTTGCTATAGAATGTAAATGGCAGGAAAAATGGGATATTCCTGGTTGGATACGTCAAGCTGAGTCAAACACATCGGATAAATTACCTGATTGGTTATTATTTGTTAAGAAGAATAGAAGTGATGTTTATGTTATGATGAAGGCTGATACATTTTTTAAGATAATGGAATCGGTTTTGAAACATAAATAAGATTAGAAACAAGGAGGTTTTCATGGGTAAGGTAACTTTGGATGATTTAATTTATACGGCAGATGAATTGAATAGGGAGTTACAGCTTGCTCCCGCAATAGATGTAGCAACATCTGCTGACAAAATAAGTAAGATGTTGTGTGTTGCTGCAAAGTTGATTCATCCTAAAGATAGGCTGAGTAAAAGGACTATAAAGGTATTATTGGCTATTAAGGCTGATATACCTGAATCATTTAAGGAAGCTAATAAGGAGTTTTTCCAGGAGATTGAATCTGAGATGCAGCCCACCACTCAATCTGGATTAGACTCGTCTTCTAGTGAGGGACTGTCTAAACAAGAGAACAAGCAATCTGAGTCTCCTACTGGTGAGGAGGATAGTAAGCTAGTAGAGAAGGAATTCAGTCCTGATGCTACTATTGATTCGAAACAACTCATAGATGATACTGAGGAAAAATCTGTTGAGGTGGATATGGAAGTTGTTGTTAAGGAAAAAGATTCTAATATATATCCGTATGATACGGCTGATGAATATATCAAGAAAAGTGAATTTAAAAATTATAGAGAAGCAGTCAAGGCTTTATTGGAATTAGCTCGTTATAAGAGAGAGGAGATTGTAGAAGCTATTATCAATAATTTTGATGTTAAACCTGTAACAATCAAATCTTTCTTGTCAGATTGTAAGAATCCTAAATATACAAGGATTAAAGGGAAAATTATAAAAGAACATCCTTTAAAAAAGTATTTATATCTAGAAAATATAGATAAAGGAGAGAGTGATGCAAAAAAATAAAGTAGTAGTTTCTGTTTCAGGTGGAGTAGATTCCACAACATTGGTTGCTTATTTATTAAGTAAGAAATTTGATGTTATTGGAGTATCGTTTATTTATGGTGCAAAGCATAATGATTATGAGCTTGAAGCTGCCAAGAAAATTTGTGAGCATTACAAGATACAACATCAAATATTTGATTTAACTGAGGCTTTTGCTCCATTCAATTCTGCATTGCTTAAAACTGGTAAGGATATTCCAGAAGGGCATTATAATGAAGAGACTATGAGTCAAACTGTTGTGCCAGGAAGGAATATTATATTTTTATCGGTGTTAGCAGGCTATGCCTGGTCAGAAAAGGCTGCCTATATTGCAATAGGTATACATGCAGGTGACCATTTTATTTATCCTGATTGTAGGCCTCAGTTTTATGAAGCAATGTCCAAGGCTATTATAGAAGGAACTGATGGAAATGTTTCTATCATTGCTCCTTTTGTAGATTTATCTAAGGCTGATATAGTAAGTATAGGGTTAGAGTTACAGGTTCCTTATGAGTTGACAAGGACTTGTTATAAAATGCAGGAAATTGCATGTGGTAGATGTGGTAGTTGTGTTGAGAGATTAGAGGCTTTTCATTTAAATGGTGTAGACGACCCTATTGAATATGAAGATAGGGATTATTGGAAAACAACCCAAAAATAGGAGGATTGTATTATGAAGTTGTGTTTACGTTGTAATGATAGGCTAGATGATAGCCATGAGGGAGTATTGTGTGATAAATGTTTGGAAAAATGGAGGATTTTGCAAGAACAGTTATTTAAAGAGTTTACCGGTAGTGATGATATAAAGCAAGGTTTTGCTTTGATGTTGAAAGGGCTATCTGAAGATTTTGGATTGGATTTGACTGATCCTAATTTTTTTGGAACACCTGGTCGTGTTGCTAGAATGTATGGAGAGATATTCAAGGGTGTTAAAGATACCGATAGGCAAGTGCAGGATATTTTGAGTGTATCCTTTCCTTCTTCCTACACTCAGATTATTCTTGCAACTGATATCCAAGTTTATTCCATGTGTCCTCATCATTTTTTACCAGTTGAATATAAGATTCATGTAGCATATATTCCAAGTGAGCAAGGTCAGGTTATGGGAGCTTCCAAATTATCACGGTTAGCTGTTGTACTGGCTAGTAGGCCAGTATTGCAGGAACAGTTCACTGAAGACATTACAAGCTGTTTAATGAATCATGTTGACGGTTGTTTAGGAGCTGCTTGTATTGTGCAAGGTAGGCATTTTTGTATGATAATGCGTGGAATCAAGCAACCTCATTCTAAATTAGTTACATCTTCTATGAAAGGTGCTTTTATGGAAGAGGCTTCAACCAGGCAGGAATTATTTGATTTAATAAAATTAAATTCTAATCTTTAAAAGGAGGATGTTATGGATAATCCAAAAACCTTGACTTTATTAGGTAATAAAAAGACTGAGTACAAGTTTGAAGATCCTAATGCGGATATGTTGGAGATTTTTGAAAACAAATATCCACATAGAGATTATGTAGTGAGTTATACTACAAAAGAGTTTACAAGTTTATGTCCTGTTACAGGTCAACCTGATTTTGCTGAGATTAAAATTGAGTATATTCCTGATAAATATTGTATTGAAACCAAATCTTTGAAATTGTATTTATTTGCTTATAGGAATTATGGTTCATTCATGGAAACAATCACCAATAAGATATTGGAAGATTGTGTCAAGGCATGTAATCCCAGGAAAATGACAGTTTATGGCAATTTCAATGCTAGAGGTGGGATAACAATAAATGTAGTTGCTACTTATGAAAGAGAGGAATAGTTATTATGTATGTATTCTTTGCAGGAGGATTGGGGATTGAATTTGATGAGAATTCCCCTGTATCCCCGGAATTACTTGAATATAGATTGTTATCTTATCATTATATGAATCAATCTTTATCAAAAAGTTATTTCCATGAGTATCGTGATAGGTACCAGATAATCATTATGGATAGTGGAGCTTTTTCAGCTTGGAATGCTGGAAGTAAAATTATCTTAGATGATTATATTAGTTATTTAAAGGACTACATTGATAAGATTGATTATGTTGTCAACCTTGATGTTATTCCAGGTACTCCAGGATTAAAACGCATTCCTATTGAAGAAGTTGAAAGATCAGCTGCTAAAGGCTATGATAATTACAATTACATGTTATCGAAAGGAATACCTGAAGATAAGATTATCCATGTATTTCATCAGAATGAGGATTTTAAATGGTTACAACGTATGCTGGATGATAAGATGACATATATAGGGATATCTCCTGCAAATGATAGAACCACAAAAGAAAAAATAATGTGGTTAGATAGGTGTATGGAATATATTTGTGATGATAAAGGATACCCAACAGTTAAGTTTCATGGGTTTGCTGTTACGTCATTGAGACTAATGTTGAGGTATCCCTGGTATTCAGTTGATTCATCTACTTGGGCTATGAAGGCTGGTAGAGGGGAGGTAATGGTTCCTGTCAAAAAGGATGGGAAGTGGGATTTCTCCCAGCCTCCCCTAGATTTTAGATTTAGTAATGTAGTTTTAAAGAAGACTCATTACACATTGGTTACAGGTTATATGAAAGAATTGATTGATGAGTATTTGGAGCAATTACATATTCCACTAGGTAGTTCAGAGTTTGTTCAGGTGGATAGTTCTCATAAATTGGCAAAAAATGAGCGTATATGTAGTAAAAATTATGTGCGTAATCTAAAACTACCTGCACCTGAACCAGGGAAGAAATGGATAGAAATTATTGTAGAGAGAGGTATTGTTAATGATTGGAGATATAGGCAATTATTGAATATCTATTTTTTGCGTAATTTTGCTCAATCTAAAAAAGAGCCCGCAAGATTTGTTGATATGGTCAAACCTAGTTTGGGATTGCTATGAAGGAGGTTATATGAATAAGGTAAAGGTTAATGAATTATTAACATCATTAGAGGCGGTGATGCCTGGTTTGGCAAAAAAAGAGATTATAGAGCATGCCAATTGTTTTATTTTTGATGAAGGGAAGATTTATACATTCAACGATGAAATTTCTGTGTCTTATCCAGTGCAGGGTATAGGTGTTAGTGGAGCAGTGTCGGGTAAGGAGTTTTATGATTTTATGAAGAATGTTGAGGATGAGGAAGTTTCTATAGGTTTAGGAGATAAGTCAAAAGTAGTTGTTCAAGGATCTAGTTTTGAGGTGAAGTTTAACCTTCGTGCGGCAAAGATGCCTACCTATGTTCCTACACCTGATGATTGGAAGAAACTACCTTCTAATTTTAAGGAAGGATTTGAATATTTATTATTATCTGTTGCAAAGGATATGTCAAATCCTGTTCTGACTTGTATACATTGGGTAGGTGATGTATTGGAATCTTGTGATAACATAAAGTATACAAGGTGGCAATTAGATGGAGGAGAAATAGATGAGGATTGGGATATATTACTGTCAGATAATGTAGGAGCTCAACTCTTACATTATGACCCTGTGGAATATAGTTACAGTAAAGATGGCTGCTGGTTGCATTTGAAGATGGATAATGGTTGTATATTTTCCTGCAGAACATTTCTTGGTAAGTATCCTGATACATCAGTTATTTTGAAGGCTTGTCAGGTAGATGATGGTTATGAAATCGAACTACCTGATAAACTTAATAGTGCATTAGATAGAGCCTCTGCAGTAGCTATTGAAGATGAATTAGGTGATAAACTTGTCAAATTACATTTTACCAGTAAAGGATTATATGTTCGTGCACGTAGTGACTTAGGTGTGTTTAAGGAGTTAATAAAGGGAAATTATGATTACTCATGCAGTGTTTCAGTGTACATAAAGGTATTAAAAGCGGCATTGAAATATTTCAATAAAGCTATTTTAAGTTCTAATAAGAAAATGATAATGTTCAAGGCGGATTATTTAACTCATATTGTCTCTGTTGCAGAGGAGGTTTAAATGTTCTTTTCTAAGGCAGATCTTATTTCCTCAATTAAGATGCCTTCTATTGTTGATAAGTTTCCTAAGTGTAAGTTATGTAAGTTATATAAGACTTGTTTATCTCCTAAAATGCCTCCGTCTGGTGAAGGAAAATTAGGAATTTTAATTGTAGCAGAGGCTCCAGGAGAGGAAGAAGATCGCCGAAATATTCAACTTGTAGGTAAAGTAGGTAGATGGTTTCGGTCTTTTTTATTTGATTATGATTTGTCGCTTGACCAACATTTTTGGAAGACTAATGCTATTGCCTGTCGCCCTCCAAAAAATAGAACACCTACAAATAATGAAATTTCTTATTGCCGTCCTAATGTGTTAAAAGCTATTAAAGATTATAAACCTAAGGTTATTTTGTTATTAGGAGAGGTTGCATTAAATTCTGTTATAGGTAACAGGTGGAAAAAGGATATTGGTTCTATTTCTAGATGGAGAGGGTTTGGTATTCCTGATTATGGTGCATGGGTTGTTCCTATGTATCATCCTTCATATGTTATGAGGAATGAAGATTATAATCCTGCAGTTGAAAAAATATTTCGGCGTGATTTTGAATTTGCTTTAGATTTACTCTCATATGAACCTAAGGTTGAAACTCCCAAAATTAATTGTATATATAATGAGGAAGGTGCTATTAAGGTCATGCGTCAAATCTTAAGATTAGCAAGAGATAGAAAGTTATTATTGGCATTTGACTATGAAACTACTGGAATTAAGCCTCATAATGAAGGGCATAGTATTAGGTGTGTGTCGTTATCATATGGATATAATGATAATTATAGTTTTTTGTTTTATACTAGTGAAAGGTTTTTGCAATGTTATAGGAAAATAATGTTGCATCCTAACATATACAAGACTGCTCATAATATGAAATTTGAAGATACTTGGACCAAGGTTATATTAGGATATAGGCCTGTTAATTGGGTTTGGGATACTATGCTCAATAGTCATATACTTGATAATAGATCTGGTATAAATTCTTTAAAATTTCAGAGTTATATTCATTTTGGGATTGTAGGTTATGATGAGGATATAAGTGAATATTTAAAATCTTCTGGCAGTGCTAATTCTAAAAACAGAGTATATGAAGCTCCTGTTCCGAAATTGCTATTATATTGTGGTATGGATAGTGCGTTGCAATATAGGCTTGCTATAATGCAGATGAAGGCATTAAATAGTCCTATACTCAAGGGGGTAGGTCTGTGTTAAATGTAAGTGTGAATCCTATTACTGACCAAGCTGTAAAATTATTTCATGATGGTTGTTTAACATTATCTGAAATTGAAGAAAATGGAATCTTAATTGACCTTGATTATTGTAAGAAACAATATAAGGCATTGACTAACAAAATAAGAAAGTTAAGAAAGTTAATCAGTAAAGAAGATGTTGTCAAGACTTGGAAAAGAGTTTATGGCAAAGATTTTAATATAAATTCAAATGCACAACTTGCATACATTATTTTTGATTATTACAAGGAACCTGTAATAAAAGAAACAGAAACTGGAGCACCTGCAGTTGATAAAGAAGTTTTGCATAAATTATCGAAAAAATATAAATTTTTAAAATATCTAGAGAAATTACGTAAATTATTAAAAGCAAGGGATACATATTTAAAGAATATAATTGAAGAAACCAGTGATAAAGGACTTTTACATCCAATTTTTAATTTGCATACTGTAGTTACCTTCCGTTCCTCTTCCAGTAATCCGAATTTCCAGAATATTCCAATAAGAGATCCTTATGTTAAGAGGGTAATTAGACGAGCATTTATTCCAAGAGAAGGTCATACATTTGGTGGGATTGATTATGGAGGTTCAGAGGTTAAGATAGCTTGTTGTTATCATAAAGACCCTGTCATGATGAAATATTTAAAAGGTGCTGGAGATATGCACCGAGATGTTGCTGCGGATTGTTATAAGACTACACCTGATATGGTATCTAAAGATATGAGGTATTGTGGTAAAAATAAATTTACTTTTCCCCAGTTTTATGGAGATTATTATAGGAATTGTGCTGTAGGTTTATGGGAAGCAATTGATGATATGGATTTGAAAATGACTGATGGAACTCCTGTTAAAGAACACCTCAAAAAAGAAGGTATTACTTGTCTTGATGATTTTATTGAGCATGTTAGGAATGTAGAAGATATTTTCTGGAATAAAAGATTTAAAGTTTATGCTCAGTGGAAAGAGCAATGGTTAGAGGATTATTGGAAAAACGGTTATTTTGATATGTATACAGGTTTTCGTTGCCAGGGTGTAATGGGTAAAAATGACGTTATTAATTATCCTGTTCAAGGGGCTTCATTTCATTGCTTATTATGGTCTTTGATTAGATTACATGCTTGGATGAAAGAAAACAAATTAAAATCCAAGATTGTAGGACAGATTCATGATGAAATTGTCCTTGATATGTATATTCCTGAGGCTAAAGATATTCTATTAAAAGCTAAAGATATTATGGTTAATGAGATTGTTAAAGAATGGAAATGGATTATTGTTCCATTAGAGGTTGATGCTGCCTTTTGTCCTCCAGGTAAGAGTTGGGCAGATAAAGAAACAGTGTTTGAGTATATAGGTAGTAAGGATGAGGTTACATGGTCAGGATGGTTGAAAGAATATTTAGATGGGGGTAAAGTGAAATGTTAAACAGTATTTTTGATAATATTTATGGATTTATTGATTTTTCATTAATAAATGCACATAAACCTTCATCTGTTTTATTTGTAGGTGGATGTAATTTAAGGTGTTGGTTTTGTCATAATAAAGAGTTAGTCAATAAAGAAGGTAATCCTAAATCCAAATCTGAATTGAAACGTATTCATGACTTTGTTCAGGATTTATATGAGAAGTATAATCCTAATTATTGTGTTACTATTACTGGAGGAGAACCTACTATATATGATGATTTAGTTGATTTTATTGAACATTTTCTTGAAATTGATACTGCTGTTCACACTAATGGTATACGTTATGATATGGTTAAAAAATTACTCAATATTGATAATGTGTCTAAGATTTTTGTGGATATCAAATATGCACCTTCCAATTATAAGGAAAAGTTAGGTGTTGATGGAACATCTATAGAAAGAATATGTGAATTAAATCCTTATTATCCTTCCAAATTAGAATTCAGGACAACGGTTGTTCCTGATTTGACTGGAGAGGATGTGGAGATAATCAAAGACCTAGTTGAAAGATTTAAATTGAATCATACATTCCAGAAATATATTCCTCCTAAAAAGCAAGAGTTTTGATTAGATTTCACTTATAGTTTAAGATATTACTAGGATTCCTGAGTAGTAATATAGCTAGCGCCTGCCAATTTTATATTGTTTTCTTTACTTTCAAATGTAACAAGAACTTCTGCTCCAGGATCTGCAGGAAAGTCATTAAATTCCCAATTACCTGTAGTTGTAGTTGTTTTCATTATCATAGGTTGATTGAAATCAGCGAATGTATATACATTAATATTTTTTCCGGTGATAGGATTTCCATTGCTATCAACGATTGTTCCAGCTAATCTTGATGAGACTCGTGTTTCGTTAGAAGTGACAGTGGTTGGATATGGATTACTTTCTAAGTTATATAACATTTGAATTTCATCATCAGTCAAAGCTCTATTAAACACACGAACATGGTCAATTAAGTGATTTTTAATATACCATTTATCACCTATATACAACCAACCATCATTAAATTTCAAATCTTCATTTGAGTCGTAGGTATCAGTTAATTGTCCATCAATATATAATTTCATTTGACGTAACATTACAACTTGACAAATGAAATGCCATTGGTTGTAGGTAATTGATCCTTGGGACGTTTCTATTCTAAGATTTTGAGTGTGAATTCCATCATTGCTTATATAAAATTTTGAATTACCCTTAGCAGATAACCACAATCCAGGTTGACGGCAGTTTCCACTTCCATAATTGGTATTATCGGGGCTCAAATGCCAGATACTGGGCCAGTGATACCCGGTATGCCCAGCCACGTTTATCCATCCACATACTGTGATTTCCTTACTTCCATGACGTTGAATTGGATTGGTTGTAACAATGTAGTCATTCTCAGTTTTATTAACATAATCAACAGCCTGACCAAGTTTACCTGTTGTAAATCCAACATTTCCATGAATTACAGCATCATTACCATTACCTGAATAATCATTTGCATCCCCATCAAGTGGATAGAATGCCAAACACGAACCATCATTAAACGGATCAGGACTATATTGAAATCCTGACGTCATGACTGACTCATTACTCTGATTGACTGCATTTATATTTCCATACCAGATATAAATTGATTTAGTTTGATTAGCAGGAATTGATGGAACCTTAACCCAGATAGTAGCTTTTTGGTTGGTATGGTTATAATCTTTTATCCAATAATCAAGTAACGTGACACCATCAGAATCCACAAACCTAATATCAGAACCATCAAATCTAGCTTTACTGAAGTCAAAATTATCAGGAGATAGATTAATGTGTACTAATGTATTTTCATAATTATTATCATTGTCTGTATTGTCAATTATGATCTCCCTTTTATATCTCCATCCTATAAGTGACATGATTAATCCTCCTTCTATGAAAAGATGTTGGTAAATGTTTTGACGACGGGTTTTATTTCTTTTAATGTTCAATCTTGCAAATGTCTACCAGACAATAAAATTTTAGTTTCTAACCCAATTTACAACCCCAATCTGAGATAATATGATAATATGTAAATGTCATCAAAACGTCATCTCAACCGGTTTATCAACGTCTCGCACCGGAATTTCATAATGGATACTCTCTTTATTTTCTCTTCAATAATATGAATTGCCAGTAGTGAAACTAAAACATAATTCAAGTATTACTGTTTGATTGGAATCACATGACTAGATAATGAAGCAGCCTAGTTTTCTTTGTTTTGAAATTTTTAATTGAGAGTGTTTTTATGACAAGGTTACATAAGCTTCCACATACTGATGGTGTTTTTTATCTTGATTCCATGCCATATAAATATGACAGGTGGAAAGTAAGGTTTGATTCATTAGGAAATCCTAAAAATAAGATTAAGGCAGCCACGAGTCCAGGATCATTTGGAGAGTTTTTTGTGTTATATGATAATGGAGATTTGTATTTTTCTCCTGATTATGCTTCATATAAATCAAAGGCTCAATTACTTGAAAGAGGTGTATTAGGATTATTTCCAGGTGCTGATCAGTACTCTATAAGCCTTTACCTTTCTGATAAATATAAAAATAAACTTTTCGCATTTAAGAAAGATCACATAGTTGAATTGAGCCTTGTTTTTAAGTTTGATCCAGATAAAAAGAGACCAACCTATCAATATAAACGTCATGGATTAGATCTATTGAAAGATAATATAAAGGAAACGGTATCTTTCCCAGTGAATCATACACTTATTAAAACTAAGGATAACAGGTTATTTCTCTTAGGTTTTAGTATGAAAAATAAATCACGTCCTCAATTATTTCCTATTCCTGGGAAAGAATGGTTTGTTTATAATAAATTTGCTGATGATTCTATTATTTCAGTAGTGACAGATGAAGGTTGTTTTTTATCTATGTATACCTCTACTCCGTTTAAGTCTTGTGGTAACGAATTAAGGCCTATATCCAAACCACCTAAACTTTACAAATTACTACTTCCTGAAGGAATATCACCAGATAACATATCTCAGATTGAAAAAGGAGGTGAATCTACTTTATTTTTACTCACGAAGGATGGTAGGTTATATTCAATAGGGGAGAATACATATAACCTGCGAGGGACTAAAGATACCATAAAACCTGATGAATGGAATGAAATCAAATATCCTGAACCAATAAAACAGATTGAAGTTTCTCCAGGTGCTAGATTATCAGGTGCTAGATTATTTGCTATTTCCGAATCAGGTGATTTATATGTGCATGGGGAGAATTTTCAAGGAGTTTCTTCTCAAGATATAATCCCATCTCCAATCAAAATTATTTCTGACCATGATATTGATAGTATTCAGGTTGTAGCTGATGATAGAGGAGATGATATGGTTCATATATTTACTACGGATGGTGGTTATTACTCTCTTATAGATGATGATATGAAAGGTTATTATAAGAGATATAAAACACTTGATATAGTATTTCCTTCAGTTGTTAAATCTATTCCAACAATTAAAATGACTAGAAAAATGGTTGGAATATTGGCTAAAATGAACTGTTGATATTCCATCCTTTGGGGGTTTATATGCTAAATGATTTAAAAACAGATAGAGGTATTGCATATATAAATGATGTACCTTATATGGTGAGGAATACCTCTGTATATGATATTGTAAGGTTAGGTAATAGAGGAGAAAAAATTGATTATGCTGTAGTTTTTAAAGATGGTATTCATAAGATTGTGAATGGTTGTTATTTTTACAAGCAACATGGATCTGAAAATGATTTTGAATTAAAAGCGGATAACATAGTAGGTGGAGTTTATCGAGATTCTAATAATGTTTTTGTTTTCAGATCTTATGGGGCTGTTGAGAATGTTATTGCTGATCCTTCTGCAGAAGATAGGAAAGTTCCAATTCTATGGATAGATGGGATAAAAGATGTTTATAATATAGTTCCAACAAGGTATTGTATTTTAAGGGATAATAACAATAAACTGGTTTTTTGGTCTTCTGCAATTCCTTCTGCATCCACTGGAGATTACAAAGGAAATCAAATTAAGTTACATACATTTGATACTCGCTCACCGGTACCTGGTTCAGAACACGTAGTGTTTTTGACTGATGAAACATTATATTCTGGGAGACCTTCTGATGGATTTGAGACTTTGTCATTCCCAAATAATGTTTCCCCTGATGATATAAAGGATATTCAGGTTGTAGCAGAAGCTAATATTTTCTTACTAACCAATGATGGAAAGGTGTATTCAATAGGTAAGAATGGGTATAATCAGCGAGGAACGGCTAAGAAAGTAAAACCTGGTGAATGGAATCAGATTGAATATCCTGAACCAATAAAACAGATTGCTGCGGGGACTGTTCCTGGTCTATTTGCATTATCTGAAAATGGGGATTTATATTATCATGGTTATAATGAAGGTGGTTATTATCCTGTTACAGGTAGAAAATCTAATATAAGTAAACCTATGAAAATTATTGATAATGTCAATTCATTATGGATGGTTAGAATTTATGGTAGGAGGTCCAGAGAAGCTGTTGAATCTGGTAATATGCTTTTATTCCTTGATAATGAAGGTGTATTAAAAAGATTGATGGATAGAAGGGATAAGGAAGATAATATAGATGTATTAAAAGAATACCCTTCTATGATTCCTTCCAATATTTATAAAAAATTAACTCCTGATTTAGTCATGAATAAAGAAATGATGTCAGCTTTCATGAGATATAACTGTGTGTGAGAATATTATTTTTAAGTTTATATATTTTCTTGTTTTCAAGGATGGGTTGAATGGTATTTTGTTCTGGTGTTTGTTAGGTATTCATTGGGAAATCTAAAACATATTTCATAGTAATAGATTTGTAGGTAGTTCACATGCTGAATGATTTAAGAGTAGATAAAGAAATTGCATACATAAATGATGTCCCATATACTACAGGAACATCCATATATGATATTGTAAAGTTAGGTGATAGAGGAGAAAAGGTAGATTATGTCAAGGTGACGTCAGGAGGAGATATTCATAAAATTAGTAATGGTTGTTATTTTTTCAAAGATGCATTCAGTGACCATTTTCAGTTAAAAATTAAGGATATAGTAGGTGGAGTTTATTATGGAACTCGTTTCTTTTTTATTTTTAGATCTGATGGTACTGTTCAAAATATTAGCAGTTCTATTCCTAGAGAAAATAAAAAATATGTAATTGAAGGAATAAATGGAATTAAAGATGTTTATAACATAGCCTTAGATACGAATTGTGTTTTGAGGGATAATGATAATAAATTGGTGTTATGGACTGCTTGGATGCCTCCTTCTATTGTTACAACTCTTGAAGGATCTCAGGTTAAATTATATGCACATTCTAGTACACCACATGTGAAGAGTGGAGCTATTTTGACTGATAAGGCTTTATATCATATAGAGTCGGGAATTGACTCTATAGCTTTCCCAGATAACCTCACTCCAGATGATATAAAAGATATTCAGGTGATTACTGATAGTAATTTGTTTATCCTAACCAATGATGGAAAGGTTTATGCTAGAGGAAGGAATGGATATAATCAACGTGGAACGACTAAGAAATTAAAACCTGATGAATGGAATCAGATTGAATATCCTGAAAAAATTAAACGAATTGCTGCAGGTAATATTCCAGGTTTGTTTGCAGTATCAGAATCTGGAAATTTATATTATCATGGTTACAATGAAGGTAGTTATTATCCCGTTACGGGTAGAAAGTCTAATATAAGTAAACCGATGAAAATTCTTGAGGATGTTACTTCATTGTGGTGGGTGAATAATCCTCAAGGAAAGACGATGAAGTCTTTTGAATTGGACAATATGCTCTTATTTCTTGATAATGAAGGGGTATTAAGAAGGTTGGTTAATAAGCATGCTTGGGGAGGGAATGTTAAGTTAGCAAAGAAGTATCCTACTATGATACCTTCCAATGTTTATGAGAAACTATTTCCTAATTTAATTATGAATAAAGAAATGTTGTTATCTTTCATAGGATATAAGTGTATTTCTTAGGATCATGTTTTTGACGCAGTGAACTACCTTTCCTTCTTATGAAAGGAATCTTTCCACTTACAAAAGATAGAATCCAATCCTTATCTTAATAGTTAGATTACATCCCACTTTCAAATCCCCATGCGAGACATTGAGATCTTGACGAGATGACGTTTTGAAGATGTTTACATATTATCATTCAGATTGGGTTTTAAAATTAGGTGAGAGTAATATTCTTCCTTTCCATGTGAACTACTCCTCAATTCATTGAAAGGTGATTGACTTAGAGTGAAGGAAAGGACAGTGTTATCTACAGTAATTCTTTAATACTTCTTGTATCAATGGTTTTGTGTGATGAATAGCTGTTCTGATTGCTTCATAGAATTTTGTATTGAAAACTAATTTGTTTTTGATAGAGTGTCCTGCTATCCTATTATTGATGACAAGTCTTGGAATACCTTCTTTGTCAAATGTACATACTGTTTGTAGATGTCTTTCATATGCAGAAGTATCACTAGAGGTATAATGTGAAATGGGAAAAAATATGTTATCAATATTTTCGGCAATTTTAACTGGTCTACTTATACTTGATTTCTTTCCTGTAATAGGATAATACCCTTCTTCATTATAACCATGATAATATAAGTTTCCTGATTCTGATAATGCAAACACTCCTGGTTTATGAGGAACAATTTCAATTTGTTTTATTTTCTCGGGATATTTGATTTTGTTCCAGGTTAATGAATCTAATTTTTTTGTTGTCCCCCTCTCTCCATATCGATTACTTCCAATTGAGTGAACTTCACCATTATTTGTTACTATAAATATATTGTGTTCAGGCAATATCTGAAAATCTTTTATATCTTCTTGTTTGATATTCTCAGGTAATGAAATGTAAAACCTTTCATGGTCTTTGATTTTTTGATGGAATGCACTACTTGCCTTGGTTGGTTTTATATTAATATCACTTTCTTTCATACTATGCCCTAATACAAAAAATCCTTTGTTAGTTAATGCAACATGTGTAGAAGTTTTGTTTGACTGCAAAATATCTTCAGCTGATTTGTATCCATATAGTTTGTGTCCAATCGGTGTTTCTTCTATCTTGTGTGTGTCTGTGTACAAACGTGAGGATGTTATTCTCCATATATGAAAACTGCCTTTTTCTGTTTCAACTATTGCTACATTAGGAACAGCTCCATGATAAACATTTTTCACATTGAATTTTGTGTCAATTATTTCATTGGGAGAATTTCTTTGTTTTGTTGAATACAACTCATATACCTTTATTTTCTTATTCTTCCCATCAAGAAGGTATATATTATGTGCACTACCCAAAACCCCTTTTATATGGTTCTCGTGCATATAAGATTTGTGGTCTAATTCATTTTTTAAAGTGCATTTATCACCTTCCAATTTGACAAAGGTTAATTTATCATAAAAGGCAGTTTTTATTTTTCCTTTTGTCTGTATACGTTCTATTTGAGCTGGGCTATTTTTCAATAAGAAAGGAATATTATTGATGAAGATTATATTATTGGAAGTTTCTTTTCGAAATTCTATCCTGTTCATATGATTCCTTTAGTAACTCACATACATGTATGATTGATTATTGTTTTTATCATTGCTTTTGTTAAATTTAGACTGTGTCTAGCATCATAACAAAATTTTTCAGGTATGATGATTCCTTTGGATTGTGTTCCTATAGATGTCATTTGCTGTTGAGTTAATATATTATAAACATTTCCTTCCTTATCAGAATATAATATTGTAGCTGGCTTTTGAGGTCCTCTTCCTGTTTCACCTACCTCATTGTGTACCCATAAGGAATGAACATTTTCAGCAATTTTTAACGGTTTACTAATATTTGATTTCTTGCCTGTAATTGGATAATAACCACCTTCATTATAACCATGATAATACAAATTTCCATTTTCTGATAATGCAAGAATTCCAGGAACATTTAGTGTTTCAATTTGTTTAATTTTTTCAGGATATTTAATTTCATTCCACTCATCAGTTTTTAACTTCTTAGTCGTCCCACGCTGATTATATCCATTTTTACCTCTAGCATAGACTTTTCCATTATTATCAAGTAAGAATATGTTACTATTATATATAACCCTAATATCCTGAATATCATCTACATTCATATTGTTAGGCAAAGGAATCTTATATCCTTGAAATCTATATGTCTTGGAAGGCATCAAATAGTCATCAGGTAAGAAATTACTTAAATTATGTGGAGAATCTTTGTGTGTGATTAAAAATAACCCTTCATCAGTTACTATTCCAATATTATCAGCTCTCTGTTTTTGAAAATTACTGTGATATGTTATTGTTTTTATTTCTTTACCTGGAATCATAATCCCAAGTTTTTCAGGGTTATGTTTTGTCCATGTGAATATAGTTCCCGATGGATCTTGTAATATACAGTAACCTGCTTTGGCACTAGGAACATATATGTTTTCAATTTCACGAATTCCTTCTATTTTTATTGTTTCATACTTTGACCCTCTTGGATATAAGATGGTATTCCCTTTTCCAAATAATGCAAGTTTATTGTTCTGAGGTTGAGTAATGACTACACCAGCTAATCCTGAGTATTCTCTTATTTCTTTGGCTTTTGGGTTGTGTTTATCCTTTCGGTATAAGGAACCATTTACAAGTTTGTAAATGTGTGTTCCTACTTCTGCTGCAAAGTCTACCTGTTCATTTTTAGAACCTATCTCAATTGCACCGGTTTTTGTTGCTAAATAAGGAGTTTGATTGATATAAAGAATATTGTCAGGTTTGAATTTATTATGGGACAATGAGTTTTCCATTATGTATAATCCTTACTATGTGTTTGATTATGTTTTAGTTTATGAAGGTGGAAAAATTTTTATAAGAAAGTAATTTAGATTACCGTCTGAGACAATGAGAATCCGGTTGAGATGACGTTTTGATTAATTTTACATATTATCATACCTGATTTTTAAGAAACTGGGTGAGAAACCAAAATTCGCATTATATAAACTAAAAATCTAATATAGAATATTTTTCACTGTGTGAATGGGTAATGTCAATTCGTACACAAGTTGTTTTAAAGTGGCTCCTTGTGCTCTGTGCTCCCTCACTCTATTTATCAAGGAATTTGGGTATTTTCTATTCCATTTTCTATCCAAGGTGAATAAACACCTGCTACATAACTTCCTTCCGTCCCATGTTTCACGAAACGTTTCGGTTTTACATATAGGACAGTATAGATCAAAGACAATAGCACACTTGGACAATACAGACTCTCTTAATACCTTCAAATATATTGAGCCATTTCTACAATTATCAGTATACAATGTTCTTATTTTTTCTTCTCGCTTGATAGCTTGGATAATTTGGGTATTTGTTAGCATGAAATTACACCTTCCACACATGAAGATTGTTTTTCCATTGTATAATTGGATTTTAAATAATTCTCTTTTGCAATATGGGCATATATAGTTTGAGTACTCCATAATATACCTCTCCTACTGGACAATTATTGATGTTTTTATAATGTGTTATTGCTATTAGTTTACTATCATTAGTAATCTATAGAGTATAATTTGTCTGTTTATTGTATAAATCTAATATGATTTTAAACATTTTACTTTTAAATTGATTATATTTCAAAGGTATTTGAAATTTTTAATTAGAATTTTTGTTTAGAATATTGTTGTGATACTGTATATTTACTTGAGATATGTAATATTCTCTGTTAATTTGTAAAAGGTGGGTAGTCATTTTCTAGGTAAAACATTGTATACATTATCAAAATCACGATTAATTTGTTACAATTGCTTTTAGTATAACTGATAAAACTTGATGTTTTTGGTTTTTTGAGTTCAATCATCTTGATAATACTAGAATTCTTAAGATTTTTGCTTTAGATAAGTGTTGGAAATTATGTTTTCAAATAAAACTTATTGTCAGGAGGGAAATATGTTCAGAACAGACAATGGTGTGTCAACTTCCACATATGTGAAGAAACGTGATGGAAGGTTGGAACCTTTCAATTCTTTAAAGATTGAAAGAGCTATTAAGAAGGCTTTTATTGCCACTCAAGGTTATGACTTACAAGAGGATTTACTGAGTGAAATCCAAAAAATTACCACTACAGTTACGACACATGTTTTATCTGAAGGTATGGAAATTGATTTGGAGGATATCCAAGATTGTGTTGAAAAAGAATTGATGCGTGCAGGGTTTTATGATGTAGCTAAAAATTATATTCTGTACCGCTTTAAGAAACACAATCTACGAAAAAGGAAAAATGTGTTCAATGATATCAAAACAACATTTTCTGAGTATTTAACTAGAAAGGATTGGCGTGTTAATGAAAATGCAAATATGGGATATTCTTATCAAGGTTTGTCCTTATCAATAAGTGGACAATTACAAGCCCAATATTGGCTTGATTTATATCCAGATGACGTTTCAATAGCCCATAAAGACGGTTATATTCATATACATGATTTATCTCACTTAACTGGATATTGTTCAGGTTGGTCATTATATGATTTAATTTTGGAAGGTTTTAATTTATCTGGATGTGGGTGTTTTGCTACTCCTGCTAAACACCTTGATACTTTATTTGGACAACTGGTTAATTTTATAGGAACATTACAAAATGAATGGGCAGGTGCACAAGGAATCAACTCACTCGATACATTATGTGCACCTTTTGTTTATTATGATAACTTGACTTATGATGATGTTAAACAATGCATGCAAAGGTTAATATATAATCTTAATACTCAATCTAGATGGGGAGGTCAATGTCCTTTTTCCAATGTAACATTTGATATACGTCCATCTAGAGTGTTTGCAAATCAACCTGTTATAATAGGAGGAAAACTTCAGGATAGAACTTATTCAGAATTTACTAAGGAAATGGAAATGATTGTTAAAGCCTTTTTTGAGGTATTGGTTGAAGGGGATGGAGAAGGTAATCCATTTACATTTCCTATTCCTACAATCAATATAACTGAGGATTTTCCATGGGATAGTGAAATTGCTGATTTAATTTTTAAGGCAACTGCTAAATATGGCTCTCCTTATTTCCAAAATTTCCTTAATTCTGATATGTCCCCAGAAGATGTAAGGTCATTTTGCTGTAGACTACAACTTGATAAGAGGCAAGTTAGAAAGAAATTGAAAAAATTATATCAAAATACAGGAGGATTATTTGGAGCCTCAGATCTAACTGGATCAATTGGAGTTGTTACATTAAACTTGGCTAAATATGCTTATCTTGCTAATACTGAAGAGGAATATTTCATTTATTTGTCACGATATGCAAGATTGGCAAAAGAATCATTAGAATTTAAGCGTAGATTTTTAACTGAGCAATATGATAAAGGATT
>Ga0256842_1001108_pt1 | contig 22316 bp, 14 predicted proteins | sample 4559240metaG_FD_185973 | JGI IMG/M metagenome (GOLD analysis project Ga0256842, IMG submission 185973) | Hydrothermal vent microbial communities from Guaymas Basin, Mexico - 4559-240 | ecosystem: Environmental > Aquatic > Marine > Hydrothermal vents | place: Mexico: Guaymas Basin | collected... | reverse complement strand
CAATCGAGGATCAAAACATTGGTCATTTGATTATGGTCCGGTACATATAATTTTGTTTAACGAATACGAAGATTTTTCTGAAAATTCTATCGAAATAAAATGGCTAAAAAATGATTTGAAAAATACGGATAAAAAATGGAAAATTATGGTAATGCATGAATCGGGTTGGTCAGCCGGAGGACATTCTAATAATAAAGAAGTTCAGAAGATTATTCAACCGATTTGTAAAAAATATGATGTTCCTATTGTTTTTAACGGTCATAATCATTATTATGCGAGAGCTTTTGTTGATGGAGTATATTATATAACTTCCGGTGGTGGTGGAGCTCCACTTTATGATCCGAATCCAAATTATCAAAATGTCCAAGTTGCTAAAAAAACATTGCATTTTTGTAAAGTTGAAATAAATGATAACAAAATGATTGTTACGGTTTTGGATAAAAAAAATAAGATTATTGATAAAATCGTTATAAAAAATGATTAATGATGATGCGTAAATACTTAAAAAAAGCGAGAATAAACTCGCTTTTTATTTTGTGATTAGGATTGTTTATTTTAAGAAATAGTTAATCAATCAAGGTTAATATTTAGGTTATTTATCATCAATATTTTTTCTTTCGAAAGTTTATTTATTGTCCGGTAATTTGTAATGGATTCTCGCAAATAAGATGGTAAAGCTAATGAGGGATCTATAAAATATGCTAATTTTCCTGATAATGAAAGTTTTATGAAACCATCGGTATCTATTTTTTGCAGTTTAATAATTTGAAGATCATTTCCTGTATTTAGAATTTTTTTCATCTCACTTTTTGCCTTTTCCAAACTACCCAATTCATCAACTAATCCTCGCTCTAAAGCTTGACGACCTGTCCAAACTCTACCTTGAGCATATTTATTTACATCTTTGTAATTCATTTTCCTGCCTTTTGCAACGGTTGAAACAAAACTGTGATAAGTATATTCAATAGATTTTCGGATTATTTCTTTTTCTTCATCAGTCATTTGACGTGTAGTTGTTCCTAAATTTGCATGTTTTCCTTTTTGGATAAAATCCCAATTTACACCGATTTTTTGATATAATCTTGAAAAATTAGGGATTATGCCAATAACGCCAATTGATCCGGTAATTGTGGAAGGTTCCGCAACAATTTTATCAGCAAAACAGCTTATGAAATATCCACCGGAAGCCGCAACTCCGCCCATTGAAACAACAACAGGTTTCGCATTTTTTCCCTGTTTGCATAAATTTACTTCCCGAGCGATAATATCTGAAGCTAAAGCTGATCCGCCACCGCTATTTACTCTCAAAATTATACCTTTGATAGATTTGTCTTTGCGTGCTTTTCGGATATCCTTTACCAAAGATTTTGAGCCGATGCTCTTTCCAACAACACCCTTTCCGCTGGTGATATTACCTTTTGCGTAAATAATGGCGACTTTATCTTTTTTCTCGTTTTTCCAATTATATTTCATCTTATCTTTTGGAAAAAATTTTGTAATTTTTACCTGAAAATCTTTTTTGAGAATTGATTTTAATTGATCTTGATAAATTAATCCGTCCACCAATCCAACTTTTAAAGCGTCATTTGATTCAAAGTAAGGTCCTTCATCAATAATTGTTTTCACATCTTTTTGTAATTTATTTCCGCGTCCGGATTTAATCATATTTACCATATCTTCATAAATTCCTGATAAAATGTAATCCAAAGATTGTCGTTCAGCTTTTGTCATATGATTTTCTGAAAACATATTTCCGGCAGTTTTGAACGGATGGCTTCTGAAATTATAAACATCAATATCCAATTTAGTCAAAAGCTCTTTAAAATACGGACTTTTAACTCCGATTCCGTGTAAATCGACGCTTCCTGCCGGATTCAAATAAATTTTATCGGCAATTGCTGATGCTAAAATATATTGAGCGTTTGAGATAGATTCAAAATAGAATATAATTTTCTTTCCTGATGATTTAAAATCGGCGAAAGATTCTTGTAATTCCTGCATATTTGCGAAATTAGAAGTAAAACCACCGGATTGGAAAATGATTCCTTTAATTGATTTATCATCTTTTAATTTTTTTAATTTCTTTTTAATATTATCCATCTCAGTATTTGAATTGTTAATTAAAACAAATGGACCAATTTTTTGGATAGGATTGATATCAACGATATTTCCGGCTAATTTATAATCATAAAATTTTCTTGTCTTATTTATAAATGGTAATGATGAGTAAGTTTTATCAGAAATATTTACATAAGAATAAGATGAGACGTATTCGTTATCTTTATCTAAATTTGAAATGGAACCGATACTCAAATTATTGAAGTTTAGGGCAAAGTTGATTCCAATAGTTTTTGATTCCATCTTATAATTTCCACCGATTTTTACACCTTGAAAAATTTCCGAGTCAAAACCGACGATTGGTTTTTGGGATTTGAAATCTTTATTTTCTTTAATAAAACTCATATCAGCCGATAAAGTTAACTTCAAAGTATTAGGAAAAGGTCTCAGGGAAATTCCAAAATTATGATTAATTAATTTTTTATTGAAATTATCTGAGGTATAAGCAAAAGAAGTGTAATTTGTCGGACGGTAAAGAAAACCATAATTAAATCGTAAATTTTCTAAATCTGTTTTAGCATTTATCCATTTTGTTCCAATACCGAAATAAAAATTTCTTAAGATTTTTTCTGAGCCGGATATATTATGAATACTAACATCTTTATAATTTTCATAAGAATAAGATAATTTTTTTAGGTTGAAAAGCAGAATATGATTTTTAATATTATCTTTATCTGATTGATAGATAAAACTAAATCCGGAAGAATTTTCTATAGCCATTGCCGCAGGATTAACTAAAGGTGATTGCAGTCCATCTTCATCAGCCAAAAATCCAAAAAATCGTCCATTTTCATTTGCTGCTAAAGTTAGGGATAATGTTAGCGTGAATATTATAATGATAAATTTTTTCATAATGTCTCCTATTCCGTAATTTCTTTATATTTCATTATTAATGTAGAGATGACGAATAAAATACCTGTATAAAGTAATTTCAAAAAAGTTTGAAAATTAAATACGCTGGCAAAGATATTTGATGCTAATTCACTCGAAGATTGATTTGCCAGTTGAGAAAATGTATGCGAATCTACGTGGAAAGAAATTGTTTCTGCTAATTTAACCAAAAAATACGGAATATGAAGTCCAAATAAGAAATTTAGATAAACTATCGAAAAATGGATGATACCGAGAATTAAGATACCTTTTCCCAAAGCTTTTCTTTTGAAAATTGAGGAGAAGAAAAATGCTATACTTGCTAACAATAATGAATTTATTGTATAAGGAAGAATTACTTTTAAAATTCCTAGTAAGGAATAAGTCAAAGATATTTTAACTATGGACATTAGCACAATATTAGATATTAAGGAAGTAAATAAGACTAAAATTAACATTGTTAAGAAGCTTCCGAAAATGGTTATAATAAATCTGGAACCGGATATTTTCCAAATGCTTATCGGTAAATTTCGATGGAATAAAGAGCATTTGTATTCAAAATCACTATTTAAAGCACTGCCACTTAAAGATATTGTGAAGATCATAAAAAAGAATGAAACAATAGCTGTTAATCCGGCATTGAAAACAAAAGATCCTTTTGAAAGATCGAAACCGTTTAATGCGTGAGAATTTATAGAAAGATTATTTAAAAAAATATGTCCTTGATCAGAATGATGATAATAACCGATAAGAGATGTAATCACGGATAGTAAATACAAAGATAAAAAAATTATAGTTATCTTGTAAAAATTTGATTTATATATGTTGAAATCCTTTATTATTAAAGCTTTAAACTGTTTCATTATTGCCTCCAACTTTTGCTAAAAATAATTCTGATAATGACGGTGTCGCATATTCGGCATTTTCCAGATTTACACTTGCCGGTACAATTCCACTTACATGTCCAAGAGTATGAGTCATTAATTTGGGGGAGATGGACTCCAATTCTCTTTCTCTGCTTTTTGGTAAAGTTACAATTTTATAACTATTTTTTAAATTTTCGATATCATCATAAGTAACAATTTCTCCATTATCAATAAATATAATATCTTGCAAAATATTTTCCACTTCTTCAACCTGATGAGTTGAGATGATAATTGTTTTATCATTTGTATAAAATTCTTGTAAAATTGTATTGAAAAATTCATTTCTAAAAGTAATATCCAAACCTAAAGTAGGCTCATCTAAAAGAAGAATATCCACATCTAAAGATAAGGTTAGAATCAAATACAGTTTTGTTTTCATTCCTTTTGATAATTTAGATACTTTTTTCTTCAATGGCAAATTGGCTGTTTGCAATAATTTTGAAGCGGTAAGTTCGTTCCATAACGGGTGAACTCCGGCAATATAATTGATTGTTTCTTGAACTGTCAATCTTCCGTCTAATCCGTCAACATCAGGGATAAATGCGATATTCTTGATAGCTTCTTTTCGATTTTCTTTGATGGAAATGTTTCCGATTTCAACTTCACCTTCAAACTTCAGAAATCCAAGAATACATTTCATAAGGGTAGATTTACCGGCTCCATTTTTTCCAAGAAGTCCGATAATTCGTCCTGATTTTATTTCTAAATTAATATTATTTAAGGCAGTGAATTTCTTAAATTTTTTAGTTAGATTATGAATTTTAATATTGCTCATTTTTCCTCCATAGACAATTCAAATTCTTTGATTTTCTTAATAATTTCTTCCATTGTTAACCCCAGTTTAATTCCGTTGATAATAGTTACTTTTAAATCTTGCGATAGGTAAACATCGATTTTTTGCTTTCTTAATTTTTTTTTGGCTCCTTTTGCTATCACAAAACCGATTCCCCGTTTTTTAATAATATATTCTTCTTGAATAAGATTGCTTAATGCTTTGATAACGGTTTGTGGATTTATCCTAAAATCCTGGGCTATTTTTCGGATTGAAGGAAGCATTTCTTCTTCTTCTATTTCATCCGATAGTATAAATTGTTCAATTTCATTTCTCAATTGAATATATATCGGTTTCTCTTCACTAAATTTCATAAAACCTCCATTTCAGTGTTACATATTACCAAAACACCAGAAGAGGGAATCCTGTCAATTTATTTTTTAGAAAATAGAAAATTTCAGGGAATTTTTCAAAATAGTAGAGACGCCCAATTTGGGCGTCTCTACTTTCGAAAGGATTTTATCAGGTTGAGAAATTTAATAAACAATTTGGTGAATTGTTCTACATACTAAAAAGATTTTATTAGGTTGAGGAATTTAATAACAATTTGGCAAATTATTCTACATACTAAAAGGATTTTATCAGGTTGAGAAATTTAATAAACAATTTGGCAAATTGTTCTACATACTAAAAAGATTTTATCAGGTTGAGATATTTAGTAAACAATTTGGCAAATTGTTCTACATTCGCAATCTTTTCTCGATTTTACCTACAAATTTGAATCAATGTGGGAAATGCTTGTAACAATTGGCGTTTTAAGAGATTAGGTGATAAATATCTTTATAGCTTTCTATCTTCAGACAAGAGATATTTTGCATATTTCAGGAAAATATCTTTTTGGCTTTTGTTTTGATTTGCTCCATCCATAAATTTCGAAATCACATCTTGATAAACAATATGTTTTTGTTCAATCGGGTTAATATTATTTTCTTTAAATTCCGGTCTGAAAAAATGTGGAGGATATTTTTGCACAACAAAACACATAAGTTTTAGAATTGTTTCAAGTCTTTCCGGAGATTTATTTATTTGATTTGAATGTTGTCTATTGCAATAACCTATCCAATTTGGAATCATTCTCATTTTAATTTGAAAAGCATTAATTAATATATATTTCAAATCAGCAAGATTGACGAGAGTTTCATCGTAAAAACCCAATTTTTCGAAAATATTTTTCTTAATGAATGAGCCAACGTGGGGAATTCCGCCATTTGCTTTAATCAAAAAATAATAAAAAATCTGCCATTTATTTTCATCATTATAGTTCAGATATTTCCAAACGAAATTTTGAAAATCACCATTTTCATCGGTAACTTTTAGTTTAGGCGGATAATAATATTCATAATTAGGATATTTTTGCATGAAATTTATACCATTCTCCAAATAATCTTTTTCGAGAAAGTCATCGGAATCAAGAAAGAAAATGTAATCGGTTTCAGCAATTTTAATGGCAAAATTTTTTGTACTCCAACAACCGGAATGTTTTTTTTCATAAAAAGTTATATTAGGAAATTTTGCCGCATATTTTTTCATCAAAGAAGGAGTTTTGTCTGTTGAGCCGTCATCGACAAGGATGATTTGCCAATTTTTATAAGTTTGATTAATTACGGATTTGAGGCATTTTTCGATATATTTTTCGCGATTGTATCCGGTAATAATGATTGATATTTTCATAATAAAAAGTCCCTGAATTAACAGGGACAATATATTTTACATATTATAGTAAAGATTCAATTCGTAAGGATGGGGACGGTTGTTTACTTCTTTAATTTCTTTCATTTTTTCTTGAATCCAACTATCGATAAATGATTCATCAAAAACATTTCCGGCTAATAAATATTCATTATCTTCTTTGAATGCTTTTAATGCTTCGGTTAAATTTTCAGGAATGGATTTCAATTTGTTTATTTCAGCTTCCGGCCAATTAAAAATATTATCGTTAAAAGGACCGAAATTATAATCTGACGGATTGATTTTGTTTTTAATACCGTCAAGACCGGCCATTAAAAGAGCACTCATCGCAATATAAGGATTACAAGTTGCATCACCGGTTCTAAATTCAATTCGTTTAATCGCTTCGGAAGTAGCATATTTAGGGATTCTAATGGCAGCACATCTATTTGCTAAACCGTAAAACAATTTTGTCGGAGCTTCAAAACCGGGTAATAATCTTTTGAAAGAATTTGTACTTGGATTGGTAAGAGCGGTTAATGATCTGCCGTGTTTTAAAATACCACCGATAAAATATTCTGCTTCCTCGGAAAGATCAGCAAATCTACCTTTTTTATAAAAAATATTTTTACCGTTTTTCTTTAAAAGCATATGGAAATGTAATCCGTTTCCGGCTTCGTTATACATTGGTTTCGGCATAAATGTTGAGCTTAATCCTGATTCGAGTGAGATATTTCTAACAATATCTTTCATCCACATTAGAGAATCGGCAATTCTTGGAAATTCAGACAATTCGGTCTCAATTTCTTGTTGAGCAGCTAAACCGACTTCATGATGATGATATCTTATTCCGATATTCATATCTTCCATGATATTTACCATTTCTTGCCTAACATCACTAAATTTATCCAAAGGAACGTCCATCTGGTAGCCTTTTCTATCTTGTTGAGAAAGAGAATTACGATCTTCGAAATCATCAGGAAGAGCTTCTTTATTTTGAGAAGAAGACACGCGGTAACCACTTTCAAATTTGCCATTATAGTATTCAACATCGTCAAAAAGGTAGAATTCTAATTCCGGAATCCAGAAAGATTGATCAGCAATACCTAAATCATTCATATATTTATGAGCTCTTAAAGCGATACTTCTCGGATCTTTAATAAAGCCTTTTTTCGTATCTGCATCGCAAATTGAGCAGATAATTCTAATTGTTGGAGTTTCTGCAAAAGGCGAAATATTGGCAGTGCTGAGATCAGGCATTAAAATCATATCTCCTGATTCAACGGATTTCATTCCCGGAATACTTGAGCCGTCAAAAGGAATACCGTTTTTAACAACGTAATCTAATCTTCTTACCGGAAAAGTTATATGATACCATCTTCCGATTAAATCGGAATATTTAAAATCGATTGCTTTGATATCATTTTCTTCAATCATTTTTTTTAATTCTTTCAAATTCATTTTTTCTCCTATTATATTTTTTTAGATGTTAATACCGGTTAAAAGTTGCATTAAAAAATTTAAGGGTGGCATTATTATACTTCCAAGAATATTTAAATTAAAAATATAAGAAGCACCCATCAAAACCATAAAAATTACCATTCCATTACGTTCTTGAGCTGTGAATTTGAAATATAGTTCGTCAGATAAAAATCCACCTAAAATTTTAGATCCGTCAAGAGGGGGAAAAGGGATGAGATTAAACAGTCCTAATGCTGAGTTATAAAAAATTGTCAGATACAATATTTTAATTAAAAATTGGAATAAAACACTGTGATTGTAGGTGTAGATATTTCCGGAATAATGCATAACAATTCTAAAAAATATAGAAAAGACAATTGCCAAAATAAAATTTGCTGCCGGACCGGCTGCTGCAGTTAATGCGGTGTCTCGCTTAAAATTTTTAAAATTATTAGGATTAATGGGAACCGGTTTTGCCCATCCGATTTTTATAATAAACAACATCAAAAGTCCAATAATATCAAGGTGCTTTAAAGGATTAAGAGTTAACCTTCCGGCTCTTTTTGCAGTATCGTCACCCAATAAATAAGCGACGTAACCATGGCTTACTTCGTGAATTGTTAAAGTGAATAACAATATCGGAGTCATAATCAGATATTCTAAAAACATCAAACTATCCTTTAATTAATTTCAAGAAACGTCGTTTCCCGACTTTGAGAATCATCTCATTTTCAGGGAAAATTTCTTGATTGGAATTTGTGATTTTTTCGCCATCAATACTAACTGCGTTTTGTTTTATCATTCTGCGAGCTTCACCATTTGAAGAGCAAAGTTTAGTATCTTTTAATAATTTGATAATCCAAATTTTTTCTTTGATAATCATTTCCGGCATATCCGTTGGAATTTTATTTTGACTAAATATGCGGTTAAATTCTTCTTCAGCTTTTACAGCTTCTTCATTTCCATGATAAAGGGAAACGATTTCGCGAGCTAATCTTTGTTTGATTATTTTTGGATTTATTTCACCGGCTTTTAATTCTTTTTCTATTTTATCAATTTCATCAGGGTCTAATTTGGTTGCATAATTAAAATAATTAATGATTAATTCATCGGGAATAGACATTACTTTTCCGTATTTTTCTTTAGGATTATCAAAAACAGCAATGTAATTTCCTAATGATTTGCTCATTTTTTGTTTACCATCGGTTCCCATTAAAATTGGAGAAAGTACCGCAACTTGTTCCGGCATATTGAAATAGCGTTGCATATCCCGTCCTGACAAAATATTAAACTTTTGTTCGGTAGCACCTAATTCAACATCAGATTGAATTGCAACAGAATCATAAGCTTGTAAAACCGGATACATTAATTCATGCATTCCCAAAGAAAGGCCGTTTTCATAACGTTTACGGAAAGTGTCATGAGCAAGAAATTGAGCTAAAGTAAATTTGGATAATAATTTTAATACGTCAGCCATTCCCATTTTTCCAAACCATTCCGACTGCCATCTTACTTCAGTTTTTGATTTGTCTAAAACAGTGTAAATTTGTTCCATATATCTATCGGCATTTTGTTTAACTTGTTCATGAGTTAAAGCCGGTCGGGAAGAATCTCTTCCGGTTGGATCACCGATTTGAGCAGTAAAATCACCAATAATAATGACACCGATATGTCCAAGATCTTGAAATTCTCGCATCTTTCTAATTGGAACTAAATGCCCGATATGAACATCAGAACCGGTTGGATCTATACCGTATTTTATTCGAAGGGGTTTGCCTGTTTTATGAGAATATTCTAATTTTTTTATTAATGCTTCTTCAGGAATTATTTCCGAAGTACCTTTCTTTATAATTTTCATTTCTTTTTCAAATTTCATAATTACCTCTTTATTAACTTTTGCGTATTTTATACTTTAAAAGGTCGATTCCTTGTCAAACAAAAAGTAAAAATCTCTTGTTAAAAATCGGCATTGACGAAAATTTTGGGGGGATTCCAGTTTTTAAAGTTTTTTCCTTGACAGTGAATGTTAATAATCCATTTTTATAAAAAAATAAAGGAGAAGTTGTATGAATATATCTATTGCAAAAAAAGTTTTTCTAGCTTCTATTTTGCCCCTAATAGTCATTGTTATTGGATTTTCAGTAGTTGCTTTCAATTCTAATCGGATGGTAAAACAGTCTAAAAATATCAATAATTTAGCTCAATTAGCTGTAAAAACAAGTGCGGTTGTGCATGAAATACAAAAAGAAAGAGGACGCTCGGCGATGTTTATCGGTAGTAAAGGTACGAAAAATGGCGATGAACTTTCTAACCAAAGAGATCTCACCGATGAAAAAGCCAAAGAACTTTTTGCATATCTCGAAAATTTTGATGAGAAAAAATACAAAAGCGGATTTTTTTATAATTTTAATTCAGCTATATCAAAATTAAAAAACAGAGATACGGTTCGCGATAAAATAAATAATCTTGATATTTCTCTACCGGAAGCATTAGCTTATTATACTGATATGAATACAAAATTTTTGGAAACAATTGCTAAGATGCAAGAACTTACAGATAATTCGCTTCTTTTAAAAAGAATTGAAGCTTATGCTAATTTTCTTTTGAGTAAAGAACGTGCCGGGATAGAAAGAGCTGTGGGGAGTGCTACTTTTGCTGCCGACAAATTTGCCCCAAATATGTTTGTTAAATTTTCTCAACTTATTCAAGCTCAAGATACTTATATGAATGTTTTTAAATCTTTTGCTAACGAAGACGAATTATCTTTCTATAAACAAACAGTTTCCGGTAAAGCTGTTGAAGAAGTTAATAGAATGAGAAAAATTGCATTATCAAAAGGTTTACAAGGAAATTTTAACGTTGATTCAGAATATTGGTTTACTAATATTACCAAAAAAATAAATTTACTTAAAAAAGTTGAAGATAAACTTTCTCAAGATATTACAAACGATGCTAATGTTATAATTAAGAAAAATATTCATCAGGAAATAATTTTTGTGGTATTTTTATTACTCGCACTTTTCTGGGCTGCAATGTCAATAATTGTTGTAAATTCAATTCCAAAGTCGATAAAATTAATGACGGACAGATACAATGAATTTGCCGAATATGTTATGAAAGGTGATATTACTAAAAGAATTTCTGATGAGCTGATTATTACTGATTTCCAGGGAATAATCGAAAAAACGAATAAGATTGTTGAAAAATTTGAAGACATCCTTAATGATATGCCTTTACCATATTTCATCCTTGATCTCGATTTTAATATTATTTTTGCGAACAAAGCATTTGAAAAACTTACTAATAAAACTAATAGCGAAGTTCAGAATAAAAAATGTTATTCCTTTATGAAAACCGGAGATTGCCAAACTAATAATTGTGCAACCGCTAAAGCTGTAAAATCCCGAAATACGGAAAATAGTCAAACTTATGCAATTCCAAATAAAAATAAACTTGATATAGAATATTTTGGAATACCATTTAAAGACGATTCCGGAAATGTTGTAGGAGTATCCGAAACAGTAGTTGACTTGACAGAAATTAAAAAACAACAAAGGCTACAAAAGAAAATTCAAGAATATACCTTTAATGAAATTAATGAACTGTTAAAATCATTGGATGCTGCCAGTAATGGTGATCTAACTAAATTATATCTTCCGAAAGAATATGACGAAGATTTAAAAGGTGCCGGTGAAAACCAAGAAAGAATCAGTAATGCCTTAAATAAAACATTTAGAGAGTTGTCTTTGCTTATTTCTGATCTTAATGACAATATCTCTTCCTTATCAGCAACGTCGGAAGAATTAAGTTCTCAATCCCAAGAAATGAATAATAGTGCCGATAATATGAGTAGTAGAGCAACAACTGTGGCGGCGGCTTCGGAACAAGCTTCTGCCAATACCGAGAATTTAAACGCTTCCGCCGGTGAAATTCTGAGCTCGGTTCATAGTGTTTCGGCAGCAATGGGAGAAATGAATGCTACCTTAAATGAAATATCAAAAAATACGATGCAAGCTCATACCATTTCCGAAGAAGCAAGCCAAAAAATGAAAGATACCGAAGAATTAGCGAATCATTTGAAAGCTTCTGCTGATGCTATCGGAAAAGTGATCAATTTAATAACAGATATTGCCGATCAAACAAATATGCTTGCTTTAAATGCAACAATCGAAGCTGCCGGTGCCGGTGAAGCCGGAAAAGGATTTGCTGTTGTTGCTAACGAAGTTAAAGAACTTGCAAAACAAACTCAAGCTGCTACCGAATCAATTTCAGGACAAATAAATGAAATGCAGGCAAAAACAGAAGAAACTCAAAAAGCTGTTGTGGAAGTAGCGGAAGTTATTAATAATCTTAATGACATTAATACAATGATTAGTGCTGCAGTTGAAGAGCAGTCCAGCACTTCAAATGAAATATCTTCTGATCTTGGTAATTTAAGTAGTTCAGTTGATGTTGTAGGAAATAATATCGAGGAAATGTCAACCGGATTGCTGGAAATTTCAAAAAATATCCAAGATGTTAATAACGGTGCAAATGAAGTATCTTCTATCTCTTCGAATGTAAACGAAGTGGCAAATGCATTAGCAGAAATGAGTGCAAAACTCAAATCTAAAGTTGATGAATTTACCGTTATTGAATAAAGTAAGAATTTAGCTTAATTTAAAAGTTGCTACTTGTAGCAACTTTTTTTTTACCCAAGATATTTATTAGACCAAATAATTTTACTATTAAGAAGATTTGTTTTGCATCAGAACAATTCTTCCAGGATAATTAGGCTGGTAAACTTTATCAATAAAATTTATTTTAGAAAATAGCCGGTTTGTTACATTTCTTAGATTTTCAATCAGATGGAAATGGCAAAGAAAAAGAAAGCATGAGAAGATAAAGACGAACGGAAATATGTCTGAAGAAATACAAAATAAGAGGGAAAATAAAGAATTCAAAACGGTTTTGGAAGTCAAAATCGGTACACTTTAATAAGCAATTTTTAATCTTGCATTATCTTTCTAACATCAGTTTTATGTACTAAAATATTTGAAATAGGCTACTTATGAATAATCTAAGCTATTCAATCTGAAAAATAAAAAGATGTAAAAAATTAAAAAGATTTTCATAAAAAAGGAGAAGACCCATGCATCGGGGATGATGCAAGGGCCTTCAGGAGGGCATTCTATGTAGGGTTAATTACAAAATAATCTTAAGTATTATTCTTGTCAAATTATATTTTAATTTTTTAAAAAAAATTCATTAAAAGAAATTAGACATTAAATGTAACTTACCTATAAGAAGCAAGTTAACATTAAAAGATTCATAAAAGTATCATAATTTGATAATATTGGTTAAAACAAAAAAAAGCTGAAAGAAATTTCTTTCGGCTTTTTATATTAGAACTAGTTTTTTTACTTTTTATTAAGAGCTTTTTTTAATTCAGGAGTCATTTTCGCATCATCATCTCTTCGCCATCTGTCATCAATTTGAGAAACAACAGGAGAATGATGTCTAAAATAATTTGCAATTGCTTGTCTAAGACTTGTTCCGTATCGTGTTATTTGAGATTCAGGAATTTTGGTTAACATGGATAATCCGGCATTTCCTTGTAGAAGGAAATCTGTAGTAACAATTTTATAATGTTTATGAGGTTGCCAAGGTTTTCCACCAATGAGCAATTTGGTAATTCTGTCAAAATTTGGTCGTTTTCGGCTGTAAACGATATTACATCCGGAAACTCTTAACCCATGATGATGATGAGAAATACGAGTTTCGATTATTTTTTTCAAAGTAAGTCCGTCAACATCGATTCCAACGATTTGATTGTCAAAGGGCATAACATTGAAAATCTGTCGATAAGTAACAGGACCACGTTGAATATCGCTTCTAATTCCACCGAGATTAATAAATGAGAAATCCGCATTAACTTCATCTTTCATTGCCTCGGTAACGACATTTCCTATTATGTTTTGGGAATCTACTCCGTCACGTGTCAAATCGACACCGGCTTCACCGATAATTTCATCCATACCTTTTTCAGCTTTTTTTTGCATTTGATTGATTTTGGTTCCAATGGTTTTATTCGGGATAAATTCATCTTGAAAAAGAGTAACAAGATCACCGTCACTTTTGGAAGGTAATTCATATCCGGAGATAGTTTTAGTATCTTTATCAATATCTAAAATTAAATGACCGACATTGCTTCCATAAGCATAACCTTGAAGAACTAAAGTATGAGTAATTGGATCTTCCCACGGTTTTTTAAACCCTTTATGAATATGACCGGCGAAAAATACATCAATTCCTTTAACTTCATGAGCTAATTCAATTGCGTTATATCCCCAGTATCTTTTGGCTTTCTTTTTGCTTTTGTAAGTTAAATCATAAGCAGCTTGGGGATTATAAGGAATTCCCATATGGCCATCAACGAAAAGGAGGTCAACACCTTTATCTCGAACGATTTTTATCCATTTTTCCAAAGCAGGTTTGGCAGGAAGAAAATCAATACCTTCAATATTTTTTGTGAAACTCATTTTTTTCGTATCAGTTGTCGTTACCCCAATAATTCCAATTCTTAAACCTAACTTTTCGATAATTATGTAAGGTTTTACAAAATCGACGATTTTATCAGTTCCTTTATAAACGATATTGCATGATAAAACAGGGAAATTTAGTAGGCTGTAAGTTTTTTTTAGAGATTCGACTCCATTATCAAATTCATGATTTCCGGGGACAGTCAGATCGTATTTAATCCAATTCATATATTTGACTACAGCAATACCGCGAGTAACACTTCCAATTGGGTGTCCTTGATAAATATCTCCATCATCTAACAATAAATTGTCTCGATGGATTTTATCTGATTTTTTTCTTACACTGTTGATGTAAGTAGCTGCCGAAGCACCTCCGCCGAGAGTTGGCGGAAACTGTGGATTCATAAATGTGGCACCGTAAGCATCGATGCCTCCGTGCACATCATTTGTAAACATCAAATCAAGTTTCAAGGTTTCTCCAAAAAGAGAAAGACTCATTATGATGAAAACAAATAGGATATATTTTTTCATTTTCATACTATCCTACCATTTATACGTTATGGATGTAAACAATTTAACGAAGTTTTCGGTTACAGTATCAGGATTTTCCCAACCGCGATTTGTCGGTTGAATGTAATTCCAAAGATTAGCGTGATTATAGTATCCGTCCGGGAATAAATCAAGAGCGTCATAAGAACGGTTTGAATATTGAACGGACAAATCCAAATTCATATTTTTCATAAGTTTGAAACCTGTACCGGCGGTAAAAGTAGGAATATTGATTTCATCATTAGAAGTAACGGATTCATTGTCGCTATTTGTATAGGTAGATAAATAATTTACCGTATCGTATCTGAAACCTAATCTTAAAGGTAATGAATAATAAAGAAGATGTTCAAGACCAATTGCGTATGAAACAGTGTTGTTATATTTTGAATTTACATCAGACCAATTTGTAAAATTGATTTCCGCATTAAATACGGTTTTCATAATATTTCTTGGAAGATATTGGATACCGAGATTAATTCTTGAAGGTAAATATTCATCATCATTAATTTCCGCTCCGTCAAAATTACCATCAACTGATAAAGTAGTTTTTGGAGTGAACGATAATCCAAAAGAAAATCTATCGGAGATTTTTGCTGTAAGTCCTAAATCAAATTTATATCCGGTATAATCTTTTTTCATTTTATGATAAGAATTAAGAAGAGTATCAGGATTAACCAAAGCCAAAGCGGCGTCAGTCCATTCAATTCTTCTGATATCTTTAGAACTACCTGTCAAATAAGAGGCGGAAAATCCAAATGTAAATGATTTAAGATATTTTTTATTAAGATCATAATTAAGACCGTTTGTAAAAGAAATTTGGCTTAACAATCCGCTTCCATCAATGTAATTTTTAGCTATGATGGGAGGATAAGCACCGAGATTTGAACTGTCATCATTTCTTACTTCTTCAACGTAATTTGTGTTATAATCGACAAGTGGACGGTAACTCAAAGCTGTTGAGATGTTCATATTTTTCAAAGAGAATTTATAAAATGATGCAAATGAATAATGATCATAGATATTGATATTTGAAGAATAAGTTGCATCAGCAGTATAAGAATCAAAAAAGTTAAAGATAGGTAAAGATCTGCTTTCGTTATCTTGAACTAAATTAACACCGATTTGGGTACCAAACTTACCTTTTTGCAAAGAAATGTTTGCCGGATTCAGATTTGTATCAAACAATCTAAAACCACCGACAATTCCTGTATTTCCCATTCCGGCGGAACGGGCATCATTATTCCAAATAATATTTCCGTTATTTCTTTCCAATAAGGAATAAGAAAATAACTGACCAATGATTAATAATATTGTGATTGTAATTAGTTTTTTCATTTAACCTCCTAGAATTTCCAATCAAGTTGGAGTCGAACAGCTGTATCATTTCTATTAACATTTTTATAAACGTAAATAGGATCTGTTGTATTGTTTGACCAATTTCTAAATTCAAGTTCTTTTGTTTTGTAATTTTTTACTTTGTATTTTAATGTTAAGTAAAGATTGTTAGATATTTTATCATGAACCGAGAACCAATATTTTACACCTTGCTCGCCAAGAAAATCTATTTCTATATCTTCCCAATCCCAATGACTTATACCGTTCCCGTACCAAAGAATTAAACCACCTTGAAGTTTCAGGTTTTCAGTAAAGTTATGAGTATAATCAGCAGAAACATAATCGCCATGAGTTAATGTTGTAGCTTCAGCAATATTATCACCGTTTGGATTAGGATTATTTGTTAAGTAAGGATAAGGAGGAAACCATACGGAAAGGTAACGATATTCTAAGGAAATCATATCACGATTAGAAAGATAAGTTCTAACTTTACAGGTTGTTTCGTTAGTTTTGGAAACGCTTCTGTCCGCATCATCATTATATCTATTTACTTGATTTTTGTATTTCAATCTTAAACTTAATTGATAGATTGGTCTGAAATCCAGTTCGCCTTGGAATCTTGTTGTGTATCTATGGTCGGATTTTCTTTCCCAAATATCCAAATATGTTTTATTCAAAGTAAAATATTTTGAGAATTTATATCTTGTTTCAACATAAATACCTTTTTCAGCTTGAGCTTGAGATGAATTAATATAATCATCTTCGATCAACGGATTTGTTAAAGTATGAGCGTATTTATCCAAAAGAGTATCATCAAATCTGTGATGTTCGGAAAAAGCATTACTGTAAGGATTATCAAAATCTAAATCGTAATCGCGATAAAGAGTAACCAAATAAAGATTTTCAAATTGAGAATAACTGCTGAGAATCAATGCTTTAGGATCGTCACCAATTTTGAAATCGCTACCATTTACAGATAATTCGGCATATTCACCGGAAAAAGAAGTATTGTTCAAAACAGTTTTCCAATTGTATCCGATGACTCTTCTATAATCACGTTTGTAATCGGAGTTTTTTGTAGAATAAAGATTCATTAATTCCGTGTCATTAATTTTGAATTTATTGTAATTAGATTGGTCTCTAATAAGTAAATCACACAAATCAGTTTGATTATCAGGAACTTCAAAATAGGCATTATCATAAATTGCGTTGTAAAAAGTCATCCCTAAATTAGTACCGATAAATGGAGATACGGAAAAATGCCCGCCAAGAATTTTTTCATCAATGAAATTTTTACGCGGACCTAATTTTATGGTACCGCCCATTTCGTTTCGGAAGAAATCTTCGGCTTTGGTAATTTCATCATCGGTAAATCTTCGAGTTGAAGTTGCGTATGAAAAAACTTTGTATTTTCCATCATCTTTAATTGGATTTCCATTTTCGTCCAAATAAACAAAAGCATCTTTTTTATCGGAAGAATAAAGAAGAGAGCTGCTGAAATATTTATTATTCCATTGAACTGCACCACCACGTAAAGCATATTCATCTGTACGGGAAAGGTCGGCAGTTACACCTGAGATTCTTTTACTAAATCCATAACCTGTTTTTCGGGCTGAAAAGAAATCGCTGTTTTCTAAAACAAGACCTTCGCCAAAAGCAGCTCTGAAATTTCCGGTGTAGAATTTTAATTGATCATTTCCAAGAATTTTGGTTTCACTTTGATAGTTTAAGAAATACTTTGAATCTTTGAGAACGTCTTTAGAATCGGATTCAAATAAACTTTTTTCACCTTTTCTTGTATAATTTAAAAAACCGAATTTAATTTGATTGTTATATCGAATTCTTAATTTATTTATTAATTCCGGTTGGGTGTGTCCCATATCGAAATATCCCCAATATGTTAAATTTTTGTGCTGAACAGTAGCATTTTGGTCATGCATCATTTCTTTAAACATGCCTTCTTGATCTTCACCGTATGGATTATTTATAAACTTAAATTGATAGTCCATATAGAGACGATTCGCCTTATTTTTTTCATGATAATAAACATAATTCTTTAAGTTCGTCGCTCCGTAATGTGAGATTCCGGGAGTTTTTCTCAAATCGCGATAATTGGAGATATTTTCGCCGAGAGCACGCTTTTTAAGAATTGCCGCCGCATCAATAGGCGAGACGTTTGGCATATTCAACAAGTTTGCAAAACTCATTTTGTTAACATTTCTAGGAGTCATTAAATAGTCTTCCCAAATATCGGAAACACCTTCTTGAAAACCTTCACTACTTCCTAATCTTTCAATCAAATAATAAATTTGTTTTCGTCTTTGAGCTACATCGTCTAAATCGTTAAAATGTGAGACAATAACCAAAGGTTTGAGTTTATTCAAAGTTGATTGATTGATTTCAGGTATCTTACGTAAATCGTAGATACTTGAAAAGAAAGAATTATAAGTACGGTAATCATAAATCGCTTGAGCTTGTTTTTCAGTTATGGGTAATTTTTGCAAATCCTTCATTCCTGCTTTATTCAAATCAATTAGATTTGTCGCAAAAAGAGGAAGCAAAATTAAACTGAAAAAAAAGTAAATAACAAATTTTCTCATAATCTATCCTTATTTTTTATTATACTTCAAAACTTCTGAGTCGTCAAATTTGTAAAGTTATTTTATCTTAACATTATTTTTGACTGAATAAAACTGTTAAAAAGAATAGGCATTGAATTGTTTCGGTTTGAAAAAATCTTGCATTTATAGATAAATTTTATAAAAATGCCAAAGTTAACTCATAATTTTTTTAGAATATACTTTGATAAAACTTACCGCGATAATTCGTATTGTTTCTTAAAAAAATCAGTATGGAAAGATGCAGTCGAATTTTTTTAGTGAATTTTAGCAAGATTGCAGAATTAGGGAAAAGTTACTTTGACAGGATTTTCAAAAAAATAATTTATGATTAACACATATGATTATGAAATAATTTATGTAAATGAATAAACAAAGAGGAAAAAATGTGTGGAATCGTAGGATATATTGGTAAGAAAAATGCAATATCTCTCGTTGTTGAGGGATTGAAAAGGCTCGAGTATCGTGGTTATGATAGTGCCGGAGTGGCAATAATAAATAAATCAAAAGATTTAAAAGTGTATAAGGCTGAAGGAAAAATAATTGAGTTGGAAAAAGTAATTCCTACTAATGATGAAATTATCGGAAATATAGGAATAGCACACACAAGATGGGCAACTCACGGTCAACCGAACAAAAAAAACTCTCATCCTCATATCGATAATTCAGGTAAGATTGCGATTGTTCATAACGGAATTATTGAAAATTATAGAGTATTGAAAACTTTTTTAGAAGAGAAAGGATTTAGCTTTTATTCTGAAACAGACACAGAAGTTTTAGCAAATTTAATTTCTTTTATGGAATCGGAATATCATAATTTGGAAGTGTCTGTTCGCGAAGCTTTAATTAAAGTTGAAGGAACTTTCGGATTAGCGGTAATTTCGTCTGATTATCCCGGTCAAATTATAGCTGCGAGAAGAGGAAGCCCTTTAATTTTAGGAATCGGGAAAGAAGAATATTTCATCGCTTCAGATGTTAGTGCAACTATTATTCATACTAAAGATGTGATTTATCTTCAAGATAACGAAATGGTCGTTTTAACTCAAACCGGATATACTATTAAAACTTTGAAAAATGAAATTGTTGAAGCGAAAATCGATAAAGTCGATTGGGATATTTCTCAAATGGAAAAAGGCGATTATAAACATTTTATGTTGAAAGAAATTTTTGAACAGCCAACTTCTGTTGGAAATGCCTTTCGCGGAAGATTATATGATAATCTTTCTACGACAAGATTAGGCGGAATCGGAATGTCGCTTTCAGAATTAAGGAAAGTTAAAAAAATCCAAATAATCGGTTGCGGAACTTCTTGGCACGCTGCCTTGATTGGAAAAAATATTATCGAACAAATTGCTCGAATACCGGTTGAAGTTGAATATGCGAGTGAATATCGTTATAGAAATCCAATTATTCCGGAAGATACAATTGTTATTGTAATAAGTCAGTCAGGAGAAACCGCCGACACATTGGCGGCAATGAGAGAAGCTCAAGCACGTGGAGCCAAAGTTTTTGGTATTACAAATGTTGTTGGAAGCACAATTGCCAGAGAAACTGACGGGGGAGTTTATTCTCATGCCGGTAGCGAAATTGGGGTTGCCTCAACAAAAGCGTTTACTTCCCAAATCACAGTTTTAGGATTATTAGCTGTACTTTTAGGAAGAATGACAAATATGTCTCCAATTGACGGAATGGAATTTATTAAGGAAATACGTAAAATTCCTAAAAAAATAGAAAAGATTTTAGCGCTCAATGATGATATTAGAGAAATTGCAAAATCAATGGTTAATTCCACAAATGCCTTATATTTAGGACGTGGAGTTCATTATCCGGTAGCTTTGGAAGGTGCTTTAAAATTAAAAGAAATATCTTACATTCACGCTGAAGGTTATCCGGCAGCGGAAATGAAACACGGACCTTTGGCTTTAATTGATGAAAATATGCCGGTTGTTGCAATTGCCTTGAATGATAGTATTTATGATAAAATTATTTCCAATTTACAAGAAGTTAAAGCTCGTGACGGACAATTAATAATTATTGCTTCGGAAGGTGATAAACTTGTGAAAAAAATGGCAAAACATGTAATTTATATCCCGGACACAATTTATGCTCTTCAACCGATTCTTTCGGTAATTCCTCTGCAATTACTTGCTTATCACGTTGCTGATTTGAAAGGATTTAATGTTGATCAACCGAGAAATTTAGCAAAAAGTGTAACGGTGGAATAATCTTCTATGATGAGTGTTTTTTATTCATCAAAAGGAATTGTTATTTCCAAAATTAAGTATAAAGAAACCTCATATATTCTAAAAATATTTACTGAAAAATTTGGTTTGATTAGCGTAATAGTTCATGGAGCCAGAAAATCAAATAGCCAATATCTCGGTTATTTTAACATCATGAATGAATTACATTTTGATCTGATAAAGTCCGCTAATTCTGAAATTTATTTATTGAAGGATGCTGATTTTATCAGATTTTTTTTGAAAAATATTCCTTATAAATCACAAGCATATTTTTATATTGTGAATGAATTAGTAAGGAAAATATATACTGATGAATATGATATTATTTATCAATTAATTATTAAATACTTTGAATCCTTGATTGAAAATAAAATTCGTAAAATTTATATTTTTTGGAGATTTCTAGCCAAGTTTTTGCAAATATTAGGAAATCCGATATTTTACGATAATTGCTATTTATGTGGATCCAAATTAACTTCTAAAAGGTTCATCTCAAAACGAGGTGATGGTTTTGTTTGTGAATTTTGCTCACAAAATAATAAAGCAATAAAAGCAATAAGTTCCGAAGCAACAATGATATTTGAAAAATTTAGGAATCTTGGAAATGTAGATCTTGAAATTGCAGATAACACAATTCAAGAAATAAATAGTATTTTTTTACTCCATCTAAAGACGCATTTTCATCAAGATTTTAACTTAACTCTTTTGAATGAATTGAACTGATCCGCTTTTATTTTAGATAAATTTCTGCGAGTAATCGGGAGAAGAAACTTAATTAATTTTGAATGCTTAATTTTGAATTTTGAATTAAGAAGAAATTAACCACAAATTTACACGAATTAAGACGAATTAACACGAATTTAAGAAAGAAAAGTAAAAAGAAAAAACTAAAAAGTAAAATGAAGAAAGAAGTACAACGACTTTGTAAGTCGTTACAAAAAAAATTTAAGAACATCGGAATGTACGACCGGCGGGAGTTCTTCCGATTGTTCGACTTCAAAACAAAATGAATAATGAACAATGAATGATGAATAATGAAAGAAGAAATGTAAAATGAAGAATGTAAAAATCTAAACTTCAAAAGCAATTAAGATTTATTTGGAATGCTTCGATTTACTAAAAATACATTTTTATCCGTGTTTATCTGTGTTATCAGTGGCTAAAGTCTTGTCTTT
>Ga0256842_1001106_pt1 | contig 22328 bp, 18 predicted proteins | sample 4559240metaG_FD_185973 | JGI IMG/M metagenome (GOLD analysis project Ga0256842, IMG submission 185973) | Hydrothermal vent microbial communities from Guaymas Basin, Mexico - 4559-240 | ecosystem: Environmental > Aquatic > Marine > Hydrothermal vents | place: Mexico: Guaymas Basin | collected... | reverse complement strand
CCCGTAACGTAACAATAGACTTCGAGTGCGGAAAACGAAGGCTTTTTCTTGAGCCCATGCATGTTTACAGGCACGATGGAATCGATATGGGGATTGTGGAAGAGAATTTCCGCGAACTTCTCTTCCACGAACCATGTAATATTGATATCCGGCATTTGGTCTTTGATGAACTGGGCGTAGGATAGAGTGTGAATGACGTCTCCCATCGCGGTAAGGCGAACGATTGCAACTCTCATTGTAACCTTAATTTTTCCCGTATTATACCATTTTACTTGCACACTACAGGGGAGAGTGAAATATGCGTGATTTTTTTATTTTTAAGTCCCATCCAAAAAGCGATAGCGCCGCTGCATTCATGGGTGGTGGAGAATTTGACATGTATGGCAAGGGTATCGCTTTTGAATGTCGGGGTAATGCCAAAATGGGGAACGGGAAGCTGTAATCGGCTCGTCTCGTCGATCGCTATATCCTCAGGCTTGGCAAAGCGTGTTTCGTGGGATGCGATCTTTTCGATCACCACAGATGGAAAATCCGGGTAGAGAAGCCGAAGCTGTTCGATAGTGGCGTAATTGAGGTCGAATCTGGGGTCCTCGTATCCAAAAGTCTCTTCCACCGTTTGGAGAGTGAGATCGTTGTCGCCAGAGAGTGTGCGATAGGTGGATACGATCTCCTCCATCGCCCTGGAGTTGGCGATGGTCCCATTTTGAAACCACGGTTTCTGAAGGCGAATTTCACTGCCGCGTGCACGCTCGTAAAGATCGCTATCGAGCGTATCCATCATCAACGCCATCAGTAAAGATGGATCTTTGACATGGATATCGTCCATCCACTGCAGCAGTGCCTGAAGCGCTTTTTGACTCTTTTTTGCCTCTCCCAACAGTGCATTGATATCTATGCGACTCTGTGCCGAAGAGAGTGCGATGGTTCCTGATATCCGGTCCAGATCCAACGCGACAGGAATACCGCTTCCGTAGAATACATCATCTTGTGTGAAGTTTTGGAGCTTCAAAAACCCGCTCATATCGCTTAAAAGAAGATTCGCCTGGACGACATCGATATTGCTTCCGACACTCTTTTTCAGTGTGCCGCTTTGTTGAAGAAAAAGAAATATGATGGAGCTTAGGAGCAGAAGTATGCCAAGGGTGATAAAAAGCACGATCCCGCGTCTCATTGGTCGCCTTTGTAGAGTGCCATCACCAGAGGTGCGATATTCTTGCATTTGAGCAGAAAATCTGCATGTGATCCATTGTCGCCGATTCGAAAAGAGGTGCACTCGGTCGCGAGCTTGTCGGCAAAGAAGTATGTGCCGTTCTCGTCACCGATATAGTCGCTGCCGGAAAAGTCTATGGGCTTGGTCGCCTCTATGCGGATCAGTGCGTTTTCCATGCGGCTGACATAGTAAAGCACCCATGGCCGTGCGATGCCGTATATGGAATTTTCCGTCGTGAAGGAGAAACGGTCGTATCCGGCTTCGTGTGTGATCGCCATACGGCTTCGCATCTGTGTGATGTCTTTTGTCAGCAGTGAAAAAATCGTCTGGCTCGCCGTAACTTTTTTGACTGACTTTACATATCGCGAATGACTCGCTCTCAGACCGTCCAGTGTGGCGAATAGATAGGTGAAAACGATCGCCGTAAGCAGAATGGAGATTAGCATTTCGACAAGGGTGAATCCTCTCTTCACGGCTCTATCCTCAAGAAGTTGACCCAATCTCCATTCTGTTGTATTCGGACTGGAAAGAGCTTGTATGTCAGATCTAAATCACCGCTTTGAAAAAGTGTTTTTTTCTCCTCTTTTCCAAGCGCCGCTTTGGCTTCGAGGTTCTTTAGCCAGAAAATTTCATCATCACGGAGTTTTGCAAAGCGAGTTGTGTCATAGAGTGTGATATCTCTTTTTTCTATGCGATGAAGATTCGCATACAGAAGCGGTGTCGACCGGTAAAGAAGAATCGCCTTGCCACTGTATCTCTTTATCTCTCTTTTGGTCCAGCTGTCGAACTTCAACAGGGCAAGGCCCATTGTAAATAAAAGCATGATGCTGATCAACACTTCCAGCAGGGTGAAAGCGGGGCTTTTATTGTGCATAGCCGGCTCTGTCTGGAAGGTAGTCGTTCTGGCGTATTTCGCCGACCAGTGCCACCGGATCTTTGAAAAAGCGGGGCTTTTTGAACGGATGAATGTAGAGCCACCGTTCGTCTGCGCGGATGATCTGGGGATCGAAAAATCCATCTTTGCGGCAGTGGATCGCAAAAGAGGGGCGAAATTCGTCGGTGCCGATCTTGATATGTGGATAGTCGATGCTTTGAAGAGTTTCGTCGGGATTGAGACGGTAGGCCGTGCCGGTTTTGCGAAGCGAAAAAGAGGAAACAAGTTTCCCTTCGGCCGTGAGGCGGCATTTTTTGGATTCACTGCAGTAAAGAGTCATTGCGCTCTTTTTGTAGTTTTCAGAGGTTTTGAAAACGACATCGATGGTTCGCAGCGAAAGCTCTTTACGGCTCTTTGCATGGGCAGGGGATTTCGGCATGACGGTATTGAAGGCTATACCGTAAACGATACCCATCAGCAGAAGTACGATAAGCAGCTCGATCAGCGTAAAGGCCCTGTTTGTGCACTCTCGATGGGTATTGCAATGCGCGAACCGATAATAGATTTTCAACCTTCGATTTGCCTTTCGCGAAACTTTTTCAAATCAATGGCGGTTGCACTCTTGCAGCGTGATATCTTTGGCATCTCCTTCACCTCCCTCTTTGCCGTCGGCCCCAAGGCTTATGATGTTGAACTCGCTACCATTGTTTATGTAGATATAGGGGTGTTTCCATGGATCTTTGGGAAGCGTTTTGCTTTCGAGATAGCCGGTGGGTGCGTAGTTTGTGTATTTTTCCGGATCGGGATTCTCGATGAGGGCTTTGAGTCCCTCTTCCGTCGTCGGATACATGCCGTTATCGAACTTGAACGATTTGAGCGCCTCTTCGATCTGTTTCATCTGAATGCAGACCAGCTTGCGCTTGGCGCTTTCGGCCTTGCCTATCAGGTTTGGCAACACAAGAGCGCTCAAAAGCCCCAGAATGATGATGACGATCATCAGCTCCAGAAGCGTAAAGGCTTTGCGGGTTTTTTTGATTTGAATATTGTTCATGACTCTCCTTTTGAATGATGATGGCATTCTCGTTATTCTCCCAGGCTGATCGAAAAGATGGGAAGCAGCATTGAAATGACCAGAAATCCGATAATTCCTCCGATTGCAAGCATTAAAACAGGCTCCAGTAGGGCCAGCATCACTTCGATTCTGTCGCGGTTTTGCTGAGCGTATAATTCGGCAAGACTTTTAAGCGAAAAAGCCAGGTGCGAGCTTTTCTCTCCCAATGCCACGGCATTTATGAAATCATTGGGAACTTCTCTGTTTTTGACATTCTCACGGACCGCCTGTGTGAAACTTTTCCCCTCGACGATTTGCGAGGCTATTTTACCAAACAATTTTTGAAGATAACGGTTTCCGATAGTCTGTGCGGCATAATTGAGTGCTTGTGCGAAAGGCACTCCGCTTTGCATCAGTAGCGCCATTACCCGTCCAAAACGCCCCAGCTCCATAAATACGATCATATCCCCAAAAAGAGGGATTTTAAGCACCAGACGGTCCATGTAGTACCCGAACTTCTCGTTCTGCTTCCAGCTTAAAACCAATCCTGCAACAAGTATGACCGCTATCGTGAGCATCAGCCATGAATAAGCTTGAAAAAAGTGCGAAAGTGCCAGCGTTATTTTCGTGGATGCAGGCAGTCCGCCCTTGGTCGATTCGAACATATCGACGATCTTGGGGATGATCGTGGTGAGCATAAAATTGATCATCGCGATAGCTATGAAAAGTATGAAAGATGGGTATATAAAGGCTTTTACGACATCGCGCTTGATTTTTTCCTGCTCTTGAACGTAATCGGAAAGTTCCAGCAGGACCATCTCGAGATTGCCGCTTTTTTGAGCCACCTTTATCGTATGCAGAAAGTACGGAGGGATAGAATAGATGCTTTGAGTGCTCAAAGCATCGTAAAAAGAACCCCCGCTTTCGATATAGCGCGCCACCTCTTCCAAAAAAGCGCGCTGTCTGCTTTTTTCGGGAAAGTTATCGGCCACGAGATGGAGTCCCTGATTGAGTGAAATTCCGGCTTTGAGATAGAGGCTGAGGTTGCGTCCCAGCGTAGCGATCAGTGCGGGTGGGATTGGCCGGAGAAACAACGCTCTTTTGGGCCTGACGCTCTCGACTAGAATATTCCGGTGGTGAAGCTGCTCTTTGGCGGAGTTGATATCGGGCGCAGCGATGGTTCCTTTGATGCGCTTGCCACTCTTGTCGTATCCTTTGTAGACAAAAGTCATAAGCCCTTAACTCCGATACGCACCGCTTCAGGAATACTGGTTTCACCGGCGATCACCATGCGTCTTAGTTCTTTGAACATCGGCTTGAAATCACTTTTCTCTATCAGATAACGTCTAAGCTCCTGCTCGTCGGCGCCACTTTTGACCTGTGCGGCGAAAGCTTCACCCACGATGATGATTTCGCCGATGGCTCGACGCCCCATATAGCCTGTTCCACCACATTTCTCGCATCCTTTGGGCCCATACAGCGTGACTTGATGCGGCAGATCGAAGTATCGAATATCTTCATCTGTCGGCTGATACGGAATCTTGCAGTACGGACAAAGGAGTCGAACGAGGCGCTGGGCCAGGATACCGATAAGAGTGGAGCTGACCAGAAACGGATCGATACCCATGTCGATGAGGCGCGGAACGGCCGATGCGGCACTGTTGGTGTGGAGAGTGGAAAGCAGCAGGTGGCCTGTCATCGCCGCCTGCGTGGCGATTTTCGCCGTCTCTTTATCACGCATCTCCCCCACCATAATGACATCGGGGTCCTGGCGCAGGATCGAGCGAAGCGCTTCGGAGAAGGTGAGGTTTACCTTCTCGTTCACCTGGATCTGATTGATCCCTTCCGCGTTGTATTCTACCGGGTCTTCGACTGTGACGATATTGTAGTGTTCATGGTCGATCTCTTTTAAAAACGAGTGAAGAGTCGTAGATTTTCCACTTCCGGTCGGGCCGGTGATCAGGATCATTCCATAGCTGTGTTTCAGAAGCGAACGAAGTTTGGTATAGACCTCTTTTGAGAATCCAAGTTCCTGTAAAGAGGGGATCGACTCCCCTTTCATCAAAAGACGAAGGACCGCTTTCTCGCCGTAGTAGGTAGGGAGGATCGAGACACGTATATCTACGCTCGCTCCGGCGACCGTGATCTTCGTGCGGCCATCTTGAGGAATGCGTGTTTCGGAAATGTCGAGGTTGGAGATGACCTTGATGCGGTTGATGATGGATCCGATCGCCCCCTTTTTCAAAGAAGCGATTTTATTCAATACACCGTCGATGCGAAAACGGACGTCTCCCTCTTTTTCGAATGTTTCTATATGGATGTCTGTGGCACGCCGTTTGATGGCCTGTACGAAAAGAGAATTGACATAACGTATGATCGGAGCGGAGTCTTCGCTTGTCAGAAGATCTTCGTTTTGGAGAAAGCTCTCGATCTCTTCGGGGTTTTCGAATCCTTCTATTCCACCGATGCCTTCTTCGCTTTTGGCTTCGAGAAAGCGGTTTTTCAGATCCTCGTAACTATCCTCTTCGAGCACCAAAAAAGGATATTTGCCGCCAAGATGCGAGAGGGCATTGAGCATGTTTGCATCGGGGTTTTCACGAATACAGGCATAAGGCTTCTCTTCGTATATGCAAAAGAGAAGCCCGTTTTTGATGTAGAAATCGAGGTTTTGAACTTCCGTGTACATAGGAAGTTCCGCCTTCAACGGAGTGGGAAACATTATTCGTTCCTCTTTTTGTTCTCGAGCTCATGTTTGAGAATTTCAGTCAGTTTGGCTTTGAGCTCTTCCGATTTGGCGATTTTTTGCTGGATCTTCGCCATATCTGAACTGTTCTTGATGATGTACGGTGTCAGAATGACGATGACATTGATCTGATCTCTGTTTTCGCTTGTGGAGCGAAAAAGGCCGCCGAGGAAGGGAAGATCGCCCAGAAGAGGTACTTTGGAGACCCCTTTGGAGTAGTAGTCTTTGAGCAGCCCGCCGATAATGACGCTTTCGCCGTCATGGACGATCGAGACGGTGTTGACTTCGCGTTTGAGAGTGGTCGGTCTATCGGCCGATACGGTGCTGGAGCTGTCGATATCTTCGATCTTCGTCTTTACCTCCACGAGCACCTTGTCGTCGCTGGCGATTTGTGGTTTGACTTCGAGTGAAAGGCCTACATCCTCGCGGCTGTAGGTGTTGCGCGTCAAAGAGGTGGTTTCGATACCTGTCGCCTGGCTGGTGAGAATGGAGATAGTCTTTCCTATATAGACGTTGGATTTCTTGTTGTTGATGCAGAGGATGTTCGGTTCGGATATGACGTTGACCGCACCGTTTTGCCTAAGAAGGTCGATGATCGCTCCGACCGCCACTCCTTTTGTGGTCGTTCCGAAATCGATCGTGCTGGATAGAGATGGCGGCAGTACAAAAGAGGAGCCTCCCATATTGAAGATGGAGGTAGCGATCATCGTGCCGTTGGTGGTGCCGCCGGCGAGTCCCCATTTGATCCCCAAAGATTGAAGTTTGTTTTGGCTGATCTCGTAGATATGGGCTTTGATATAGACCTGTTGTTGTTCGATATCCAGTTTTTTTATCACTTTCGTGATCAGTTTGACCGCCTGTGGAGTTCCGGTGATGGCGATAGCGTTGATATCGTCTTTTGCCTGAATGGAAATATGTGCCTGTGTCTGCTTGTCAAAACTTTTCATCAAACCTGTCAATATTTTGACGGTAGCGGCAGCTTCGGCATTGTTGAGAAATACGACTTCGCTCATGACCTTTTTTGCGCTGTTTTGGCTGTCGTATTTTCTGACAATTTCCATAGCTTTTCCGATGTCGTGGGCATCGGCTATCAGGATGATTTTATTGCTTTTTGCGTCGGCATTCAGTGTTACCGGAAAGCGGAAGGTCGTGTTTAGCGCTTTGAAGATCGTTTTCAGTTCTTTTGCGGCTGCGACCGCGTCCGCATTGTCCAAAGCGATAAAGCGGATCTCCTTTTTCATCGGCCTGTCAATCTTTCTGAGTGTGGTTACAAAGTTTTTGATGTGGTCCGGATAGTCGCTCATGATGATGAGATTTTTGTTGTTGTCGAATGTAACCGAAGAGAACTGACTGCTGAGGTAGCGAAGCTTCTGGGCCGCATCACTCGCTTTTATGTAGTGAACAGGGATGATTTTGGTCAGCATACCCGCTTCCGATTTTTTGGGCTTGGCCATCTTTTTTGCGTTGGCGGCACGCGTAACCATCATATAGCCGTTGTTTCCATCGACAATCGCATAGCCGCGATTTTGCAATATCTGAGAAAGGAGTGGAAGTAGCTCTTTTTTGTCGATCGGATTTTCTGAAATAAAATTGACGTTACCGCTGATTCTATCGGTGATGAGGATGTTTTTATGGGTCTGTTTCGCTATGAAACGGATCACATCCTTGATTGGAGTATTGTTGAAGTTGACGGTGATCTTTTCGGCCCGAAGGCCAAATGGCAAGATTATTGCCGCCAATAAAAACAGATTAATAAATCTCATAATGCAACTCCCTTCGCCTGCTGCCGCGTTTTATCGTCAATGAAAGCGAGTTCAACTCATCTATTTTATTGAAGTATTTGAAAATATCGCTTTCGTTGGTGATGGACTTTCCATCGATTTTTTCTATGATGTCGCGTTTATGTAATCCCATTTTATCAAAAACCGATCCTTTCTTGATGTCAGTAATGCCAAAACCAACGAGCTTGTTGGATTTATAGACCGGATTGATCGATATATATCTGAAGATTTTTTTGATATCGTGCATTTTGTGCAAAAGTTCACGGGGTATATAATAGGTATCGCCCTCCTTGCGGATCCGTTCGGTCAGCTCGAGCACTTCATCGCTCTTTTTTCCCTTTTTTTTGGCGAGGGCAAAGGATGGCCCTTTGCTTTTTTTCATCGTCAGCCAATATTCTTTTCCGTTTTTAAGAAGTTTTATGCGGTCCGTAAACACCTCTTTTAGCACGAAACCGTTGATCGTATCTCCGATGGCAAGAAGCCTGCTTTTTTTGCCATGAGCGATGATTGCCATACTGGGGTTTCCGATAGCCGTCATAGTCAGCGTGTATCCTTTGAGAGTGGTGGTCTTTTTAGGCGGCTTAGTCTTTCTCGTGATGCGTTCCTGTCGAAGTCCGAACGCCTTGACGAAAGGGTAGCGGATTACCGTCTGTCGCACGGCAACCGTGCAATCTAATGGTGCGGTCGGCGGTAAAAACGCATCTACTGCAAGGGCGGCAAATTTGGCGGCAAGCGCGACAAGAATAAACCATGCCGCGATGGAATACAATTTTTCAAAACGACGCGACATAGATATATTTCCCGTTTCTTAAATTAAAATAGCGTAACGTCGAAGTGAAATTTCTTCGCATGAGCGGCGAGGGGCTAAGTACCAGTCTCACGCTCCGTGTTCGCCATGAAATTTCTCCTTTTAAAGTCCCGAAATCCCCTTTCGCTTTTATCGTACCAGGCAGAAGGCGGATGGTTGCGGTGTAGATATTCGCAGGCAAGAGCGATGCGGCTATTCCCTCCAGATGTATGGATGAAAGGCGGATTTCCAAAAGTGAAATCCTGACATTTCTCACCTTCGCCACAGCGGAGTGGGTATAGAGCAGGGTCATCCGTTGCATATCGCATCCTATGGGGGATGCCGTACGCTCGTCGTAGCAGATGCCTACTTGTGCTTTGGATGCCGCCTCTATCGCGGCGTTACAGAGTCGTTCTTTGGATATGAAGAGTACGGTCAGCGCGACCCAGATCACGATGCCTGTCAAAGCGAATAGAGCGCGTTTGGCCCAGATCATAATACAACTCCCACTTTTACATGCAGGCTATGGCCGTCTACGCGCTGAACCTCGAACATTTCGATAACCAGGCCGCTGTTTAGCAATTTATTCAGTACCGTATCGGCATGTTTGACGTCCAGATTGAAGTCGTAAATCTTTTTATTTCCGTTTTTGGTCACTTTCGGCTTGACTCCGTATAGTCTCAACATCGTACCGAACCGTTTTAAAGCCTCTTTCTGTGCCTTTTTGGAGTACATCTTTTCCAGGGAATGGTAGCGGCCTATCAACACGCTTCGTTTGCGATACTCTTTCTCGAGCGCGCTTTTATTGTGATCCATATAGAGTGCCGCCGTGATCCAGAGCAGCGATAGAGAAAAAAAAGCGATTATATAAATTCTCAAAATCCATATCCTATACGAAGAGAGATGATCTGGTTTTTCGTCGCGCTTCGAGGTTCGATATAAGCTTGGCCGCTTGAGCCATAGGCAACATTCGATTCATCGATATTCCAGTAGTCGTAGGCGTAGTTTCCCTCTATAAAAAACCGCCGTGAAAAATTCCAGGTCAAAGGAATATCGAGATGAAAACCCTCCGTTGTGCCAAGATCCAACGTGATCTTTCCATCCAGGGAGGCGTCGAGTTTTGGATCGATGGCGTGCTGATAATAAAAGGATGTTCCAATAGACCATGCTGCATCGATAGACCATTTGGCACCTATGCCGATTAGAATATAGGGCCACTTGTAGGCTTCTTCGTAACCATAGCCTTCATGGTTGTCCAGGTCACGCTGCCAGTGACGGTAACCAGCTCCTGCGAAAGCGCTAAATGTGTGGTCATCTCGAATCTTTTCCGCGGCAACCCTCAGTTCCCCTGTGTATATTTGCGCATCTGTCGTTCCTGAATAATGTATATTGTCAATGCTTTGATTTGACAAAAAACCCTCATATTTGCTCGAACCCCGTGCGTAGAAAAAAAGAAGTTTCAAATAAGACCCCATAGTGTTAAGAGAAGCCGATGTGGTATCGAAGCGAAGTGCTATTTCGATGCCGGAGATGTCCGAAAAGTCGGATGTTTCACCATCGAGAAAATTCCCGTTTCCATCTTTTTCTTCATAATCGAAATTTACCATGCGGCTACCGACATACAACTCGTGCGCAAAGGGTGAAACGTTTAAAAAACCCACAAGAAGAACGATTTTCACTCTATTCACCAATGCACCCTTTTTGTGCGGTACAGACGAGTTTTTTGAGTTTTTTTTGCAAAGACCGCTTGATCGAGATACGAAGTTTTTGCTGTCGCAGCATCGTATTTTCGTAGCGTTTGACGAGTGATTCGATCTCGTAAAGCGATCGTTCGGTGCGCATATCGGCAATCATATCCCGAATGGCATATATGCTTTGATAGCGCAAAGAGAGATCGAAAATCATCGTGACGATAAATATAGCCGCAAGCGTCGCGAGCATCTTTTTTCCGATACCGCTTTGTTGTGCATGATTGCACGGTTTGGCGATGGTCAGAAAATCCAGAGAGTCCAAAGAGGGGATGCTGGTGCGTTCGTTTTTGACTTCGATGCAGATACCGTTGAACTTTTCCGCGATCAATCCATCATCGATTCCAAGCGGCATATGATCCGCAAACTGCTGTAGAAAATAGCAGGGCGCACTTTTGGCGCCCGTTTCCTCGATCCGTGCGGTTATCAGATCTGCGTCGTAGGCATAACAGTCGAAGCTGTCATCTCTTTTTTCCACAAAGATCGAGTTGTACGTTTCAGGGCGCGAAACCAAAAAAGCGTCGGCCAGTTTTTTGGCTTTCGCCAAAGAGCGTGTCGGAAATTTGGCATTGGCATACCAATACAGCGAAGGAGAGACGACAACGACGTCATCATTTCTATCTTTGACAATGGTATCGTCCTCTTTGATGTAATACAGCGCCAAAGCCGACCTTTTCGATAAAAGTATAAACCCGGATAAATTTAAACCATTATAGCCAACAGCCGATAAATATTTATTGAATGGATGTTATCGAGATATCCTGTTTCGTCCGAATCGTTGCAATCGGTGGCAACTGCTAAATATTGCCAAAAAGTTGCCGATAGATATGAAAGACAATTTCTCAAGGAGTCAGAATGAGACAATGGGTTAGGGGTTCTTTTGGTTTGTGTGTCGCTGCAGCCGCGGTGCAGGCGATGAGTTTTCAGCCTCTCGGGTTTCAGAGTATGGGAATGGGAGGCGCCGGCGTGGCGAGTGCCAGCGGTTCGATGGCGGCCTACTACAACCCCGCACTGCTGGCGGCGCACGACTATACGACCGAAGTGACGCTCTCGGCGGGTGTCGGGGTCGCCGACTACAATCTCGCGGAAAACATCGACAAACTCAACGACAACGATCTGACGGGAACCATCAAGAGGATCGCAAACAACGCCCCGGCCAATGGAAGCAACACGGCCAACGGCGATGCGGAGAGAATGGCGGAGTCGCTCGATATCCTGCAAAAGATGTCAGGAGAGACGAGCGGACTTGTCCTGACACCCGGCGGCGCGTTCGGGATCCAGATGAAAAACTTCGCTATAGGCGTTTACATGACATCCGAAGGTACGGCTGAGCCGGTGATCGATCCGGACCATTTGCAGCTGATCGTCAAGAAAAATATAAGCGGTACGGACTACTATGGCAAATACGACCCCGCGACGGACTCCTATAAAACTTCCGATGAAGCCGCCTACGTCAACGGTTCACTCGATTATGCATTGAAAAACGGCCTGACCTACCTCTCCTTGAAGGGGCTCAGCGTCGGAGAGGTCCCTTTCAGCTACGGCCACGCTTTCGATACCTCGGCAGGGACGATCGGCATTGGAGGATCGCTGAAGTATATGTATGGCCTGACATACGACACTCACGTCAGCATCGATACAAGCTCGGGAGATCTTGATGATTCGTTCAAGGATAAAGACAAATCTACATCCTCTTTCGGCGTCGATCTGGGTGCTTTCTATACGCCGAGCGCGTTGCCAGAGCTTCGTATCGGCATTGTCGGTAAGAACCTCAATACCCCCGAATTCGATACCGTGACGGGCGATACCTACAAGATCGACCCGATGGCGAGAATGGGTATCTACTATGCAGGACTCGACCATTGGCTCGATATCGCGCTCGATGTCGACCTGACGTCCAACGAGACTTTCCTCGACGACATCGACAGTCAGTATATCGGCGGGGGCGTCAACGTCCATCCTGTGGACTGGTTTTCGTTCCGGCTGGGGGCGATGCAGAATATGGCCGACAGTACGCTCGGCACGATCGTCACGGCGGGCCTGGGTCTTGGGATCAAGCAGTTCCAGCTCGATATTTCGGCGATGATGAGCACCAAAAGCGGTTACTACGACGGCGATGAAATTCCGCGTTACGCCAGAGTCAATCTTGCGCTCGTTTCACGCTGGTAGAGAAACTTTTCCACTTCCCTCGGCTAATGGTGCGGCATCGCTTTGCCGCGCTATGGCCGCCTCTTCAAATCCGCTCCCATCTCTTTTTCGCCTACATTTCATACTGATACAAGAATGGCATCAGCTCCCACGGCGATCGTTTCCTTAAAACAAGATTTACAAAATTTATAAATTTTTAATCCTTTGGGACTTATAATGATCATATATCAACAAAAAGGATGGATCATGAGTTGGAAACGAACAATTGCCATTTCGGCGGCGACAGCGGCTCTCGTTATGATGACTGGATGCGGCGGCGGAGGGTCGGGTAGTAATTCGTGCGATGTGGTACCGGCATGGACAGGTGTAAAAGCTCCGATGCAAAATACGCAGAACGTTCAAAACGCGATGAGTGCACTATACCACGTTGGGCTGGCTTCGTCCGAGCTACTACATGAGCCCAAGAAAGAGGCATCTACGACAGATGCCATCAGCGACAAAAATGTGCTACAGAAGTTGGCTGATCGTTTCAATGTTCTTCGAAGCGATGGCGTGACCGGGGTTGAGGGTATGACGCCAAGTGGTGTGAAACCGAGTGTTGAATCGCATGAAGAAAACTGCAGTGTCGGCGGTACACGCACCGTGACATACGAAGAATATTCCGACGAAAATGAGAGTGAAGGGTATTATTTGACGACTTATCGGTTCCATGATTGTAAGGAGTATGAAGGTTTTGTGAAAGACCTCATTCAAGATCTTGAACCCGGCTATTTGCTTGAAAATGGCGAGTATGAACCTACAAACGATACCTACATGTTCAACGGTGAGATCTCCGAGAAATCGTATGGAGGAGAAGATGGAAACGAGTCAATGGAAGGATACCGCCTGAGTACCGACGATTTGACCGTGAAGATGGAGAACAATGAAACACTGGACAACGGAACGCTCGAGGCCACTATCTATGCACAAGTGGAAGTGAGGCGCAAAAAGGCTTATGAATCCACCCAGATCGAGGATGCCACAAAAAGCGTGACTCTCTCTCTTGCAAGCGACGGGTGCTTGAGCCTGGTTTTCAACAAGGATGATGAAAATGGCTCCACGACCAAAGTCGCCGACGCCGATCTGCAGGCTGTCAACTTCAACGCGACGATAGCACGATACAGCGTGGAGGAAGAGAATAGCACGATCGAGGGCGTGATGGTTGCGCTCGACGGTTACATCGGAACGAGCGGTTCGGTTGATATCGATATGGCAGAGCCGGTTGAATATGCCGGAGTCGTAGAGCCTGATGGGCAGACGGATTTGGGCGCTTTTGCGCTTTATGGCAAAAACTTTACATTCGAAGCAAAGAGGATGGGAGATGAATCCAATGCGACCGTGAGCGGAACATTGGCGACACCGTGCATGGGAGGCGCCGTCACCTATAGCGGCAATATGAACTTCTATGCCAAGTATGCGAGCCAGGATGGAAACAAGACTCTATTGCCATACACCGGCAGTGTCACTCTTCAGGGCGCTGCCGATGCGACTGTCGATTTCCATCTCAATGAGAATAACCAGACGAATGCCACCACATCCGTCGATGAGAACAAAACCTACGGAAGTTGGGATGCGTTGATCGAGGGCAACTGTACGACACTCTTCAATGAGGCCGTCGGTGCGATGGATTTTCTCGAGTAAAGCTCTATCGAAGGCCGTCTATCTCAAGATGGCCTTCTCTCCCCAAATTCTCCCCATCTCCAGCCTATAAAGAGAAACCCAGTCAAACTTACAAGAAGGAAAAATATGTCGACAAGTGGTGCGCTGCCATGTGTCGGAGCAGAATAGAGTGGTTTGGAAAAATTTTCTTCCTCGTTCTCATCGGGAAAGGGAAGGAAGAGATACTCCATTTTCTTTGTTGGAATATTTCGATCCGTCAGGCCGGCGACAAGATAGAAACCTTTGCCCGGAACATAAACAGTGGAGGCCGCACAATGCGTTCTTAAGGGCGCATAAAGGGAATCAGAGCGTTTCGACCATCTCTCTTGTCCGGGATCGAAGAGAAAGATTTCATCGGAGCATCTTTCCCTCATCGCCTTTTTTCCGCCTGCAATGAAAATGGTGGGCTTTCCTTTCATGTCGTATCCTTGCGCAGCATCCATAAATGCAAGTGGCATCGGCATCTGTGCCATCTTTCCCCATCGGTTCGTTTCGGGGTCGTAACGCTCGATACTTCGAAGCGGTACACCATTGGAAAAGCCGCCGAAGACATAGAGTTCGCCACGGTATGAAATCATGGCGTGCGCGGCACGCCGCTCGTGCATGGGAGCAAGCGTTTCCCATCTGTCGGCATCGGGGTCGTAGCGGTAGAGTGCATCCGTTTCGCTGCCGGATTCCGAAGAGCGCATTCCTCCACTTAGATAGATATTTTCGCCGATGAGAGCCGCTTTGGCATGGCGAAGTGGCAGGGGGAGGGGTGTGCCTTCTTTCCATTGTGATGTCGTAATGTCATAGATGTAGAGCTTATCGCTATTGGCATCATTGTCATCGTGTCCGCCGAAGATATAGATTGAATCATGTCGTAAAACGGCCGTGGAGCCCGACCGTGCCTCCGGAAGCATGGAGATCTGGTCCCACTCATTTTTTTCTATGTCGTACCTCTCGAGAATATCCGAGTCCAATCCGCCGCCGAGATAGATCTCCCGGTTGTTGGTGACGGCGAATCCGTAGGGATGCACGAATACCGGTTCATTTGCCGATCGCCATGCCGTCGCTGTGATCGTTTCTGAACGGAGCCCGTATGCATCTTCGACAAAAACATTTTTTCCGCTCTCCATAGAAGGGGCCGAAGCATCTATGCGCGTATCCGACCATGACAAGATGACTGCATGGGTCGAATTGCCCTTGGCATCGATGAATTCGACACTGCCCCGTTGGTGCCCAAACCCTTTTCCCTTCAATGTAAAGCCTGTCCCTTCGCACACGCCCTGAAGGGATGCAGGGATAGATATTTCGACTTTTGCAGCATCTGCCTGAAGCGCTGCGGCAGCGTTCAGACGGCCGGAAGTGGCAGTGTAGTTTTCAAGATTTTCAAGGGTATCGGCTTTTTTCAGGATGCGGGCCTTGCGGATCGTGGCGTTTTCATCGGGATAGAGTGATGCGATAAGGCCGACCGTTCCGGTGACGAAGGGTGTCGCTTCCGAAGTGCCAGACATAAAACCATATGATTCGTTGGGCAGTGTGCTCAATATATCGACCCCGGGGGCGGCGATATCCACACGCTCCTTTCCATAGTTCGAAAAAGAAGCCAGCGAGTCGTTTTGGTCGGTCGCTGTGACTGCGATGATGTTTTCCGCATCGTAGGAGGCAGGAAATTCCGCGAAAAATCCGTCGTTGTTTCGATGGCTGTTGCCGGCAGCCGCACAGAAGAGGATGCCGGCTCTGCCAAGCTCTTCGATGGCGAGGTGAAGCGGGTCGTTCTGATTTCCGCTGCGGTTACCGAAGGATGCGTTGACCGCGACGAGATCGACCATCTTCTCTTTCATGGCAAGGATGTATTCGATCCCTTCGAGAATGTCGCTGTCGTAGATATATCCATCGGGCCTCAGAACTTTTACGGCCATCATCTTGATGTGCCAGTTGACGCCGCTGATGCCTGTGCCGTTGTTTCCGACAGCTCCTACGATCCCCGCGACATTGGTTCCGTGGCCGTCTGCATCCATAGGGTCCGGATCGTTGTCCCCATTTGTTTGGGCGGCGAAATCGTAACCGTAAATATCGTCGATATAACCGTTTCCGTCGTCATCGATCCCTTCGACCCCCGTCATCTCTTCGGTATTGATCCAAATATTGTTTCTCAGGTCGCTGTGTCGATAGTCGATGCCTGTATCCAGTATCGCGACGACGACATCCACCGAGCCGGTCGTAAGATTCCATGCATTTTCGATATGAATGTCGGCCCCCGGTGATCCTCTACCTTTTTTGATGAACTGTCCCGTATTGTGCAATCCCCACTGTTTTTGGAAATCGGGATCATCGGGGACGGAGTATAGATGGCGCCGATAGTTGGGAGATACTGCAATGACACGTGGATCCTGCCTGAGCTTTTTGCAGAGTGTTTCCGCAGAAAGAGAGGACCGTATCTTAGCAAAGATCTTGTCGCTTCTGTCGGAGAGCCGTTTCAGCAGATCGATGTTCAGAACATGCAGGGGAAGGAGTGCATAGGCCGATCGGAGGGCGGATTCGTCTTTATAGACGACAATTGCCTCGTTCGGGGCATAGTCGCTTTGATTTTGGGCGGCAAAAACCGAATGACCCATAGCACAAAGAATACAAATCGTGCCAAGCGCTCGAAAGCAGCCTTTCATACGAAATCCTTTTTGTCGGCTGAAGTGGTTTTTACGAAGATGAAATAGAGAACGAAAACGGAAAGGAGCATCCCGTAACGCCCTATGACATCATGGGAAAGACGAAAGAGATCAGGATCGATTGAAACCATATAGACGATAAACAATAAGCGCAGCAGGTTGACAAACATGACAAAGAGGTAGCCGACTAGAAGCCATGAGATTTTTTCCGCTACCGAAGCACCGTATGCCATGATGGCGGAAGCGAGAAGCAGATAGAAGCCAAAACCGTTGCATGCATCCTCGATTATGAGCCTAAATTCATGGATCGAAAAAGAGGCCGCGTGGTCCGGTATGGCAGGAATATGCAGTAGGCTCAATAAAGTTTCCAGTGATTTGAGCGTCAATTCCGTCTGCAGGCGATTGAGTGAGGAAAAAGGGGAAAGATAAAGATATTGGAAATAGAAGGGGGGAAATAGAATAAACATCCATAAAAGAAATCTTTTTGCATAAGCATACATCCATAAATTTTAACATATATGACAGACAAAACTCAAATCGGCCGCAAAAGAACATGTTCTGTAGTCGAATTCGTTGGGCTAAGGCCAAGAGATGATGAGAATATTCGTGATATGTATTTGGATCTCCTGCCCTGTTTCACGACAAGGAGGCCAATCCGTTGGTTTTGGTTTTATTGGGAATTTATTTTACCTTCGATAGTATGCACTAAAGGATGCTCCGGTTTAGGGAGCTGTAGGTGTGCTTGGCACTTGTCCATTTCTAAAACAGAAGGATGGAAAATGATTGGATATAGATGGAAACGAATATTCGGTGCTGCATTGGTGGCATCCGTACTCGTTCTCAGTGGCTGTGGTGGAGGCGGCGGTGGCAGCACCGGCGGCGCCATCAACGGAAAAGTGGTCGATGGATATATAAAGGATGCTCACGTCTTTGCGGATAAAAACAAAAATGAGCAAGAAGACGCAGGAGAAGCCAATACGACGACCGATGCCAATGGGGATTTTTCATTCCAGGCAGGAGTTGTCGAAGTGGGTGATTTCATCTACGCCTACGGCGGGGTCGATTTGGCGACGGATCTTCCTTTTAAAGGACGTTTGAGTGCCGTATATGACGGGACAGCGTACATAGTGTCTCCGCAGACATCCATGATGGCCGCCCTGGTCAAAAATGGTAAAAGCATCGAAGAAGCCAAAAAAAGGGTCGCGCAGGCGCTGGGTATCGACGAGAGCAAAGTCATGGCCGATCCCATGAAAGATGCCGACGCTTTCTTCGCTTCACAGCAGATCGTGGCTGCAGCGCAAATCATGGGTATCGCCGCTGCGGGCGATGTGAACGAAACGGTTTTCGAAAAGGCGATAGAAGCGCTTGCTGAAAACGATTTCAACCTTTCGGCGGCTGCACAGGCCTTCACGAACGAAGTCAATACATCGGTCGATCATGAGAAAGTGGCGGCAGCGGCGGAAAATGTTAAAGATTTCATCGGCCAGCTTAAAGAGGAGGTAAACGGCACCGTTTCCGATCTTTCGAGTTATCAGGTGGTAGCTTCGAGTGTCGCGGAACAGGTCGCCGAGCAGGTTAAAAACGATGAAAATGTTACAGTTCCCGACGTTAACGATACGAAAGCCGTTCTGGAAGCGGTCGAGTGCCTGACATTTGAAAAGATCAAGGGTGAGAACGGTTCGGAAAACAGTGTGACGAAAGATCTGAACCTCTCTGCGAAAAGCCAGTGCGAGGTTGGAGGAGCCACTATCACATGGGATGTGGAGCCAGCTGACGTCATCGACACAACGACTGGCGCGCTCGATATCGTCTACAGCGATACGAACGTCGTGCTGAAAGCGAACATCAAAAAAGGTAAGGCCAATGCCGTTAAGCGGTTCAACCTTTTCGTTCCCCGCAACGGCAACCGACCGCCGGTGGCGAATGATGACAATGTAACGACACTGGAAGACACCCCTGTGACATTCGATCCTGTCGCCAACGACACCGATCCGGACGGGGATGCATTGACACTGACCGAAGTGGCCGATCCGGCGCACGGTACGGTGGCTAAAAATGGAAACGTCGTCGTCTATACACCGGATATGAACTACAACGGGACCGATACGTTCTCCTACAAAATCCGAGACGGCTGGGGCGGCGAGAGCAACGGCACGATTCATATAACGGTGACATCCGTCAACGATGCGCCGATTCTCTATCAGCCGGCACCTGTGACGATCAATGAGGATGGAGAGCCGGTACAGGTGGAACTGAATGCAACCGACCCGGATACCGATCCGGCGAATCTGACCTACAGTGTCGTTGTCGTTCCGGCGAATATCGTGGACGTGAATATCAGCGGCAATGTCGTGACGATCACACCATTGCCGAATATGAACGGAACGGTGACGGTCACCGCGACGGTGAGTGACGGCGAAAACAACGATACGAAAACCTTTACCGTCACTGTCTTGAATGTTTTGGATCGGGCCGTTATAAACGGAACGATGGAAGGAAGTGTGAGTGAAGATGCAACCACTCCGGCGACCGGAAAACTGAACGTGACCGATCCCGATCCGGGAGAGGATCACTTCATCGCCGAAACCAATACGACCGATTACGGTACGTTCGAAATCGGTGAGGATGGAAGCTGGCAATTCACTCTCGATAACACCAGTGATGCAGTCCAGTCCCTGGCGCAGGATGAGACAAAACAGCTCTTCTTCCCTGTGCATTCAGCCGACGGAACTTTGGCACAGGTGACGATAACAATTTCAGGCATCAACGATGCACCTATAGCTGAAGATATCCAGAAGGTTGCATTCATAGGCTCAACCGTAACGATCGATTTGAGTCAATATGTCCACGATATCGACAACGATCAATTGGATGCACGGATTGTAAGTGGTGGCGCGATGATCGATGGTATGACGGTAGCGTACGAAGCGCCCAACCAGGCAGGCTCGTATGAGATCGAATATAGCGTAAGCGACGGAATGGCCGAAGCGAACGGTACAATCACCATACAGGTTTCCGACGGAGAAGCGGTTTCCATGTCGACGATCGAAGGACAGACGATGTCCGAGGTCGATATCGAAGATGAAGACGATACAGAATACAATATTTTCGATTTCCAAAACGGTGTGGCGAAGATTCGCCAGCAGCACTTCGTAAAAGATGATGGAACGTGGGTACGCTTTGATCTGCTTATGGAAGAGGGTAGCTACCAGATCGATGCGGATAGCAATACGACCGCCCTTCATATTCAGGAAGGCAATTTTACGATATCAAATCTTAGGCGCATGGATCTTGACGGCACCAGTATAAATATACCGATCGACGAACTCAATGTCACGGTCGATTTCGGTGCGAACCAGTACCTCTACAGAATGGACTTCCGTATCGACAGCGGAGTGGCGCGTCTTGAAGAGCCTTTCACCGATTACCAGCCATGGAGCCAGGACCGTCCGAAATTGCAGTACGACTCGCTGGAAGAGTTCATGCAAGATTTCAGTATAAATATGCAAAACCATTGGTTCGAGGAGTGGGACGAAGAAACACAGAAGGGCATATCCTACGCTTTCGACAGCAACGGCAGCGGCGCTGCTGCAGGCAAGCTGATAAGCACAGATGACAATTCTACGGAAGTGGGCACATGGACAAAGGCGCAGGGAGTCGTCTGGGTGAAACTGGACGGAGAAGATGGCTGCTGGCGTGACGCTTACGGCATCGTGGACGGGGTTCTTTTCGAGGGTGAAATGCCAGAAAACGGATGCACCGAAACACTCGCTCTCTATGGAGCGAACGCTACGCAAGCGATCGAAGGAGCGCTTCCGGTATCCAGGGGCGACGCCATTCAAGTTCCAGAAAGCGTCCATCACGTAGACCCTGCGGATGTAAACGACAAACAGATCGACATCCATATCTTGGAAAAAGATCTCAACGCCACGATCAAAATATACGCAGATGGAAACTACACGCAGACGATGAGTAACGGCGTGAAATTCAGTGGAGCGTGGAGTATCGATGCAAACGGATCTATCCATTTCACAAGGGGCGATGAAGAGTACGTAAAAACCTTCTTTGGGCCGGTAGTGGCCGGCACATATGGTACGCACCATCCTGTAAATATCGATGATGTGAGCGTCTTCAAGATCATTAACGTCGGCGATATCAATGCTGGCGGTGGAAGTGGAGATACGGTTACGTTGATTTTGAAAGGTGCCGACTGGGCCGCCTATTCATACGAAGACGGTGAATGGCAAGCTGTTGACTTTGACGCTTTGGATGCCGATAAAACGTTTACATTCAAAGCCGACGCAAACAACAGATATGGAGTCGCCCTCCATTGTGCCGACGCAGACAGCCCTGTGGATATCGTCCAGGCCACCACCGACGAATATTCCACGATCGATATGTGCGGGGAAGGCACATGTGTCAGACACAACGTTTCCGGAACGATCAGCGGTATAAGCGGCAATATGGTAACAGTCGCCATGCATAGTTCCTCGGATGGCAACGTAACTCTGGGCGATACATACGACTACAAGTTGGAAAACGTGGCGGAAGGGACCTGGGATCTGGTCGTGGAAGATCTACACATGACTAGCTATGAGGTCAAAAAATATGGCATCAAAAGAGATATCGAAGTCACTGCCGATCTGACCGATGTAGATCTGGATCTTTCGAGCGAAGGGATCGATCCTGTCGAACATAACTTTACCGTGACCGGTGGAACAGGTGTCGCATCTTTTCTAACCAAAAACGGTTCGGCGCTCGGTCTCATCGGAATGTCCAATGACGACACCGGTTTCCATGCATGGAGCGCCCTTGCCAGCGGCACGATCGAAGGGGATATCTACAGCTTCCTCGCCATGACGGAAAACAACGAGACGAACCAAACCAGACTTTTGTTGGAAACGAAAGATGCAACCAGTTTTGCCGAGGATGTTTCACTTGATCCGACTGTCATCAACGAGTTCAATGCAACAATGGACTGGCCAAACAGAAGCATCGGTCTCAATTACACCAAGTCTGATTCGAGTCCTGAATTGAGCGCTTATATGTCGTCGATAGAACAGGACGACAGTGGTGCCGAAAGAATGATCTGGATTACAAAAGCGTGGCTTGATACGGCAAGTACATATGAGTTGCCGCAATTGAGTGGTCTTGGTGACTGGAACTCCTCATGGGATTTCGATGGCAACAATTCGATTATATGGAGGATTCACGCTTTGATGTTGGATATGAGACTGGGCGAGGCGATGGAAAAAATGAGCGATGCCGAAAACGAAGAGAGCGGTACGCCTTACTTTATGGGCGCGGATATTACCGTCCATATCGCCGAAAAACATGGCGAAATAGAACAGTGACCCGCTGAAAGGCTCCTGCCTTTCAGTTTTTAGGGGGAAATCGAATTCCCCCGGCCCTCGGCCGAATCTTCCTGTGCTTTCAGAAAAATTTCAAAATAGGCTCCATTGTAAAAATTGGGTAAAATAAGTTTTCAGCCCCCTGGGATGGCAAGGAGATAGTATGGTAATCAAAGAGATACAGCAGTTTTCCGAAATCAGGACGAAAGCACGGGCCTATCTTTGCTATCTGCTTTCGAGAAATATCCCGAACCGCACCCCCGAAGTATCGCTCGATACGATCATAGAT
>Ga0256842_1001105_pt1 | contig 22339 bp, 24 predicted proteins | sample 4559240metaG_FD_185973 | JGI IMG/M metagenome (GOLD analysis project Ga0256842, IMG submission 185973) | Hydrothermal vent microbial communities from Guaymas Basin, Mexico - 4559-240 | ecosystem: Environmental > Aquatic > Marine > Hydrothermal vents | place: Mexico: Guaymas Basin | collected... | reverse complement strand
CATAATAACCAAAACTCCAAAGCATCCCAATTCCAACAACATTTTGTTTAAGGTCGTATGCACTTCGCATATGTGAACCTGCTAAAAATCCCAAACCACCAGAGTAGATTTTTAAAGCTTGATCTATTGCAAACTCCATAGAGAAGTATGCAACACCAGTTGAATATTTTTTCTTAATATCATAAGAGTGAAGTTTCATTATCAGTTATTTCCTAAATTTTTATATAAAATAGTTTTACCAAGTTCAACACCTGGTTGGTTGTAAGTATTTATATCGAACATAGCACCAACAAGAGATGTTAAAAGTTCATAGTATATTATCATAGCACCAACATTTCTTTCTGAAATCTCATCAAGAGTTATGGAGTCAGCTTCAACACCACTCTCAATAACACTTTGCATAGTCGCCTTGCACTGTTCATTTATGAGTACGCTGAAAGTTTGCCCATTTATAAAGTTTGTTTTTTCTATATGTTTGAGAGTTATATCAGGTACTTTTAGGTTATTACTAAAATCTTCTATATTTATAAAAGTTATAGTTTTATCTCTTGGTCCTTCTATGATAAGTTGTAAAAATGAGTGCTGATCAACTGCACCAATAATCCCTATAGGAGTAACCCCAACATTTTGAGCATTTTTATCTATCTTGCCAAGAGATTCACCCCAAAGTTGGACATACCATTTTGTAAGATTGTCTAAACAGTCAGAATATGAAAAAACAACATTTATGCTAAGTTTTTTAAAGTTTGCATAAACAAAAGCTGCCTTTCTTAAAAGATGTTCTTCCTTGTCATCAAAAAAACTATCTAAAAAGTCATCCCCACCTGCTAAAACCTTAGCCATATCATAACCAGCAACTTGAAGCGGAACAACACCAACAGCAGACAAAACAGAAAATCTACCACCAACATTGTGTGGTATATTGAACTGCACAATGTTATGATGATTTGCAAATTCAGACAAAGATGAACCATCATCAGTTATAGCAAAAATATTTTTAGCATCATCTAACTCTAATTCAAATCTATCTACTATGGTTTTAAATATAGAAGTTGTTTCTATCGTCGAACCAGATTTTGAGATGATAAAAAAACATGCCTCATCTTTATTAATTTTATCCATAGTTGATGAGATGGTAATAGGGTCGGAGTTTTCAAAAAATAAAACTTCTTTGGCATGTGGAGTTATGGGACGAAGGATAGAATCTATCGCTTTTATCCCAAGTGAAGAGCCACCTATACCTATGATAACTATCTGTTTTATATGCTCTAGCTCAAGAGCTTTAGCTTCTTCTACCATTACCAAAGAAGTTTTTGGAAGTTTATAATAACCTACTCTCTCACTATCCATCTCCTCTTTGACTTTACTTTTAGCATTTTGCATAATCTCTTGAAGGTCAGAAGTTATCTCAAGACTAAACTCCTTGTTAAAAGACAACATTATTTATTTCCTACAAGCACACACATATCAACCAAACGGCTAGAATATCCCCACTCATTGTCATACCATGCCACAACTTTTGCAACATTTCCATCTACAACTGTTGTTAAATCAGGTACAAAAGTTGAGGAGTAAGTTGAGCCTATAAAATCAGATGAAACTCTTTTGTCATTATCTATCTCAACAAGCCCTTTAAAGTTTGTTTGAGCCGCTTTTTCAAAGATAGCGTTTATCTCCTCTTTTGTAGTCTCTTTTTTAAGGTTTAATGTCAAATCCACAACACTCACATCTGGAGTTGGAACACGCATAGCATAACCGTTGAGTTTACCTTTTAGTTGTGGCATAACCAAAGCGATAGCTTTTGCAGCACCTGTCGTTGTTGGTATCATATTTACTGCAGCTGCTCTTGCTCTTCTCATATCTTTTTTATGTTTAACATCTAAAACATTTTGATCATTTGTATAAGAGTGAATAGTTGTCATAAGACCATTTTCTATACCAAGTTCATCATCTAAAATTTTACAAATAGGTGCTAAACAGTTTGTAGTACAAGAAGCATTTGAGATGATAGCTTCCCCTTTGTATTCATCTGTGTTGATATTTAAAACATAAGTTGGAGTATCATCTTTTGCAGGTGCGCTCATCACAACTTTTTCAACACCATCTTTTAAGTATGCTTTTGCTTTTTCAGTAGTTAAAAATACACCAGTACACTCTATAACAACTTTAGCACCAGCTTTTCCAAACTCTAAATCTTCAGGATTACGAGTAGAAGACAATGCAACTGTTTTACCATTTATTATAATTGTTTTTTCATCTATAACTTTTGCATCAACACCACTGTGAACACTATCGTATTTAAAAAGATATTCAAGCATCTCAGGCGTTGCAGTTGAATTAACCGCTACTAACTCTATATCATCTCTGCTTGTAACAATTTTTGCCACAATCATACCTATACGACCTGTTCCGTTTATCGCTACTTTTAATGCCATCATTTTTTCCTTAAATTATTTAATTAGAATATTTTATCTCTTTTTGAGTAATAAGTAGCATATTTTTTATGAAATTATGAAATTTAAATAGATTATGTTATGTTTTTTCAATTTTTCTTATTATAATTATAAGAAACATGGAGTTTTACAAATGTCAGTAAGTATTTTAGCAGGGAAAAAAGCACCAAAAGAGATCTTAGTTAATGTAGCAGACTTAGTGAGTAGTTACTACACACTCAAACCAGATTTATCAAACATCACAAATAAAGTTGCATTTGGAACATCTGGACATAGAGGCAATGCATTTAGTGGTAGTTTTAATGAAAGTCATATTCTAGCTATCACTCAAGCAGTAGCAGAATACAGAAAAGGCAAAGTAAAAAACCAACTTTTTATAGGGATGGACACACATGCACTCTCAACCCCTGCTCAAAAAACAGCACTAGAAGTTTTAGCGGCAAATGAAGTGCTTACATATTATACATTTGATTACACTCCAACACCTGTTATCTCACATGCCATACTTACAAATGAAAACACAGATGGGATTGTAGTTACACCATCTCATAACCCTCCAAGTGATGGTGGCTTCAAATACAATGCAACCAACGGTGGTCCAGCTAATGAAGATATAACAAAATGGATAGAAAACAGAGCAAATGAGATTTTAGCAAACGGTTTAAAAGATGTAAAAAGATTACCCCTAGAAGAAGCATTAAAATCAAAATATCTCATTGAGTATGATTTTGTAACACCATATGTAGATGATTTAGAAAATGTGATAGATATGCAACTCATCCAAAAATCAAACCTTAAAATTGGTGCAGATGCGATGGGTGGAAGTGGTTTTGCATACTACAAAGCTATTAAAGAAAAATATAACCTCAATATGGAAGTATTTAACGATAGTGCTGATTTTACATTCTCATTTATGCACTGCGATAAAGATGGAAAAATAAGGATGGATTGTTCAAGCCCACATGCCATGGCAGGGTTAATTGAAAGAAAAGACAAATTTGACATCTCATTTGGAAACGATACCGACTTCGACAGACATGGGATTGTCACAAAAAGCAAAGGACTTTTAAATCCAAACCACTACCTTGCAGTTTCCATAGACTATCTTTATAACAATAGGGATTTTAAAGGTTTAGGTGTTGGAAAAACACTCGTAAGCAGTTCCATGATAGACAGAGTTTGTAAAGACAATGATATAAAAGTTCTTGAGACACCTGTTGGATTTAAATGGTTTGTTGAGCCTATGAATGATGGAGAGATTTTCTTCGGTGGCGAGGAGAGTGCTGGTGCTAGTTTTTTAAGAAAGAACAAAGGTCTTTGGAGTACCGATAAAGATGGGATTATAATGACGCTTTTAAGTGTTGAGATGTTAGCAAGAAATGGTTATGATGCTGGAATATCTTATGAAAAACTTACTCAAAAATTTGGTTCTCCCCTATATGCAAGAGTTGATGCAGTAGCAACTCATGAGCAAAAAGAGATTTTAAAAAACCTATCCCCAGATGATATAAAGTCAAAAACTCTAGCAGGTGAGAAGATAGAAAAAATCATCACAGTAGCAGACAATGGCGCAAAGATAGGTGGTTTAAAAGTGGTTGCAGAAAATGGTTGGTTTGCCATTCGTCCATCTGGAACCGAAGATGTATATAAAATCTATGCTGAGAGTTTTATAGATGAAAAACATCTAAAAACCATACAAAAAGAGGCAAAAGAGATAGTTACTCAACTTTTTTAGTTGAGTGATTAATCACCCTTGCACAAACAACACCACTACTAAAAGCCCACTGAAAGTTATATCCACCAAGCTCACCTGTAACATCCACAACTTCACCTATAAAATACAAACCTTCCACATGCCAAGCCTCTAATGTTTTTAAATCTAATTCATCGCTTACAACCCCACCACGGCTAACTTCTGCCTTTGTAAAACCAAAATTTCCAGCAGGAGCAAATTTATAATCATGAATAAATTTTAACTTTTCTTTCATCTCTTGTGTGACTTTTTTACACTCTACATCTTCAACATCCAAAGCTTTTAAAATCGCCTTTGAGAGTCTTTTTGGCAATGGGATAACAGAACTAAGAAGCTTTTTACTCCCCTTTATCAACTCTAAAATATTTTTTTGTGGTAAAAAATCTATACTTAAATTCCCTTTTTTCCAATAAAGTGAAGCAGATAAAACAGCTGGTCCACTAATGCCCCTGTGAGCAAAAAGCATCTCCTCTTTTAAAATTTTATCTTCTACTTTTATCTCAACTTCGCAACTAAGCCCACTCAACTCTTTCATCCAAAACTGATCTTTTTGTAGGGTAAATCCAACCAAAGCAGGAGTAAATTCTTTAACTTTCAAACCAAAATCTTTTGCTATTTTCAATCCAATCTCACTAGCACCAAGGTTCTTAAAACTTTTTCCACCAGTTGCAACAACGACTTTTTTAGCTCTTATCAGCCCTTTTGATGTTTGTATCTCAAAAATATCATCTGTTTTTTTCACACTCACAACAGCACTGTTTAAACGCAAATCCACATGCCGAGATTTTTTTTTCAATAGGTCTATAATCTCATCTGAAGAGTTTTTACAAAAATAATATCTGTTTTTTCTAAGAACTGGTTTTATATGGTTTTGATTTAAAAAACCAAGCAAATCATCTTTTGAAAACTGTTTTAAAATTCCAGATACAAACTTTCCTTCACCATCAAAATTTCTCTCACTCACCTCAACATTTGTGATGTTGCACTTCCCACCACCTGAGATTTTTAATTTTTGGGCAACTTTTTGATTTGTATCAACCATAACCACTTTTAAATTTTTATTTAGATGGACACCACACATCAATCCACTCGCCCCTGCACCCAATATTACTACATCATATATTTTCATAAAGCGATTATACGATATAATTGTAAAAAATATTTATAAAGTGAAAATATGGCTAACAAACTCCACATAGTCTCTTTGGGCTGTACAAAAAATCTTGTTGATACAGAAGTGATGCTTGGCAAACTTCAAAACTTTGAACTCACTGATGACAAAAGCGATGCTGATGTTATCATAGTAAATACCTGTGGTTTTATAGACGCTGCAAAAGAGGAATCTGTTCACACAGTTTTATCTCTACACGAAGCCAGAAAAAAAGATTCCCTCTTAGTTATGGCAGGATGTTTAAGTGAGAGATATAAAGATGAACTTTATGTACAGATGCCTGAGGTTGATATATTTACAGGGGTTGGAGATTATGAGAGGATTGATGAGCTTTTAAGTGAGAAAAAAAGTAGATTTAGCGAAGAAGTTTTTCTCATAGATGGACAAGAAAGAGTTGTAACTGGTTCAACTTATCATGCTTACATAAAACTTTCAGAAGGGTGCAATCAACAGTGCAGTTTTTGTGCCATACCATCTTTTAAAGGTAAACTCCACTCAAGAAACCTAGATTCAATTGCCAAAGAAGTTGAGAGTCTTGTTAAAAAAGGATACTTTGATTTTAGTTTTGTTTCACAAGACAGCTCTTCATATCTAAGAGACCAAGACATTCAAGATGGACTTAGTTTGCTTATACAAAGGATAGAACTCATAGAGGGTGTTAAATCTGCCCGTATCCTTTACCTATACCCATCAACTACAACTATAAAACTTTTAAAAAACATAGCAAAAAGTAAGCTTTTTCATAACTATTTTGATATGCCGATTCAACATATAAATGACGATATGCTCCGTATCATGAAAAGGGGATTTGGCAAAGAAAAAACTCTTGAATTACTAAACTTTATGAGAAGTTTGCCAGATTCATTTGTAAGAACAAGTTTTATCGTTGGACACCCAAACGAAACAGCTGAGATGTTTGATGAGATGTGTAAATTTGCCGAGGATTTTGGATTTGACCGTATAAATGTATTTTCATATTCAGATGAGGAAACTACTCCTGCTTATGATATGAGTGAGAAAATCTCTGCAAAACTTATCGCTTCAAGATCGCAAATTTTAGGAGACATCGCCTCAAAATCTACTCAAAAATCTTTACAAAAAGAGGTAGGGAAAAATATAGAGTTAATAATAGATGGTGAAAGTGATGAGCATGAATACCTGCTAAGTGCAAGAAAACTCATTTGGGCGCCTGAAATAGATGGCGAAATATATGTAAATGATATGACAAAAGATGCAGAGTTGGAATTTGGCAAAATCTATAAAGCCAAAGTAACAGAATTGGTTGGCGAAATTTTAACTGCTACGGTTGATAATGCTTAATAATTCATCTATAGAACTACTCAAAGACACTAAAAACCTTCTGGCATTTTCAGGTGGTGTGGATTCCTCTGCTTTATTTTTTTTACTTACACAACATAATATTAAGTTTGATATAGCCATAGTGGATTATGGGCTAAGAGAACAAAGTAAAAAGGAAGTTAACTATGCCCAAGAACTTGCAAAAAAGTATAACTCCACATGCCATATACTAGTTGCTCCAAAACTAGAAAATAACTTTGAAGCAAAAGCTAGAGAGATAAGATATGATTTTTTTGAAAAACTTATAAAAGAGTATAGTTACGAAACTCTTTTAACAGCCCATCATCTAGGTGACAGATTTGAGTGGATGCTTATGCAATTTTGTAAAGGTGCAGGATGTGCTGAGATGGCAGGGATGCAAAAAAAAGAGGATAAAAATTTTTATACCCTTTTAAGACCACTTCTTCACCTTGACAAACAAGAGTTACTAAGCTTTTTAAATGAAAACAATCTAAAATATTTTCAAGATGAAACAAACTTTGATGAAAATATAAAACGAAACTCTTTTAGACACAACATAACAAACCCACTTTTAAAAAAATATCTCGGTGGTATCAAAAAAAGTTTTAGTTATATAGATGAAGATAGAAAAGAATTGGTACAAGATACTAAAGCACAAATCATAGGTGATTTTGCATACTTTAAAAGTTCAAACAATAAAAGAGCAGATATTTTCACCATAGATAAATACCTAAAAACAAAACTCCACATGCCAAGTGCAAATGAAAGAGAACTTCTAAAAACACAAAAAACTGTAGTTTTGGGTAGAAAGTTTGTAGTAAATCAAGAACATGGCTATGTCTTTATCGCACCATATAAAAATCAAAACTTATATATGCCAAAAACATTTAAAGAGGAGTGTAGAGTTTTAAAGATAGAGCCAAAACTCAGACCGTATCTCTACACAAATACTCAAGCCACTAAGCAAATCAAAAAGCTACTTGGAACTATTTGACTCCCTAGAAGCTTTATAAACCCTCATGGTAAAAGAAGATCGAATCATATCGGCATCTCTTTTAAAATTAATGGGGAAATTAATCTTAATCATCCAATCACCTTTATTTACAGCATCTAAAAACTGATAAAAACTTTTTGGCGAAGATATATGAGAGGTTGTATTTACTTCATAAACACTAAACTCATCCTCAACTTTATCTATAAATACCTTTTTAGAAACACTTAATGAGCTAAAATAATTTTTATTTTGCTTCTCAAATCTATCTGCATTAAAGTCTGTCTTAAAAGCAGTGATAATATGTCTATTATCGGATTGAAGTTTTTTAAGCAATGAAAAAGTATCACTATCAAAATTTTCATATTTTCTAAGTTCACGATTTGCTTTTTTTAGTTCATTTCTTTCTTCTCTATACTCTTTACCTTTTGGAATAAGCACTAAAAAAGAAAACAACAATACAAACAAAAGTAAGAAAGTTGATAATGCTAAAAGATAGATATTTTGACGAGAAATATTAACTTTCATATTATAGTTCCTCATTTAAAGTGTTGTCTATCTCTTCATCTATCTCATTATCATCAATATAATTGGTAGAAACAAATCGTAACCAACCATTGGAAAGTGGATAGAAACTAGTATATGTTTTATGAAATATAGAACGAAGTGGGGCTTGAAGCATAAAGTTATATATATCTTTATTTGGTGTTATTCCATAGAAAATAAGACCATTTTTAAGTAATTTTGCTTCAGAGAGAGTAATTCTTTGTGGAACCAAATCAAAAAGATTTGATATAGAATCTTTTAAAACACTATTTTGGGTATAAATCTTCTGAGCTAATAAATTTTCTTTTTCTATAAATGCTATCTGAGTTTTCATTTTTGAAGTATTATTTTTTAACTCAATTATCTTGTTATCTATATCTTGCATATTTTGTGAAAATCTATAATCTTTAAACAGTAAAAAAGCATATGTTAGAAATAACATAAGTAGAGTTATACCAAAAAAAACAAACAATAGTTGCAATTCAGGAGAGATGATTGTTTTTCTTCTTGGCTTTATGTAACTATATTTCATTGTAACTCTGCCTTTGCCAACTCGCAAACTTCAACATTTAAATCCATACTTCTAACATATACATTTAAAAACATCTCTTCTTCAAGATAGCGTTTTAAATCACCACTAACACCTACACCATCTGCTATGTAAGTTGATTCTATAAATTGACTTTTATATTTTTCATTTTTATAAAAATCACTAATAGCACCTTGAATAAGTAGAAATCTTTGATAGTCTTCATTAAAAGAATCTATCTCTTTAATTGGTAAATCATCAGATTTATCTTCACTTTCTTCATCTATATCTTTTGCATCTGAAAATTCATCTAAATCATCAACAGTATCCAAATCCTCTATATCGCCTAAATTATCAAGTTCATCGGCATCAAAATCTTCTAAATCTATATCATCAATCTCTAAATCAGTATCATCAACATCATTTTCTTGCATCAAAAGTTCATCAGAATCTTCATGGTGTTGCATATCAAGATGTTGGGCATACAATAACTCAGAATTATCAAACACACTGAGTGTAATAAAACTATCTTCTATCAAGATAAACATGGCCATATTTGTATCTATCTTGTCTTTAAAAAATTTTGCTAAAACTACAAAAGGGGAAAAAATAAAATCAAGACCAATTTTAGAATATTCCTTCTCTAAAGAGTGTATATCTAGCTTAGATGTATAACTGCTCCAACTCTTTGCATAACAAATATACTTAGAGGATGAAACATCAAAATACTGCGACATCTCTTTAGATGAACAACTTGGACAAGCCCCTTGGGAAAGTGATTTGTCTAAAATAGATATATAATAAAATGGGGATTCACTCAGATGCGTGGAGATATATTCATACATTTTGGCATCTACACCTGTTGTATCAAAACTCTCTTCAAAAGTATCTATAACTCCAGATTTACCAACTGTTTCAACATAAACCACACTTTTAGCACGAAATACAACAATACTTATAAATACTTTAAGATATAACGACTCAAAAAGTTTACTTAACATCACTTACCCATCCCACAAAGTGGATGTGCTTTGTTATAATTTTGTTGTTTCAATGCACTACCTAATTTTGTATATATCTGCGTTGTTGCCATTGAAGAATGCCCAAGCAACTCGCTCACATCAACTATTGGCGCACCACCATTTAATAGCGATGAAGCATAAGAATGTCGAAGTTGATGGGGAGTAACTTTCAAAGCAACCCTTCTAAACACTTTAGTAACAATATATCTTAAACTATTTTCGCTTAATTTTTCGCCATTTTTCTCAAAAAGATATTTTTTTGGTGCTGATGTTGCTAAATATTCATCAATTAACTCTTTTGTTGACTTTATAATTGGTACATCACGATGTTTTGAACCTTTACCTAAAACTCTTATCCAACTTTGGGATATATCTTCTAATTTAACTCCACAAAGTTCTGAAATTCTAAGACCAAGTGTATAAAGCATACTAACAACAAGTTTTTCCATAGGTTTTGCCTCTTTTAAAGCTAAAAGTATATTTTCATGTGAGATTGGTTTGGGTAATGTTTTGGCAACTTTTACACTCTCATCAGCTTTTAAGATAACTTTAAAATTATTATCATTTAAAAATTCAACAAAACTACGAATAGCACTTAATTTTTTACTAATAGTTTTAGGATTTAGGTGCGCTATTTTGATACGATATGGCATCAAATTAAAAATTATCCTATGAGATTCTTCAACGATTTCTATATAAAACAATGCTTCCTTAATCGATTCATCATAACTTTTTATAGTCAAATCAGAATACCCTCTTAAATTTTCAAGTGATTCTAAGAACTTGATTCTATAACTATCTAGTAACTTTTTCAAAAAGCTTCTCAAAATCATCATGGTATTTAGCTGTCTGTTTTACCAACTCTTCATCAGTAATAACGCTAGGGGCTAACTTAATATATGAACTCATCATAATCTCACATATAAGTCTTATTTTTGCTTTATCAGCGTCTGAAATAACTTCCTGATTTGCTATCTTATCAATCTCTTTCATATATTTTTCACCCATCTTAATATAAGCAACATATTTAAGTGAAATTTGGGATTGTGTCATAATTGTAGATGCCATACGATTATATAAATCAAGACTAAAAGCTTCTTTAGCCAAAGAATAAGCCTCTTGATAATCTCCAATTTCATAATAGTATTTTGCTCTAAGTGATTTATCATAAGATGGATGTGTTAAAAAGTAAATTACCATAGTTAAAACTAAAAAAACAGCAACAAAAGGGAATAGCAATTTAGTTTTCATGTTTTAATAACCCCTCTTTTATCATATCTCGTGCTTGTTCAAATTCCAAATTGGAAATATCAATTAAATCACTAATGTAAAAATCAATAGTACCGAATGGTTTTGGTATAACAAACTTATCCCAAGATGACAACTGCCAAAAAGAACTAGGCTTTATTTCAACTATCATAATCTTTGCTTTAGTTTTTTGAGCCATCACAATAATACCATCTGCAACCTCATGTCTTGGACCTTTTGGACCATCTGGGGTTATACCTAAATCATACCCATTTTTAAGTTCTTTTATAGATTGTATTAAAGTTCTAGCTGCATTTTTATTAGATGAACCTCTAATCGTTTCAAAACCAAAATATTTCATAGTATTCGCAATTAAAGCACCATCAAAGTGATCAGATATGAGAACTTTTATTTTTGGTTTTCTATATCTCAGATAAGCATATGGTGCCATCAATAATTCACCATGCCAAAAAGCCACTATAACTTGTTCATCTCCTATAGTTTGTGGAGCATGAAACTTTTTTTTATTTGTAAAATACAAAAACCTAATTATAACTGAGCCTAAAAAAGGAACTAAAAATAAAGCTAAACGACGCAATACTTTTTTAAGCAACTATTTCCCCAATAAAAATTGTTCTACCGATAGAGATGATTTTAACATCCATAATTTTTCCTAAAAGTTCTTCTGAACCCTTAACTTTTATCACTAGATTATTATCACTTCTACCAGATACAAACCCATCTGAAATCAACTCTTCAAAATAAACACTATAAACTTTTGCAAGTTGTGTAGCATTTTTTTCATCAAGTATTTGAGTATGAAGAGATTGAAGCTGAGTTAATCTCGCTGAAGCCACTTCAGGATCCACCACATTTGTAAAATGTTGTGCCTCTGTTTCAGGTCTAGGAGAATATTTAAAAGAAAATATCTGATCAAACCTTACTTTTTTCATAACATCCAAAGTATCTTCAAAATCTTCATCACTCTCACCAGGGAAAGCAACAATAATATCAGTTGAAATGGTTGCCTGTGGACAAACTGCTCTTAATTTCTCAACACGATTTAGAAACCACTCTTTTGAGTAACCCCTCTTCATCTCTTTTAAAACTTTTGTACTTCCACTCTGTAGTGGCATGTGCATTGATTTACATATCTTGGGATTGTTCGCAAACTCCTCTATAAATTCATCATCCATATGAAAAGGGTGTGGCGAAGTAAAACGGATACGCTCCAAACCCTCTATCTTACTGAGTCTTCTAAGAAGTTCTGTAAAATTCATCTTCTCATGCTCACCTGAGAAACGACGACCATAATTATTGACATTTTGACCTAAAAGAAAAATCTCCTTAGCTCCCATATTTACAACTCTTTGGGCTTCATTATAAATCAGTGCATCAGGGATTGAAACTTCATCTCCACGGGTTTTTGGAACTATACAGTAAGTACAACTTTTATCACATCCTATAGAGATATTTATAAAAGCCTTCAAAGAGGATGTGCGAAAATCTTTAAAAGCAAATTCACTCTCATCATAATTTATATCTATCTCAACAGCTTTATCTTTATGTAAAACTTGAGTAATTTTAGATACATTTCTAGCACCTAAAACAAAATTTACATAAGGCGCTCTTTTTATAATCTCTTTACCTAAGTGTGAAGCAGTACATCCACAAACACCTATCTTGGCATGTGGCTTCTTCTTTTTGTTAAATATCCCAAGTTCTGAGAAAAGTTTTGAAACTGGTTTTTCCCTAACCGAACATGTGTTTATGAGAATAAGATCTGCATCTTTAAAATCAGATACAGTCGTATAACCCTCTTTCTCCGTTAGTTCTGCAATCATATGCTCTGTATCACGAGAGTTCATCGCACAACCCAAAGTCTCAATAAATAACTTTTTACCCATCTTTTTCAACTCTTAATTTATGATATGAACTTGGTACATATACTCATTGTCTGAGAGTCCATACTTAACTTCACTCATATAAAAACTTTTACCTTTTGCTTCAAAATAATCTTGAAGTTCAAGTAAATCTTTATGAGAGTTTTCTCTATCAAAATAAAAAATCACACTATCCTCTTTTTCAACACTAGCTTCAAGTTTTGCTAAATCAACTTTTTTAGGTTTAGCATCAATTTCTACTCTTGCAAATTTTAAATCCATTATATATTCCTTAATCTTTATATCTTAAAAGTATTGTATTATATACAAAAAGTAATAAAAATCGTATTAAAGATGTTTTTATTAAAATTTGGGTATAATTGCACCACTTCATGAGAAATCCCCAAAAACTTAACATTTATTTTTTATGAAACAACCTTTTAAAGGATATAATAATGGAAAAAATTTTAGATATTGTTGAAGCTATTTCACACGAAAAAGGTCTTGAACCTAAAAAAGTAACAGAGGCTCTAAAGACTGCATTTGTTCAAACTGCAAAAAGAGTTATTGATAATAAATTTGCATTTGAAGCAAATGTTGATGAAGAAAAAAAGAGCATTGAAGTTATTCAGACTATCACTGTTGTAGCAGATGATGACGAAAAATTACAAGACGAAGAGATTGCACCTGCTTACATATCCATCACAGATGCAAGAGAATATGATGATCAAGTAGAGATAGAAGATCAACTACAAATCCCTCATAGTTTAGAAGATTACGGTAGAACTGCAGCATCTGCACTTCATAGAGAAATAGAGTATCACATACAAAGATTAGTAGAAGATGAACTATTTAACAAATACAAATCAAAAGTCGGTACACTTGTATCTGGTCGAGTAACAAGAGTAGATTCTCAAAATGCAACATATATAGAAGTTGATGAAATTCGTGCTGTGTTACCTATGAAAAGTCGTATAAAAGGTGAGTTTTTTAATGTAGGAGACCATATAAAAGCTGTTGTTAGACGCGTAAATATGGATAAAGAAAACGGTATTCAAATTGAGCTTTCTCGAACAAGCCCAAAATTTTTAGAAGAACTTTTAGCATTAGAAGTTCCCGAAATCTCTGATGGAGCTGTTATCATAGAAAAAGCAGCTAGAATACCAGGAGAAAGAGCAAAAATTGCACTCATCTCAACTCACCCACAAGTTGATGCCGTCGGAGCTACAGTTGGTGTTAAAGGTGTTCGTATAAATGCAGTTAGTGAAGAACTTATAGGTGAAAATATAGACTGTATAGAATACACGAGTATCCCTGAGCTTTTTGTGTCTCGTACTATGAGTCCAGCTATAATATCACATGTAGAGATAGTTAAAAATGAAGATGGCGAAAACGAAAAAGCTATTATCACTCTACCAGGTGATCAAAAAAGCAAAGCGATAGGAAAAAGTGGTATAAATATCCGTTTAGCTTCCATGTTAACTGGTATGCAAATAGAACTTGTAGAAACAGATGAAACAACTGATGAAAATACTGGTGAAATTGTAGAACCTAAAGATGGTGTTGACGCATTAGAAGCACTGTTTAACTAGGCTTTATGAAAGCGAGGAAATATATTCCTAGCTTTCATAATAATTTTCAAAAGATTAAAAGGCAAACCTAAAACCAGCATATGCTGATTTATTATAATTTGTATCTCCACCTTTATTTGTATCATAATTAGTATCTAAACTTCTATAACCTGCAATAACATGAGCATTTTTGATAATTTGAGCATCAAATTCAAATCTAAATTCTAAAAAGCTATCCCCATCTTCCATTGTTAAAACAGAAGGAGCATAATAAAAATACCCACCAATATACATTGGTATTTGACCACCAACTGGTAATTTATAATTAACTTCAGCACCTAAAGGAACAGAAGAAAAGTTTTTTGTACAATTCAACTTAACTCCTAAGCCTACGCTCAAACCAGTATCACTAATCTCCCTCTTCATTAAAAAATTAAGCTCTCCATAATCATCAGTATCTTTAAGATCGCTGTGACTATCATCTCCATGCAAAAATTTTCCACCAACAAATACAGTATCAGGTTCAGTGGCATCACTAAATTGACCCATATCAAGCTTTGCACCAATCTCTATATCTTTATCATTAACATTTAATTCCACACTGTGCATAGCAAAAACAGATGTTGCACATAAAACAGCTAAGCCTAATTTTTTTATCATTTTTATTGTCCTTGAATTTTTTGAATTGTTTTTGTTGTGCTTTTTCCATCAACAAACTCAACAAGTTTCAATTCCCTAGCAAATTCTGTTCCGACAACCTCTTTGCCTTCATAATCTCCACCCTTTACAAGTACATCAGGTTTTATCATCTTGATCAGTTCATAAGGGGTATCATCACTAAATGGCACAACAAAATCAACAGCCTCAAGTGCAGCCAAAAGGTAAGCTCTGTCCTCTGCTATATTTACAGGTCGAGTTGGACCTTTGAGTCTCGATACTGACTCATCAGAATTCAATCCAACTATAAGTATATCTCCAAAACTTTTAGCCTCTTGAAGGTATTTTACATGCCCAACATGAAGTATGTCAAAGCACCCATTTGTAAAAACAACTTTTTTACCGTTTTGTTTATAACGAGTCACGATAGAGTTTATATCATCAAAACTTTTTATATGAGCATCAGAAGTACTTTTATGCAAACTCGCCTCATACTCCACTATCTCATCAAGCGTAACTGTTGCACTCCCTATCTTACCCACAACCACACCAGCAGCAAGATTTGCAAAAGCTGAAGTTTCCTCAATGTCTTTTCCTGCTGAAAGTGCATAAGCGATACTCGCTATAACAGTATCTCCAGCCCCTGTTACATCAAAAACCTCTTTTGCAACAGTTGGAAAGATTTTTAGTTCATCATCATAAGTAGCTATACCATCTTCAGATAAAGTTATAAGCGAAATACCCAAATCACACTCACTTTTTAATTTTAAAAGTGCCTCTTTTAAACTGTTTTTATCTTTTATATCAATACCTGTCGCAAGTATCGCCTCTTTTTTATTTGGTGTTAAAAGGTAAGCACCTTTGTATTTTGAAAAATCTCTCCCTTTTGGATCAACCAACACCCTAACACCATTTTTATTTGACAATTCTATAATACCCTCACACAATTCATCTCTTAAAACACCTTTGCCATAATCAGAAAGTATCACCATGTCGTATTTAGATATAACACTTTTAAGAGAGTTTAAAATCTTTTCATAAGACTCCTTGGTTATATCCTCTTTACTCTCTTTATCATATCTGAGTATCTGTTGACTCACAGCAATAACACGACTTTTTTTGGATGTTTTTCTACCATTTTGAATAGCTATGTTTTTTATATCAACACCTATAGAAGTGAGCATATTTGTAAGTTCTACGCCATTATCATCATCACCAATAACACTACTAACACTTACATTTGCACCAAGTGCAACAAGATTGTTTATAACATTTCCAGCACCACCAAGTACAGTAGTCTCTTTTGCAATATCTACAACCTGAACAGGAGCTTCAGGGCTTATTCTCTCACAACTACCCCAAAGGTAATGATCTATCATCAAATCACCAACTACTAAAATATTTGGAGTAAAACTTTTAAGTTTCTTCATCTATTTTACTTCTTCTTCATATATTCTTTTTATCTCACAAACATAAGCGGCAATTCCATCTTCCATCTCAAACCTTGGTTCATACCCAAGCATCTCTTTGCTTGTTTGTATATCTGCCTCAGTATGAAACTGATAACTTCCGACAAAAGGGTTTGGGATATATTCACATGCCAAAGTTGTTCCCATCTCTTTTTGGAGTATGTCAACTATATCTTGAAAACTTCTAGCCTTAGCAGTTCCTACATTGTAAATACCACTCTCTTTTGGAGTCATAGCTTTTATATTCGCCTGAATAATATCCTCAACATATATAAAATCTCTAAGTATCTTGTCACTTCCCTCAAAAAGACGAGGATTTTTCCCTGCGAGTATTTGATGACCAAACTGAAGAACCATAGATGCGGTTGAGTTTTTAAAGTATTCCCCTTTTCCATAAACATTAAAATATCTAAGTCCTACTATGCTTATATCGCACTCTTTCATATATTCACGACTTATATTATCCATACTGAGTTTAGAAAATCCATAAACATTATTTGGTGCTTCTCTGCCAACTCTTTGTGGAGAAAGTGCATTGCCATAAGTTGCAGCTGAAGAAGCATATATCATATTGGCATCATGCCTGATAGCTAACTCTAATAAATCTTTATAAGCATTTACATTTGTTTTTATCATAAGATCTTGCTCAAGTGCAGTTGTATCGCTAATTGCCGCTTCATGAAAAATATAATCAAATTTATAGTTTATCTCTAAATCCAGAAGCAAATCTTTATCATTAATATCACCACTGATTATCTCACCACGAAATCCTATAAGATTTTTAAAATGTCCAAAACTTTTAAGATTACCATTACTTAAAGTTTCACCACTTCTAAAACTATCAAGTACCACTACTTTGGCATGTGGATGATTATTTTGAAAATAAAAAGCTAAGTTGCTACCTATAAAACCTGCTCCACCTGTTATTAAAATTGTTTTATCTTTTAAGTCATCTTCTATGTATCTCATCTTCACATCCATATGTTTTAAATTTAATAAAATGATACAATATAAATCATTAACGAGTATTTAAGACTCAAATCACTATAATTGGCTCGAAAATTAATCTTAAGGAATCAAAATGAAAAAAATTGCATTAGCTTTATTAGTTGCAAGCGTAGGTTTAATGGCTGCAGATGGTGCTGCGTTATTTAAAAAATGTCAAAGTTGTCATGGTGCTAAAGCTGAGAAAAAAGCTCTTAACAAGTCTCAGGTTATCGCTGGTTGGGATGCTGCAAAAACTGAAGCTGCTCTTAAAGGTTACAAAGCTGGAACTTATGGTGGAGCTATGAAAGGTCTTATGAAAGGTCAAGTTGCTTCTTATGATGACGCTAAAATAGCTGCAGTAGCTAAATATATCTCAACTTTAAAATAAGTTGATTATGAATTGCCTTTTGGCAATTCATTACTCAGGCTTATAGTTTTTCTTTTTCAACTCTTTTACTTTTTTCTCTTGCTCTATTGCATCGCGTAACTCATCTACACCGTCAAACTTAGCACCATTTAAAAACTTCTCTCTGTCATCAAACTGACCACTTTTTAATGCCCATAAAAAAGCAAGTAGTGCGATAGAACCCAAAAATATAGATGCACCAAGCATCATAGCCACTAACCAACTATCCATAATATCAACCTTTCTCCCATTTCATACGAATTCTCATAGAATTCCCAACAACCAATAATGAGCTTATACTCATAGATACAGCTGCAATTAACGGTATAACATATCCAGCTATAGCCAAAGGAACTGTTATACCATTATATATAAGTGAAAGTAAAAGATTTTGTTTTATAAGATATAATGTTGTACGAGAAATTTTAAAAGCATCTTGCAAAGATTTTAAAGAGTCATTGAGAAGAACAACATCACCTACCTCTATTGCTATATCACTACCATTACCCATAACTATCCCAATATCAGCATTTGCTAAAGCTAAAATATCGTTTACACCATCACCAACCATAACTACTTTTTTATTTTCTTTATGAAGCATCTCTACATATTTTGATTTATCTTCTGGAGTTTGTTCATAAAAAAATTCATCTATACCTATCTCATTAGCAACTCTCTTAGCTATACCAGCATGATCACCAGTAAGCATAACGATTTTTATCCCTCTTTTGGTTAAATCATCAACAAGTTCTTTGGCTTCATCTTTTATCTTATCACTAAGTTCATACACTGCAACTATCTTTTTATTAAGAGCAAAATAAAATAGAGTATTATCACTGTCATAAGATATATCCATCCCATTATCTCTCATAAGCCTAAGATTTCCACCGAATATCTCATCATTATTGTATTTTGCCTCAATCCCACATGCCGGAACCTGTGCAAATTCATCAAAGACTATATCTTGAATCGTATCATCTTTTGATATTAAATAATCCTCTATCCCACATGCCACAGGATGATTTGAAGATTTTACCAGGGAATAAAGAAGCTTTTTATCAAACTTTTCAAATATTTTCTCATTTACAACCTCTGGGCGACCAACTGTAATTGTTCCTGTTTTATCCAAAAGTAAAACATCAGTTTGTGCCATAGTCTCTAACTGAGCTGCTTCTTTAAAAAGTATCCCCCTTTTTGTACCCAAACTAAGACCAACTAAAGTAGCAACAGGTGTAGCAAGTGCCAAAGCACAAGGACAAGCAATCACAATTACACTTATACCAATCATAAAAGAGTGTTCAAAATTTGATGAGTAAAAATACCAACTAACAAAAGAGACAAAAGAGATAAATAAGATAGTACTTGAAAAATATTCTGAAAGTTTATTTGCCATCTGCTGAATTTTAGGCTTTTTATTTATGGCAGATTCTAAAAGAGAGATAATGTTACTAAGTGTAGAATGTTCAAAATCTTTACTAACTTTAAAATGGACATCAGCATCTATACTAAGTGTCCCACTAACAACACTATCACCTATATTTTTATATATCGGTTCGCTCTCACCACTCAAGCTAGACTCATCAAAAGAACCATTTCCTTTGATAATCTCCCCATCAAGTAAAACTTTTTCACCAGAAGAAACGACAGCAACGCTACCAACTTTCACATCTTCAAGCTTACAAGAAACTATAGAACCATTATCTACTATATTTACTTCACTAGGTATATTTTGTCCTATAATATCAAGTGCATCTGCAGCATTTTTCTTACTTAAAACCTCTAAAAACTTACCAACTAAAACAAAAGTTATAATCATAGTTACAGAGTCAAAGTAGGCTTCCCCATCCTCCATAAGAGTTATATATATAGAGTAAATATATGTAAGTAAAGCTCCTGTTGAGACAAGTAAATCCATATTGACAACTTTAGTTTTTAGACCGTAATAAGCACCCCTAAAAAATACCCAACCACTGTAAAATAAAACAGGTGTAGATAATATCCATTCCCCAATATTTAAAACACTTTTCATATCTTGTTCAATACCACTAAAATATCCAGCATACTGAGCAACAGCTATCCACATAATATTCATAGTGCTAAAGATGGCTACCGACATTTTCAAGTAATATTCTTTTCTCTCTTTGTTGGCATGTGCCTCCTGAATGGAAGCATCATAAGGAAAAGCGTTATACCCAATTGCCCTTATCATATCTATAATTTGTGAAAGTTTTACAACATCATCTGCCCAAACTATAATAGCTTTGTTATTTGTGTAATTGATATTTACCTCAATTATTCCATCCATCTTATGCAGGGCTTTTTCATTTAACCAAACACAAGCAGAACAGTGAATCCCCTCAATAACTAAAGAGACCTGAGAAAATCCATCACTATTTATTTTTACAAATTTATCATAAAAAGCAGGAGCATCAAAATTTGAAGAATCTTCATATTGAGTAGTTGGTGGAGTTAGCTGTGTAGCACCAGCTTTTTCATAAAAACTATCAAGCCCCTCATCACTTAAAAGATGAAAAACCCCCTGACAACCATTACAACAAAAATAATGCTCACCATCAACAATCATTACATCTTTAGAAAACTCAAGATGACAGTGTGTACATTTTACTTTTTCAGACAAGCTCAAACTTTCCTAGACTTTTATTTTTCACTATCTTATTCCAAGGTTTTACAAAACCACTCATGCAGATATAAACACCATTTTTCTCTTGAGCATATAAAAAACCTATCGCCAGACCAAGGTTAAAAGATGCTTCAACATTATCTATCTCAAAAGGCTTCATTGCCCCCACAAAAACTATCTTCCTATCTTCAAAAACAGCATCTAAAAACTCAGCACTCTCATCCATAGTATCAGTACCATGTACCACTATAAATTTATCATCTTTAGATTCCATTATAATATTTGCTAAAATTTTTCTGTCATTTATATCCATATTCAAAGAATCTTTATACATAACACCAGCCAAATCATACTCAGCTTCATATGTTTGTAAAATTCTCTCTATGGCATTATTATTAAAAGCAACATCAAGATTTCCACTTTTTTTATTATAAATCTTGTTAAAAGTTCCACCAGTGTTTAATATAAGCATATCTAATCTCTTATCTCATCTAATTTTTTCACTATTTTAATAGCTTTTGAATTTTCAATTTTACCATCTTCATTAAAAAGGTAAGTTCTACCAACTCCAGCATTTAACCCAGCTTCAATATCTCTTTCTTTATCGCCAATCATAATTGAGTTTTTCATATCCAAATCAAACTCTTTTTTTGCATCTAAAAGCATTTTGGCATGTGGCTTTCTACACTCACACTCTCCATTTATATCAGGGTGGTGTGGGCAATGGTAAATCTTTGTAATCTCTACACCATAATTTAAAAACTCTTTTATCATCCACTCACTAAGCTTACTAAAATCATCTTCAGAGTAGTAACCCCTAGCGATTCCAGACTGATTAGTAACTACAAAGATTTTATAGCCATTGTTCTGATAATATTTGCAAAGTGGTATTATCCCCTCAATAAATTCAAAATCTTCTATCTCATAAAGATAATCTTTTTCAACATTTATAACACCATCTCTGTCTAAAAAAAGAGCTTTTTGCATAGATTATTTTACACCATCACCAAAAATCTCTTTTTCAATTATATCGCAGATAATATGTCCAATCAAAATATGAGATTCTTGAATACGGGGAGTACTATCACTTGGTACGACTAAAGCAATATCAGCCATTTTAGCCATCTCTCCACCATCTTTACCAACCAAAGCAACACTCAAAATATTTTTCTTTTTAGCAACTTCAAAAGCATTGATAATATTTTGTGAATTGCCAGAAGTAGAAATCCCTATAAATATATCTCCACTCTGTCCCATCCCCTCAAGTTGACGGGAAAAAACTTGATCATATCCATAATCATTACCTATAGCAGTAAGATTTGAAGTGTCAGTAGTAAGCGCAAGAGAGGGGATAGAAGGTCTATCAAAACCATATCTGCCAACCAGTTCAGCAGCAATATGTTGTGCATCAGCAGCACTTCCACCATTCCCAGCTAAAATTGTTTTTTTATCTGTTTTATAAAGTGCTACACATTTTTTAGCAACATCTTCTATCTTGTTTAGCAACTCATCATTATTATAAATATCTTGTTTAGTTTCATAAGATTTTTTAATCTGGTCTTTAATATATTCTTTCATATGACATCCTAAAATTTTATAAGAAATAATAGCATAGAAAAGATTACGAACAGTATAGATTTTATCATAAAAATTAATTTTCTAAAAAAAGCTAAAATAAAAGAGTTAAAACAA
>Ga0256842_1001104_pt1 | contig 22341 bp, 27 predicted proteins | sample 4559240metaG_FD_185973 | JGI IMG/M metagenome (GOLD analysis project Ga0256842, IMG submission 185973) | Hydrothermal vent microbial communities from Guaymas Basin, Mexico - 4559-240 | ecosystem: Environmental > Aquatic > Marine > Hydrothermal vents | place: Mexico: Guaymas Basin | collected... | reverse complement strand
GGGATGATATCTAGAAAAAAGTTTTTCTGCATCTAGGTTCTGCCAACTGTAACATGATATTAGAAAGGTTGTGATTTTCTATTTGCTAGAAAAAAAGTTTTACCGTCCAGACCGGGATGATATCTAGAAAAAAATGACTACATTTCCGAAGCTCACATTAAAAACACAATTCCTAATGCTTAGCAAAAAATCAAACAGGAGTGGTTATGATAATTAATTTTAACAATATTGAAAAGATTAACGGAAATGAGGCTCTCGTTTTTTACAAAAACGGATCGCAAGAATATGCTTACATATTTCCAGATGACGATAAAATATATTATATAAAAAAACATGATATGTATACATTTCCAAAAGCTAATATAAGAGAATTTTTACTTGATAGATATAATGAAATCAGTAAACAGTTGATCAACGCTGATCTATTTTTAAAATCTGAAAAGTCGATACCATATTTCAGCATACATCTTGTAAGATACAAATTACCTGTCATTATTTATTTAAGTTTTATTCAAGGACTTAAAAAAACACTTGATGATTTTGAAGTAAATTATACAATTTCTGACAAACGAGATTTAAGTGCATACATGTCTGTCCCAATAGTCATTAACGGAAAAAAACAGATATTGAATTTATTTGTAAAAAATAAGAGAGGCGAATATTTAGTAAACGGACTGAAAAAAATTAAAATTAATAATCTTGAATTTAAAGATTTAAATGATCGTGAACCTTTTATACAAATAATTAAAAAACATTTCAGTGAAAAAGCTGCACGCGATTTGGAATTATTCGAGAAAAAAATAATCGATCCTGTTACAGCAAACTGGTTAAGGGAAAAAAATTATCCTACAAATTTTGCTAAATTATTAGCCACAGTAATGACGGATAAATTATTAAATGGGCAAATTGATAATCCTAACGATCCTGCTAAAGGCCGCGTAAGACTAGGTGAGGCAATTTTAGATATTATTTACGCACAATTAATGCAAGCCGCGCGTGCTGTGCAAGAAGGTACAAAAAATAAACTTGAATTAGATCCTAAATATGTTATTGATCAATTACAAAAGTCTGGTCTTGTGCATTATACAAAATCTATGTCGCCACTTGAAGAGTTATCCCATACACGTAAAGTTACTAAATCTGGCGTCGGTAATATGAAGGCTGATATTATTCCGCTTGAAAATAGAGATATAGTTGCAGATAGCATGATAGGTGTGATGTCTCCTACTCAATCGCATGAATATACTAAAATTGGTGTCGTTCACGGTATGGCTATGAGTGCAAGGCTTAAAAATGCTTACGGAGAAACAGATCCTAAAAACCCTGCTAGCAATGAAATTGAACCGCACGATGTGTTGAGTGCTAGTGAATTATTTACAAGTCCTTTTATTAATTTAAACGACCAAACAAGAAATGTGATGGGGGCACAGCAAGCTTCACAATTTATGGAATTGAATAATCCTGATATACCACTTGTGCAAACAGGATATGAACAATTAGCGCAGTATATAGTATCTGATAGGTTCGCTAAACGATCGCCATGCGATGGTCAAGTTGTAGAAATTCAAGAAAATAAATATATTAAAATTAAATGTAAAGATGGTCAAGAGCAACTTGTTTTAATCGCACCTACTCGTGCTCGTACAAAACGTGGTGTTTATATGAGTAAAGAATATAAAGTGATCGTGCATAAAGGTCAAAAGGTTGAAAAAGAACAACCTCTTGCGGTTACTCCGTCTTTACAAAAAGGATTGATAACTCCTGGTAAAAATGCAGTAATTGCAATTATGAATTATCTAGGAAGAAATTTCGAAGACGGATTTGTAGTAAGTGAAAACTTTTTAAATAATTTTGAGTTTCCGAAGCTTGAAAAAATATCTGTGATTATAACACCAGATATGAAGATTGAAAAAATTGTTACAGATATTGGTAAAACAACTAAACAAGGCGAAACGCTAGTTAAATTTAAGTACACTAGTGAGTTTAATGATATTTTATCAAATTTTGAAGAAATGGAAGCTGAAAACAGCGACACATTAACAGATAATGCTCTTAAAGGATTAAAAATAATTAAACACGGTGAGGCTGAATATACTAGCCCTGGTGGTAGAATTGTTGATATTGTTCTAAAAATCAACAATGAAAAAGGATTAGATCCTAAGATCAAGCAACTTTATAAACAATTAGTAAAACATCTTAAAGAGATAGAAAATATTTGTAAACAAACATACAAATCAGGAAGTAAAGGATTTATTGATTGTGCTTATTCTCATGAAAATAGTGAGATGTTAAAAATTGGAGGACACAAATTAAACAGTATCGAACCTGATGGCGCTATTTTAGAATTTTTTATTGAAAAACCTAGCAGCGGTACACAGTCAACCAAGTTGGTGCTTGGTGCAACTGGTGCTAAGGGAACAGTACAATATATTATTCCAAAAGATAAAACGCCTTATGCAGAAATTACTAAATTACCTATTGATATTATAGTTTCTCCGTTATCTATTTTTGCAAGAAAATCATTAGCAGTTAACGCGTTACTGTGGGCTGGTAAAATAACATATTTTGTAAATAAAAAAGCGCAAGAACTTGCAAAATCAAATAAAGAAAAGGAATTGTATAAATTTTTAAAAGAATTTTATACTATAAGTGATAAAACGCAGGATCAATCAATTTTAAAAGCATTTGAAGAAAGTTGGGATCCTAAAGAAGCTATTAAACAGTTAAAAATTAGAGATCCGATGCGCGAACCATTTTATCCTTTAATTGTACCACCTTTTAAAAACAATTTATCAATAAAAGATTTAAACGAGATCGCTAAGTGGCTAGATGTTCCGCTTGAAGAACCAGTATTTATACCTGAAGCAGGTTACAGTACCGATAAACCGGTTGCTGTAGGCATTATACCGGTATTGGTACTTGAACATTTGAGTGAAAGTATGGCTAATGCGGTTTCAGTGGCTAGCGGACGATCTAAACTCACAGGACAAGGTCTAAGTGGACAAAAAGAAGGAAGAGGTAGTTTGAGCCTTGGTGAATACGATTTAGCATCATTGATGAGTGTCGGTGAAGATATAAAACCATTGATCCGCGAACTCGCTGTGCTGCGTTCAGATGATAAACTCGCAGAAAAATCTTTAATTAAAAACATTGTTAAAGAAGGAGAACCACCATCACAACACGAAATACCTACGGAAACTAGCCAAACTGCAAACTTAATTAACACATTTATGATAGCAGCTGGAGTGCAGCCATGAGTGAAAGAAAAAACATTTTAAGACGCGCCGTTGAAAAAATTAAAGAACCTTTTAATGATTATGAACGTTCTCTAAAATTAATTGATAAACATAAATTACCTACAGCGTACGGTGTGCTGGGTTCTGATTTTACACATGGTGCTGCTTCACATCATGATAAAAATATCAAATTAAAAAACGCATACACAATAAACACAATAATAAAAAGAAGTTTACAGCGTGCTGCACTTGGTGCTTTGACTGGCGCAGGATTATCGTACACATTACATGATAATCCTACAGCACCGGTTATACTGAAAGATGCAGGATTATCTGCAGGTATCGGAGCGTTAGCGGGTGCAACTATCGGTCCTGCACTTGCATATGGCACTGGTAAGCTAGTTGAAAGAACAAGACAAAAAACTAAAGAAAAGATTAAACAAAGTTTGAAAGGATAAAAATATGCCAAGAGGAAATAGATACGGAAGAGGAACAGCTATGCAAAGAATCGCGATAGCTGATCGTGCGAGAGACATAATTAGAAGAAAAAGTACTAGAGAGGAATTGATCGAAAAATGTGGTGACAAAGCATTTTTAGACCCTACTAATTTAAGATTTCCAATTGTAAACCCGTTATCTGGTAAGTGTGATCCAGATTGTAAACTCGTTCATGCCGCTTATGTTAGAGCAAAACAATTCCATTATGAAGATTTAGCAGCAAAAGCCGCATCAATTTACAAATCACATGATTGTGAGAAAAAAACTGGAATCAAAATCCATGAATAAAAAAACAGCTAACTAGGTACTAAAATGCCCAGTTAGCTGTTTGCTTTTTTCTATTTAAAATAAATCCGCGTTCAATTGTAGCGCGGATTTATTTGACCTCGCAATGCGTACCAACATCTAATAATAACCATAATAAGCACAAATATGTTTACAACTGGCACGATACTGAGCACGAACAGTTCGCGCCATATCGATAAGCCCATTAGGAAACGCCCATACACCGCGTTTGGCAGGTGCTCTTCTATTTCTTCTTTTGGTACCTACTGTTTGTGCGGCGCAGTTTCCTTTTAAATTGTTTTGCTTAATTACATTTGTACCCCCAATTTTTACAAATTTCATAATGCTCTCCTTAATGTTTTTTTTAAAATAAAAAATCAATAATAATTTCAGTGTGCGTTTTTGTTTCCGCGGAGCCGCACCCCTCCGCGTCCATTATCTGCCCCTTATTAAGGCGCGAATTTCATCGCGCCTTATGTCTGCTGGCACTTCTTTGTGCCAGCAGTGAGCGTTCAAAACGCTCACTTCAAGGAGAGAGGCTACCGCCTCCTCCTCGCAGGTTGACAGATACGAAGTACCGCTTCCTTCGCGGTACTCGAGGCACTTAGAAAGTGCCTCTTTAAACTCGTCGGCAGCGACGAGTTTATATTCGTATTCACCTATTCTGTCACTGATATATTCAGCGACTATTAAAATTTTATTATTCATATTAGCTCCTTTTTGTTTTTCTATTTAATATCTATCTCAAAGAACTTTTTATTGAAATTTTAAAAGAGATATCAGCCTCCCAAATCTTCTTTTTTATTCCCCTCCTCAATTTCTCCATATTAAAAAAAAGCAAAAAGGAATCTAGCTAACTATTTAGCTAGATTCCTTTTATAAGTTTGAGATCGAGAAAAAAAGTTTAAAATATCAATTAAATATCTAAACTCTCAACCCAGTCGACTATTTTACCGCGTTCTACTTTATCCATTTTCCACCCTTGTATACGAATTGGATCATAAGTATTGCATTGTTTTTTCATGAAAGTTAACGCATTATTATATTTATTCAAATATGGATGATCTATTTGACGTGTACTCCCAATAATAATTACTTTACTACCTTCTCGCACTCTAGATAAAATTGTTTTAATGTTGGCGATGCTGTCGTTCTGTGCTTCATCAAGAATAATTATACCATCTAGATTACGTCCTCTTAGATGACCTTCGTATTGATATTCTATATTGAATTCATTTTCAAAATCCTGAATAGCCTCCGCAACCTCGTCTGCTGTCCATTTTTTCTTTTTCTTGTTTCTGTTTTTAACAAGCATTTCTATATTATCTCGGAGCGGGTGTAAGTAACCTCTAAGTTTTTCATCTTGATTACCAGGTAAAAAACCGATTTCATCGAAACTATCACCTGAAATAATTGTTCTTCGAATATATGTAATTTTGTTATACTTGCCTTTTTTGATCAAATCGAGAGCTGCAATTAATGCGATAGCTGTTTTACCGCTACCTGCTTTCGCATCAACAACTATAATATCATTTTTTGGATTAACAATTGCCTCAAAAAATATTTTTTGCCCAAGATTTTTAGGCTTGATGCCAAAGACAGTTGGGTAATTATCATTAATGCGTTTCACGGTATCATGGTCTTCTCTGTAAAATATGAACTGTCTTCTTGTATTATCAGTGATTTTTAAAAGAGTTGTATATTCTGAAACTTCACCTTTTGTCCATGGTTCAAGTTCATCCAATTTAAAATATTCTTTATTAGGCAAAATTTCATCAATGTTTTCAAATTCTTGAGTAAACTCTATTTCTTCATCTTCTTTATATATCAATAGAGGCTGTACCTCGAAACCTCGAAGCAGACATTTGGTTCTAAAATTAATATCATTAGATATAAAAATAATTTCGTCGGTCAAATTTAAGAGCAAATCTTTAAAATTATAAATTGTTTCAATTATTTTATTATCATTTATCAAGTCATTTGATCTATTTTCTAATAATAAAATTTTGATTTTATTATATTTTACTAGTAAATAACTCCCTGTTTTTTCAATTAACTCTGTATCTGCTATTAGTCTTGCAAATTCTCTTGCTTGATAGTTTTTCTCTTCATTGCCTTTTTTATATTTATCGATTTCCTCGAGTACTGTTTCTGTGAAAATGATTAAATTGTTTTCACCAATCATTTCAATTACACTTGCGTCTGAAAGGATAATATTGGTATCCAATACATACGCTTTATGGCCTAATTTATCCATTTCGGTCCCTTTCAATATAACTTAAATAAGCCCTGCACGTTTTTCTATTTTGTTAACAACATCAATTTCCGGATCTAAGATATAATTTCTTATATCTATATATTCTTTATTCATTAATTTATTTTCAATAATAGATCCGAGTTCAGCTTGGTTTATATAATCTTTATTGTGAAAATGTTCTTCAAATTCTGTTTCGTTTAAACCAAACTCTTCCCAGATATCTAAAGCTTCGTCCCATGTTAACGGTCTGAAATTTAATACCGCATACAGTCTGCCGGGTCTTAGTAATGCTTCGTCGATTTCATTATAAGGTTGATTTGTGGTAATAATAAATTTTGTTTTGTTTTCGTGAGTGCCGTCTGTAAAGCTAAGAAAATGAGATATAAATTGGTTTTTTAATACATCTTCTCTCGATTCACTTCTTGAACTTAATACGAAGTCCAAGTCATCCATGATTACTAAATGATAATTTCTTAGTTTATCCCATAACATATCTTCATTTAATATTTGCACATTTTTTATATACGCAACTTTAAATTGACGCGGCTGTTCTAATATATCATACAATTCTTTACGTTCTTCAAAATTATCGATAATCTCAGGGTTCTGTAAGACAAATTTAAGTACGAGTGTTGCAAATTTACTTTTACCAGTTCCTACTTCGCCACCTAGTAATAAAATGCTTTCTTTCCCAATTAGAAATTGATTTATAAATTCTTTAACTTTCAGAAACGGGTAATATTTATATGAAATTTTTTCGTAGTCTTTTAAAGTTTTTATTACTGCTTTTTCAATAATTCCCATCTGTCCTCGAGATATGCTGGAATATAAAATTTCAGCATCGGTTTCCTGGATTTTACGAAAATTATATACTATGTTCTGTATCGTGGTTAAATCATCAAGATTGTTCGTGTAAATTTCAATTTCATATGTTTCACGTAAATCAGTGATCCATAGTAATATCTGATTGTTTCTATAAATAAGCCTCGGATTAACAGGATCTTTCAATTCAGAGAATTCTAGTTTTTCGTAACCCTGTTTTTGGCAATAATGATCAACTTGTTTAATTAAGGAATCAAGATTATCTTTTTTAATTGAAATCGGCACATGTCCTAGTTTATAATTGTCTAGAATCCAGTTTTCTATTAATACTTCATATGATGCATGTTCATTGGTGTTAAATATTGTTTGTATCAAAGGCATCCTTTCATAAAAAAGTTGTGCAAAAAAAACAAAATAACTAGCCACTACACCGTATGTGTCACGTATGTAGTAGCTAGTTATTATATATCAGGCCATCCATAAGCATTTATACTCCTTTGTTTGATCTTATCTTTTAGTTTTGTAAAATATTCTATATCATATATATGATATTCGTCGGCCTCATAAAAATACGTTATATTAGGAATTCCTCCAACAGACATCCAAAAAGGAACAACAAACCATTCACCGACTCTCGTAATTTTAAGAAATAAAATGTGAGGATCAATATTCTCGGAATAATTCGCCGCTAGTTCACCAGCATCTCCTCTTAATTCTTTTAACCATTTATTAAGTTGCACAGATTCGCCTCGTATAATAGCAGACAGGCCGCCGCTTAATTTATCATAATTTTTACATTCGATGATCAACTTCCAGTTTTCTGGAGGGATAATATCACCTTTAAATGCTTTTTCTTGTTCGCGAGAAAGTTGTTTGCGGCGAGCAGCATTTTTACCGCCCACAAAAGCTCCACTGTAAGGAACTCTCGTGAATGGTTCATTGTAAATATCTGATAAAAATTTGGCTACATCTCGCTCGTAACGTTTACCTTTATCTTTGCTTTTTTTTCCAGCCATCAATCACCTTTAAAAAAACTTTCGAGTCCAAGCTCGATTGCTCGTCTTTCAAATTCATTTTTTGCATCTTTTAAATATTTATTTTTCTCTTTTTCATTTAAAAAATTTGCTTTTTTAATATAATCCTCGAATTCCGCCCACTTGCTTTCTAGATTATATTCATCAACCTCTTTCAATAAACTATTTAAATTTGCTTTAACTCTAAAAGCTGTGAAAAAACCCATCACTTATCCTTTTTATTTTTTTCTTGATAGATTCGTTCAACTTCCTTCATGGTTTCTGGATCCTGCGCATGATATTTTTCATGGCATGTTTTACAAAGAACTACAAATTGTATTTTCCCATGCAAATGATCTTCCATGACTTCTTTAATTAATTGTAAAGGTGTAATCAAATCAATTGAATTAGAATGTATGTATTCTTGTAATTTATTTTCTATGATTTCGAACAATGTTAACGGATAATGATGCGTTTCTGGTCTTACATAAATATATTCTACATTACAGATAGGGCATTGGTCTCCTGCACCTTTTTTACTTTCCTTTTGCCACTCAGCATACTCAGGTGTTAATCGCGCAATTCTAATTAATTGTTTAATGCACTTGGTGTATGATTGTGGGCGGCTTAAATCGTATCCCCACCAATAATTTCCTTGAGCTTGTTCTTGCATCGATATCCTTTTTCTATTTTTTTAACAAAAAAAACAGAGAACCTAGATGCCTAGGCATCTAGGTTCTCTTGTATTTCTTTATATTTTTCAAGCTCGATATCCGCAATAGAATGCAGCACACCTATCATCAAAAAAAATGACCAAATTGGATATTGAAATGCATTCCACATGTAATAGATTGCTAAAACGGGTATCCAGAATCCAGTTTTTTCAGCTAACTTTTTACGCTTAATATAGAATTGTGCGCTAAAAAACAATAAGCCGAATAACATAAAATTATTAAAATACGGATCTTTGTAACTATATATAAACATGTTTATTAAAGTTATAGTGAATGCTGAAACCATTATTAAAATTAAATCCAGATCGATCCAGCTAGTTTTCGCTTTCTTATTTTTCATTTTCGTTTCCTTTAAGTTTTTCCATCAAAGGCGCAATCATCCCGTTCATAATTTCACGCCTCATTTCTATACATTTTTGTATATTTATTGCTTCAGCAACTCTTAAAGTTTTATAACACTCATTTTTTTCAAGTTCGGGTATATAAGTCAATGATTCACAAATACACGGTTTTATTCCATCTGGCCCATGAACCATTAATATTTCGCTCAACATTTCTATATCATCAGCAATCATAATTAAATCTAGTATCGTTAGATCCGGCAAAAAGAAATCGCAAGGTTCGATATCTTTATAATTATACCTATTTTTAATTTCTTGCAGCCAGTTGGCTGCTTTTTGTTTGATTTCATTATAAGTCAAAATTTACTCCTTCGAAAATATTTATTTTTTCTATTATTTCTTTGTTAATATCGGCACCGATATTGCCAGTTATTAATTCATAAAGGTTCCACAGCTTTTTAAAATCGATATCTTTATCAAAATTTTCTTGATAAAATGCCCACAAGGTTAGCGATTTAACGAGTTTATTATTTTTATCGATTTCTATGTTACGCATCTCGTGTTCTGGTATTAGATAATTACACGATTTATAAGTGATGTCGATAAAGAATTCTTTATATTTTTGCAAAGCCAGCAGCATGTCTTTTTCTTTAATCGGATCAAAAATTTTCATTAATTTATTTTCGTAATCTGAGCGCGAATAGTGGAGTGAACGGTATATCACGTTGCGCGAACTAGTGAGTTTACAAATTAGCATAATACCAGGAAATTTTTTAAATAATTCATCATAAAAATTGTTTATATCTTTCACGAGATCGATATTTATATTGTTTGTTTTAAAGAACTTTAGCATTTCTTTTTTAGTATTAAAGACAACTGCTTGATGATACCCGTATTCGGATAATATTTTTGCGATATTGGAGTGGGTAAAATAATTTTTCGGATCCATATACTCACCAACATTAACCCATTGAGTGTATTTTACATATTCCATATCGAATTTGTAATCTTGTCCTATGTATTTTGCCAAATACAATTCGCGTCTGTGAATAAAATAAAAAAGTGTTTTCGCTTCAGGATCATATTGATCTTGCTCCTCTACACCGTCTTCAAACAATTTGTAAACTTTGTGTTTTTGATTTTCAATTACAGTTGATATTTTTTTAGTATGAGTGCGTTTAAATTTATCAACGTCACCGATATCGAGTACTTCCGTTTTATCTGAAATCCATTTAATTTTCTGCAATTCTGTTACAAGTTTTTTGATTTTCAAAATTGTTTCTAAATTATCATTGTTGGTGAAATAAAGTTGCGCGTCTTTACCGTATTTTTCCATCATTTTAAGCGTATCTACTTTTTTTCTTGAAAACATGCAAAAAACAAATTTCGTATTTGAATCATTTGGAATATGTAATTCATAAGTTTCTAATGTATTCTTTTTCTCTACATTAAAATGACGCAAAATGGTGCGCGTAGTATCTTCTTGCGTGTTCATTTCCTCAGGAATTTTTAGTGTTACATGATCTAGTTTGTTATTTCTAAATCTGACCATTATACCGAACAGTTTATCTTGAGGGTAAGTAAGGAGGTCTTTATTTTTTGTAAAATCTATATGGAACTCCTCTTGTGACGCATTATTCTTAAGTAGATCAATTAATTGATAGGCTTTTAAATCACTCATTGCTAATCTGTCAATCAAGCTCTTATCTGATTCAATTAGATTTTCGATGACTTTAGTAAATTCATCTAGTTTTTTTTGAATAGTTTTTATATTTGATCTCGACAATTCTACAGATTCACGGGAACCGGTTAAACTGATTTCTTTGGGTTCAGCCACAAACACTCTATTGGTGTAAATATCTTGTTTAAATTTAAAATTAAAATCTTTAATATCCTCAATATAGTATTCCATATTACCAACGCGAATTCTTAAGTAATTGTCAGGATGAAAAATATAACTCCAGCGTTTATGTTTATAAATATTATACAATAATTTGCGCTCCATATCACTAGTTTGTGCATCTGGATAATTTTTTGCATATTGTTTTATTATTGTTTTAATCAATTTTGATTCAATTGAATTATATTCAAATCGAGAACGAGTATTATAAAACAATTCGCTGTTTAACATTGGTTTCACTTCGTGGTAAACTTTGAATGTTTTATTTTTTTTGTGATTCGGGTCCCAAGGTGTATGATATGGCAAGTAGCTGATTTCAATTTCTAAATCAACTATAAATACAATATTTTCTTCTTTATTCTGCAATGCTGTAAAAAACATTGCATCAAGGAAAAAGTCAGTTACATCTTCTTTTTTGATTTTAATTCTAAAGTCCAGACCGGTTTGATTACTAAATTTTGATTTTAAATGTTGTATATACGGCATACCTGAATCATCTTTATAACATTTGAAATAGTGTTTTTCACCATTCTTAGATGCACTTATATAAAATTCTTCGGAATATGCAAATGGCGCTTTGCTTCCTACTCCAAATTTTCCGTTTACTTTATCATTGTTCATTTTTGTCGAGTTACCATATGTGCTCATTAATGCTATAGTTTCTTCAACAGTCAATCCAGGACCTGTGTCAGATACTTGAAACCAATATCCTTTGTTTTCATTACCATATAATTTTAACAACACTTTACCACCATTTTCTTTAACCGCGTCAATAGCATTAGAAGCAAGTTCTCTGACTACGGCTAATGTTTTATGCTGATATAAGCCGGAACTCAATAAACGCATAAGTTCCGAACTTGCTTTAATCGTATATTCTTGAGTTTTCATATTACTCCTTTTCAGATTTTCTATATTGCTCCACGAATAAATCTGCTAATTTTTCATGTTCTAATTTTTCATACAATTCATTGTATTCTGGTTTTTGAACAAAGTCAATAATTTGCTCCCAATCAGCATTTTTAATGCTATGTTTTTCATTTATAAAATAATCAACAAAGCATGGGACTGAATCCAATTCCATGCTTCTTTTATATTTATTTAATATTTTTAAACATTTCGTTGCTGCTTCTTTTGTTTTTTTACTTACATCAATATATGCATATTCGATATCTGATATGCCTATGATTTCTTTTTCTTGATAATCAAGGTATGGAATACGGATGCTGTTATATCTTACCGCTGGAGTTATGTACCAATCTTTACCTTTATAATGATAAATATCTACTAATCCAGCAGCTGCCTTTTCCAATTCTGCTTCCATTTCTCCAATCCAATTATACCAGAAATCATCGAGTACTGCTTCATGAATATCATAAGCTCTCCCATCGAATTCTTCTAATGCATAATCAGGAGAAAGGAATTCTTTACCTTCAGAATTCAACACTGTGATCATCCAATCATAATTTTCACGCATCAGTTTATCTTCATCTATATATTCTGTAACAGATCCTTCAACGTCATCTAAAAACTTAATTAAAAAATATTCATCTTCATTCAAAATTGCTTGTACAAACTCGTCTAATTGGTAATCGTAGTTATCAGATTGACCAATAATTAATTTGGATCCGTCATGTTTTTTAATTACAAATCTATCCCAAAATTCGACGACTTTATTATTAAAATTGTTTTCATAAAAAAATATGCTAATTAATTCGCGTTTAAGCGTATCTTTCATAATTTTTCTCCTGTATCCATTAAAATCTTGGTAGCAGGTAAATTTTCTACGTATCTAGCACCACCGTTTTCAGTACATACTAGGTATGTATTCACAGCGTGAGTCCATTTGAAATTGTCCCATATATTTTCTATATTGGAATACATGTCTGAAAATATTAGAACAATAAAATCTTCTGAAGAACGTTGTTGATATACTTCTTCAATAATTTCAAATACTTCATCGTGTGATGTACCACCGCATGCTACTCTTTTTTTAAAAAGTTCTGACTCTAATCCTCGTTCTATTGATCTTTTAAATTCTTTATTATAAACAACATTATCATCGTGGATAATTACACGTAACGTTTTAACGCGTTTTACTAGTTTTTTAATAATGTAATTGATTTTTCTGAGTTCAATATCACTCATCGAACCTGATTGATCGATAACAACAATTGCGTTTAAAACATTTTCATAATAAACATTGGATGGAAGATGAGCTATGTGCCTATATTTATTTTTTAAACGTTTCCAAGTTGTACTAGTTCTGTTTGTTTTGTGTCTGACTTCTTTAAATAGATCACTTTCTAGGATTTCAAGCCAGTCTACCGTAACTTCGATAGGAAAACCTAGCGCGCTAGCAATTTCGGCGCTCCCATTTCCTCTCATTTTATTGATTACTTGGTTTGCAGCATCGCGAGCCGCTGCTTCGATTGCTTGCATATCTTTTGTACTTTGAGTTTGTTGTCCATTCATGCAGTTTGATTCACCGTGAAGATCCCAAAATTCATATTCAAAATCTCCATATTTTATACTGTATTTTGTACCTTTTATTTTAGACTGATTGTTTTGGCTCTGAGATTGTTCACCATTTTTACCATCTGAGTTTCCTTGATTTCCAGATTGTTCACCATTTTTACCATCTGAGTTTCCTTGATTTCCAGATTGTTTGTTATTTCTGCCGTCTGAGTTTCCTTGGTTCTGAGACTGTCCGCCGCCTGTATCAATTTCACTAATTTCCATGTTTTTTAGTAATTCTGGAATAATTGTCTCAACTGTATGATTCTTGTCAGCGCTTAATTCAGGGTTATAAAGAAAAGATATTTTTTTATCATTATATTTAACCTCTCGACAAAGCATACCTAGCGGGCTGTCACTGTTTGCTGTTTCCAATAATAATGAATTGATGAAAAAATCTTCCGCAATATTTTTAATTTCGTGTTTCAACGCGTTTGGAATTCTTTTATTATCTTTCCAATGTTTTTCAATTATTGCATCGAATTTAGCAGATATGCTAGGCAATAAATGTTTATGCATAATATGTGAGATTTCATGCATGTATATCAATAACAATGCGCTATCTCCTCTCAATCTACTGTCATCGATAGTATCGCGAATTATATTTTTTCTAATCCACTCAACAGCTTCTTCTTCTGTTTCAAAATTTTCAGGAATTCTTACCGTAATAAATACTTTTAGATAATTTATATCTTCATCATTGTTTACAATTTTAGTGTACCCTCCAAGATATTTGAAAATTTCAGGATATACATCGCTTTTTTGCATTTCTTTAAATGTTTCATCGTCCATTGTTTCTAAAACAATAGTAAAAGGTACCGCTGTGAAAAAATCTTGTAATGCAAGATATCCGTTATTATTTCTATAAGTGTTTTTTATTGTATAAATTGCTCGTGGTACAAGTCTCAAAATTTCATGTTGTGCTGCTTTTTTTATTTCAGGTTTCAAGATTACTCCTTTTTTATTTTTTGTTTCTGTGAAAGAATCAATTTCGTGAGGACCAACCTCACGAAAAATTAAAGTCCCATTGCGTCAAAGAATACTTGATCGAGTTTTTCGTCATTTGATTTCAAAATGAAATCAACAACTGTTTGTACTGCCGGATTTTTCCCATTATGTTTAGAGCGGTGTAGAACGGATATTTCATTTACCAATTCAGAAATAAATAGGTTATTGTTTTTATTTTTATTGATTAACTCAATGATTTTTTCACCTTGTTCTTTTGTTTTTGCGTATCTAATAATATTTGCGAATAAAATTTGCTCGATAGGATCTGCTGGAATTTCAATTTTATCCACTGGCAGTTTAATTTTGCTTTCAAAATCAAATTTTTCATACAGTATGTTAAATTTTACGAGCTCTGCTGCTACTTTTTCTCCAACTCTTGCTCTAGCAGCATTTCTCAGAATATTATTTTTAACATCGACTCCATTATTTCTCATAAATTTAACAAAATTTGATAACTCAGTCCAGCTTCTAGGAGATGGTTGTACTTCATCAACACTTTCCTCTCCTTGAGCTCTTTCTTTATGGTTTCTTAAAAATGCTGCAATTACATTATCAAGATATGCACCCATGATTTTATACCAGTGATCGAAATCAAATTCAACTGGATATATGGCAAGTCTGTCAAGTACGGCTGAGTTAAATCCTCTAAATCCTGCTTCATCGCTATCGTTCATAGCTGCACAAACCAATACATTATCAGCAAGCTTGTATTGACCAACTACTTTATCTAGAAACAAATTGAACATATATCTTTCAAGTGCAGGATCTGCAGCATGAATGTCGTCGAATAATACAACTACACCTTTACCCCCATTATTTTTAACTATTTCAGCTTTGTAATTTGCATTTGCAACAAGTTCTGGTACAGACCATCTTGTAAATTTAGCGCCTCCTATTCCACTTATTGAATATTTTTTACTGAATTCTTGAGGCGCATCTAAAAATTCTGGAATCCCTGAAAATTCTTCAGGTGCAACTGCGCTCAATTGTACAGTAATTAAATCGTATCCTAACTCTTTTGCAAGTGCCTTTAGAGATTCTGTTTTACCAATTCCTGGTTTACCAGCAAGTGTAGGAATTTGTTTTACATTACCTGCCTCTTGTGCTAGTAATTCATATTTAACTAACTCAATTGCGTCTTTCATACTCATTTTATTGTTTGCGATTAATGCCATAGTTCATCCTTTTTTATTTTTTTTATTTTTTTTAAATTTTTAAATACAACGTTATTTTTACCGCGCCACGTTGTTTAGCTTCTTAGGCGCACGGTCTTTAAGTATGCACATCTATTGCGTTTAAACGTCTACTATGTTCCAAATGCAAAAATATTTTAATAAAGTGTTTTACAAAAAAGTCTTTATAACATAAATACGCGGGCTGGGAAAACCACAGCGTTTTAACCCGCGGATGGAAGTCCGCGTAACTGCATTGGTGGCTCATAGCTTGGTACTTCTAAGGAAGCTGCCGAGCTTTAGCCAGCAGTAGCTCACATCTCTTCTATTGTTTCTTCTAGAAATTTTAAAATTTCTTCTTTTGTTGTGAAAACAAAGTTTTCCGAAAACCAGCCCATATCTCGAAACCAATATTTTATTTTAGGATCTTCACTTTCATCAATGTTGATTTCTATATTATAGACTCTACTTTTGATAATTCTGTTATTATAAATCACATAGCATACGTCATTTATGTTTAATTTTGTTTCTATCGTCATTTCGCTTCCTTTTATGTTTTATGTACCATTTAAATGATGATTGTCATGAGAATATCTAATTCCCTTTGCTATTAGCCACAGCGGCGTTGTGCAGATTAACTTTACTGACATTATTTCTTCCTTTCAAATCTGTTGCAACCGAAATCATCATCTGTAAACATATTACCATATTCATTATCTACTTTAAACGGTTGAATATTTCTTTTGTTTTCACACATTTTATATGCTGGATTATAGTGTTTGCAATTTTTACAAGTTCTATTTTCGTAAAATTTTCTCATTTCAGTAACTCCCCAAATAGCTAAAAACACATTTAATTTACCTTCATCGTTTGCTTTATTAATTGTTTCAATAATTTCTTCAAATTTAGTTTTTTTCATTTTCTTTCCTTTCAAATCTGTTACAACCGAAGTCTTCATCAACTTGCATAGAAATATAATCAACGTTATCATAATTACCTATTTCTTGTTCATTTTCCTTGTTTTCACATTCATATGTTTTTTTATTAAACCATTTACAATTCTTACAAGTTCTATTTTCAAAAATCCCACCTTCTTTCCAAAACTCTTTTTTAGCTTCTTCTCTTGTCATTTTATTCTCCTTCTAAATCAAATCTACCCGTATTTAAAATGTCACAAATTTTTTGCGCATCTTCTTTTGTTTTAAAGAAAACACTCAAGCAATTCCAATAAAGACCAATATCATAATCATATTTATTTGTTCGTTCATCTCTATAAACATAATAATTTTCTTTTTCTGATTTAAACTCATATCCTCTACTGTCAGGACATTCTTGGTCACGAAGAGCCAAGAGTCTTGCAAATCTTTTTATCTGTTTTAATGCTTTTTCAGCTGTTTCTTTATCATTCCTTCCGAATCCTAATCTTTTTGATTTTGTATCACATTCTAAATGTATTTCGTTTAATGTTGGCTCTATAACATATTTATCTTCTTTTAATTTAATTTTTGGCTTTTTAGGAACTTCAAATTTAATTTCATCCCAGAAAAGAGTCTGTTTTGAATGCTTATCAGGCGCCCCATTGAATAAAAATGAGTCGCTTTCCCCATTATCAAAGTCAACGATAATAGGGTAGCTTAAACCATAATCCACTTTAGTAACCGTTCCCCATCCGTACCTGAAATCCCATACTCTGTCGCCTTCTTTAATCCCATCAAAATAAGCCATTTCGCTCTCCTTTTTTTATTTTTTTTATTTTTTTATTTAGAAACACAATGTTATTTTTACCGCGCCACGCTGCTCAGTTTCCTAGGCGCGCGTCTTAAGTATGCACATCGATAGCCACGATATATTTATCGTAACTATCATCAGGCTTTTCATCCCAAATTGTGTCATTTGTTAAACCAAAAGGTGTTGCTAATTTATTGCTTGCATATTCGCTAATCCACACATCGTAATGATTTTCTATTAGAGTGGTGTCTATTAAATTATAAAGCTGTTTAGAAGCATCCATTATTCCGAACAATTCAAACGTGAAATCATTCTTATTTGTGTATTCTATAAAAGTTTTTAAATTGCTTTCAACACTTAATAATTTTGCAAACATTTTAACGTAATGTACATATGTTTCTAACCGATTGCTATTTTCTAGATGCAAAAAATTTTTAAGCGAGATGTTTTCGAAGAAATTTTTATATTCTTTTTTTAACCATTCATCACTTAAATCTATATAATAGCGGCTAGCTGCCCAATCATTTAAGATGACAACTTTGTTATCACCTTGTTTTCTGACTTTGAAAGGTGTGAAATAATCAACGTTTTCAGATGCCGCATAATGATCAAAATATTCATTTGCTCGCTTTGCAGCATCATCGTGACTCGTTGCCCAAGTTACAAACAAATGCAAATTGTGCATTTTAATCCTCCTCCGCTCTGTGCGCTACGATTTCAACTGAACTGCTATCAAGATCGTAACGTTCGATTTCGAATTCAACATCATTATTATCACGCCAAAATTCAATCATGATTGTTCTCATAGCAAGCTTTTCATCTGTTTTTTTTAATTTTTCTATCATAACACTTGCTACACCAACCAACATATCGAATAACTGATTGCAGTTTTTCAGCACTGTATATCTTTTGCTAATGGTTTTTATTTCTTCTTCTTTAATAAATTGATCAGGTACTATGCTGCTATGATCGAATTCGTCAATTATATTTTGTATTTTTTTTATTTCAGTTATTGGTATTTTACCGTCAATAGTTACACGAGCGTGCCAGCTGCCACCTTCAAAATTGCGTGTCGCAGGATTATAAATAGTAGCTTCAAATTTTTCTTTTATTTTTACTTTCATTGTTTCTCCTTTAGATTTTTCTAATATTTATTTATTTCAATTATTGTAAAATTGGTACAATTGTATTTAGATTTCAACTCAGTGCTTGCTAATATAGCAGCTTCATATTTATCATCTGCTTTAACAACAATTGTGCTAATAGCATCGTCACATTTGCATGTGACTAAGAACAGTTCTACAAATTCACCAAATACTATCCAATTACGTAATTTTTTAAAAAAAGTTTTTATTTTGTTCATTTTTAATCTCCTTTTTGTCTATATTCATTAATAATGGTTAATAAATAATCAACAACATCTTCTTTATCTTCAAACAGTTCGCTGAGTTCAATTTCCCAGCTACCTATTACATACTCATAACATTCATTATATTTGTCACTGCACTTGATAGGTTCAAGCGCTTCTAAAATAAAAGTGGTATTGTTTTTTTCTGCGCATCCCAATACGATTGTATCGAGATCGTTTATTGCATTTTCAAATGCTTCGTCATAGTCTCTAGCAACTGTGCTATAATAAAAATATTTCATTTTGTGTTCCTTGAAAATCTTATTTTTTTACTTATTTTATTATTTATATCTCGCACAGTGTCTGCGAGTTTAATTAAATGTTTGCCATCGAAATTGTGGTCGATAACTGCGCGTGCTGCTTTCAGTATACGGCGCGCGTTACGATCTCCTATTTTATCTTCATCTTCATCATTTTCAAGAACGCGAATTGCATATTTAATACCTCGTTTTAATTCCATTACATCGTATAAAGCTTTTAAAATATTAACGGTGTTCCATCTAGCAGGTACTGATTTCAATTTCCTACTACTTGAAATTTCAATATTATTTAATGGTTTATAATTTTCAACCAAATACACTCTATTATCACCTTCTCTAATTGCCGTAATTCCATTTTCTGTGTTAAAAATCAGTTCGATCATTTTTTTACTCCTTTTTTTGTTTTTTATTGGTATCCTCGAGAGGATTCGAACCTCCGACCTTCGCCTCCGCAGGGCGATGCTCTATCCATCTGAGCTACGAGGATTTATTCATTTAATTATTTCTATTCATTACTTTTAAAATAGTAGAAAACAGAGAGAAATTATTATAGTTTTTCTAGCTGTTTTGATTCAGATAAAACACAAACTCTTTAATAAACTGTTTCCTAGCTTCTGGTTCGCTAGGTAAAATAATATATTCCATAGCATCGAGATCTTGTTTAACAGCAGCTGCACATATTTCGGGTGTCTGTTCTCTGACATACTGTAACGCGCATCCGTCTTTTCTGACAGCTGCTAAACAGATTTCCGGAGTTTGTTTTTTAATATATCGTAATGCATGTTCATTTTGCTGTACGGCTGCCATACAGATTTCCGGTATCTGGTTTTTAACATATCGTAATGCGTATTCATTTTGCTGTACGGCTGCCATACATATTTCAGGTGTCTGTTCTTCAACATATTGTAATGCATATCCTTCTTGTTTTACTGCAGCTAAACAAATTTCTGATGTTTGATTTTTAACATACTGCAATGCAAGTCCATTTTGCTGTACTGCAGCTAAACAGATTTCTGATGTTTGATTTTTAACATACTGCAATGCAAGTCCATTTTGCTGTACTGCAGCTAAACAGATTTCTGATGTTTGATTTTTAATATACTGCAATGCAAGTCCATTTTGCTGTACTGCAGCTAAACAGATCTCTGGTGTCTGTTTTCTAACATATCGTAACGCCTCTCCATTCTGTCGCACAGCGGCTAAACAGATTTCAGGCGTCTGGTTTTTAACATACTGCAATGCAAGTTCATTTTGCTGTACTGCAGCTAAACAGATTTCTGATGTTTGATTTTTAACATACTGCAATGCAAGTCCATTTTGCTGTACTGCAGCTAAACATATTTCTGGTGTCTGTTTTCTAACATATCGTAACGCCTCTCCATTCTGTCGCACAGCGGCTAAACAGATTTCAGGCGTCTGTTTTCTAACATATCGTAACACCTCTCCATTTTGACGCACAGCAACTAAACAGATTTCAGGTGTCTGTTCTCTAACATACGATATCGCAAGTCCATCCTGTTGCACAGCAACTAAACAGATTTCTGGAGTCTGTTTTCTGACATACTGTAATATATATCCGTCTTGTTTAACTTGTTCTAAACAATCCTGTTCATCAGACCACTTGTCATTTTCTTCTATGACCTGATTAACTATTTCCTTAACGTTCATATTACTCCTTTTCTAGTTTTCTTGATTCAAATAAAATGCAAATTCTTTAATAAACTGTCTTCTAGCTTCTGGTTCGCTAGGTAAATTAATATACTTTGCAGCATCAGGATTCTGTTTGACAGCAGCTGCACAGATCTCTGGAGTTTGTTTTTCAACATACCATAATGCTTCACCATTCTGTTTAACAGCAGCTAAACATATTTCCGGCGTTTGTTTTCTAACGTACCGCAATGCATATCCATTTTGCTGTACAGCGACTAAACAGATTTCTGGTGACTGCTTTTCAACATATTTCAATGCGAATCCATCTTGTTTTACTGCTTCAAGACAGATCTCTGGCGTCTGATTTTCAACATACTGTAATGCGTATCCGTCTTGTTGTATAGCAGCTATACAGATCTCTGGAGTTTGTTTTTTCACAAATTGTAGCATATCACTGTCTTGATTGATAGCAGCTAAACATATTTCCGGCGTCTGTTTTCTGACATATTGTAATGCATATCCATTTTGCTCGACAGCAGCTAAGCATATCTCTGGAGTCTGTTTTCTAACATACTGTAATACGAGCCCATCTTGTTTTACTGCAGCTAAACAGATTTCCGGTGTCTGGTTTTTAACGTATTGCAATGTAAATGCATTTTTTTTGATCGCAGCTAAACAAATTTCAGGCGTCTGGTTTTTAACAAAACGTAATGCATGTCCGTCTTGTTTAACAGCAGCTAAACATATTTCCGGTGTCTGTTTTTTAACATATAAAAAATTTTGTTCGTCATAACGGACAGCAGTTAAACAATATTGTTCATCAGACCATTTGTCATTTTCTTCTATGACCTGATCAACTATTTCCTTGACATCCATATTTACTCCTTTTCTAGTTTTCTTGATTCAGATAAAACACAAACTCTTTAATAAACTGTTTCCTAGCTTCTGGTTCGCTAGGTAAAATAACATATTTTACAGCATTAGTATATTCTTTAACAGCAGCTGCACAGATTTCTGGAGTTTGTTTTTCAACATATTGTAATGCGCATCCGTTTTTTTTAACAGCAGCTAAACAGATTTCCGGTGTCTGTTTTCTGACATGCTGCAATGCGAATCCATCTTGTTTAACAGCAGCTAAACATATTTCTGGAGTCTGTTTTTTGACATATTCCAATACACGTCCATTTATTTTAACAGCAGCTAAACAGATTTCAGGTGTCTGTTTTTTGACATATTGTAATGCATATGCGTCTTGTTGTATAGCAGCTAAACAGATTTCTGGTGTCTGTTCTTCAACATATTGTAATGCGAGCCCTTCTTGTTGCACAGCAGCTAGACAGATTTCTGGATTCTGTTTTTTAACATATTGTAATGTATATCCGTTCTGTTTTACTGCTGCTAAACAGATTTCTGGATTCTGTTTTTTAACATATACCAATGCGTATCCATCCCGTTTTACTGCAGCTAAACAGATTTCCGGTGTCTGTTTTTTTACAAATTGTAACATATCACTAT
>Ga0256842_1001102_pt1 | contig 22346 bp, 24 predicted proteins | sample 4559240metaG_FD_185973 | JGI IMG/M metagenome (GOLD analysis project Ga0256842, IMG submission 185973) | Hydrothermal vent microbial communities from Guaymas Basin, Mexico - 4559-240 | ecosystem: Environmental > Aquatic > Marine > Hydrothermal vents | place: Mexico: Guaymas Basin | collected... | reverse complement strand
ATGTTTGAAGAGTTAGGTGTCGCTAAAAATGATATAAAAAACTATGTAATAAGTTATAAAAAACATTATCGTAAAATATCAAATGAAAAAACAGTGATGTTACCATATGCACAAGAGGCTATTAAAGAGGCTTATTCTTTTGCAACACTTGGAATTGTAACTACAAAAACTACCCAATACTCTAAAGTTTTACTAGAAAACAAAGGTGTTATGCACTATTTTAGTACAATAATAGGGTTTCAAGAGGTACAATACCCTAAGCCTCATCCAGAGCCTATATTAAAAGCTTTAGAAAATTTAGGTGCAAAACCTACAAAAGATATATATATGATAGGTGATACAAAACTAGATCTAATAGCAGCAAGAGATGCTAATATTAGCTCTATTGGAGTATTGTGTGGTTATGGTGTGGAAGATGAATTAAAATTATATAGTGATAAAATTGTTACAAATTCTTTAGAAGCAGTTAATTTAGTAAAAAAACAATTTAGCTAAAGGTTAATATAAGTTGTAATTGCTTAAAATTACTTCATATAATTATCAGTTAAATTTATTTTTAAAGTTTAGTTGAAAAAATTAGGAGAGAATATGCTAGAAATTAGATGGCACAGTCGTGCTGGTCAAGGTGCAGTTACAGGTGCTAAAGGTTTAGGTTCAGTTGTTGCAGCAACAGGTAAGCAAGTGCAAGCTTTTGCTTTTTATGGTTCTGCAAAAAGGGGTGCGTCTATGACTGCCTATAATAAGATTGATGATCAACCTATTTTAAACCACGAAAAATATATGAAACCAGATTATGTTTTTGTTATAGATCCAGGTTTAGCTTTTACAGATGATATAACAGAGCATGAGAAAGAAACAACTCAATATATTATCACTACTCATTTAAGTAAAGATGAATTAATATCTTTAATTCCAGCTTTACAAGGTAGAGAAGATAGAGTGCATACACTTGATTGTCTAACAATAGCACAAGAAACTATAGGAAGACCAATTCCTAATACACCAGTTCTTGGTGCATTTATGAAAATAAGTGGTATGTTTGAGATTGAAGAGTTTAAAAATGCTATGAAAAAAGTATTGGCTAAATTACCTCAAAAAATAATAGATGCAAATATGTTAGCTATTCAGCGTGCATATGATGAAGTAAACTAGGAGTAGATAATGGCACAACATAATGATGTAGTAAATAATTTATATAAAAGTAAAGAACAATTTGAAAACTCAATTTGGGATCAAGGTTGGGATGAAGTGATTCCAGGAGCTGCTGTTTACTCTTTTGATGGTGAGATTCAAGCACCAGTTGTAACAACTTTACCAGAAGATAGAAATGTAGCAGAAACAAACTCTATGAATAAATATGTAGGGGACTGGAGAGTTGTAAAACCAGTTTGGAATGTAGATTTATGTATAGATTGTCAAAATTGTTGGGTATATTGTCCAGATAGTTCTATTATCTCAAGAGATAAAGAGATGGTAGGGATCGATTATAATCACTGTAAAGGTTGTGGTATATGTAGTGATGTATGTCCAACAAATCCAAAATCATTAGTAATGTTCAATGAGCAAATTACAAATGAAGATGCGCTAAATCAATGGCCAGAAAAAAAGAAAAAAGGTGAGAAATAATGGCACAAAATAAAAAAACTATGGAACTAAATGAGGTAGAAGTTTGGGATGGGAACTATGCAAATGCTAGTGCTTTAAGACAAGCTGGTGTTGATGTGATATCTGCTTATCCTATTACTCCATCTACTGGTACTGTTGAGGGATATGCTTCTTTTCATGCAAATGGTTATATAGATGGTGAAGTTGTAATTGTTGAATCAGAACATGCTGCTATGTCAGGGTGTGTAGGAGCAGCAGCAGCAGGAGCTAGAGTAGCAACTGCAACTGCATCTCAAGGTTTAGCTTTGATGATAGAGGTACTTTATCAAGCAAGTGGTATGAGAATGCCTATTGTTTTATGTCTTGTTAATCGTGCTTTAGCAGCACCTTTAAATGTAAATGGAGATCATTCGGATCTATATTTAACATCTCAAAGTGGATGGATAAGTTTAGATGCATGTAATCCTCAAGAGGCTTATGATTTAACTTTATGTGCATTTAAAATTGCAGAACATAAAGATGTAAGACTTCCTGTTATATCAAATCAAGATGGATTTATGACATCTCATACAGCTCAAAATGTAAGACCACTTTCAGATGAAGTAGCTGGTAAATTTGTAGGAGATTATCTTGAAGTAAACTCACTACTTAATTTTGATCATCCTGTAACACATGGTGTTCAAACAGAATCAGATTGGCATATGGAACACAAAGCAAAACAAAATGATGCAATGATGAAATCTGCTTCTGTTATAGAAGAGGTTTTTGCTGAATTTGAACAAATAAGTGGTAGAAAGTACAATATGATTGAAACTTATAAAACTCAAGATGCAGATGTAATTATAGTAGCACTTGGTACTACATATGAAAGTGCACATATAGCAGCTGATAATATGAGAGAGCAAGGAATAAAAGCTGGTGTTATGATGCCAAGAGTATTTAGACCAACTCAAATAGAAAAAATAGCAAATGCATTAAAAGATGCAAAAGCAGTAGTATGTATGGATAGAAGTGCACCAGGAGGTCAACTTGGACAACTATTCCAAGATATATCTTCAGCACTTATAAATACTCCAGCTAGACCTATTATGAGCAATGTTATATATGGTTTAGGTGGTAGAGATATGACAGTTATTGAACTTGAAGATATCTATAAAAAAGCTGCAAAAGATGTAGAAAATGGTAAATTATCTGGATCTATCCAAGAGTGGGTAGGTGTAAGAGGACCAGAGTTAAAATATTATAATGTAGAGGGGAACTAATATGAGCTGTAGTTTATTAGGTGGTTGTGGACCACAAGGAAATAGAGAGATTAAAAACTTAAAAACTTACTCAACAGCAGCAGAGAGATTTGAAGGGGCACATGTACTTTGTCCTGGATGTGCTCACTCAATTATTGTAAGAGAGATACTAAATGCTACAAACGATAATCTAGTAGTTGGAGCTAGTACTGGTTGTTTAGAAGTTTGTACAGCTATATATCCTCATACTTCTTGGGATTGTTCTTGGATACATATCGGTTTTGAAAACGGATCTACTGCAATTGCTGGAGCAGAAGCTGCAAATAAAGCTTTAAGAAGAAAAGGTAGAATATCTGCAGATACTCCAGAGCCAAAATTTGTAGCTTTTGGTGGAGATGGATCTACATATGATATAGGTTTTCAATGGATAAGTGGATGTTGTGATAGAGGTCACAATATGATGTATGTATGTCTTGATAATGAAGTTTATGCAAATACAGGTGGACAAGCAAGTGGATCTACACCAATAGGTGCTAGTGCTACAACTGCTCCAGCTGGATCTGATAGTTATGGTATGAAACAAAATAAAAAAGATATGCTTTCTATAATGGCATCAAATGGTGCTAGTTATGTAGCACAAGTTGCTCCAAATAAATGGAAAGATATGGTTAAAAAAATACAAAAAGGGTTTAATACTGATGGATTTGTATATATAAATGCTATGTCTGCTTGTACAACAGAGTGGAAATTTCCTATGCATCAAACTATTGAAGTATCTGATCTTGCAACTGATTCTTTAGTGTTTCCTTTATATGAGATAATTAATGGTAGAGAGTTAAATATAACTTATAGACCAAAAAATATTGTTCCTGTTAGGGATTATTTAGGTGCTCAACCTAGATTTAAACATCTATTTAAACCTGAATATGAATATTTATTAGAAGAGTGGCAAAAAAGAGTGGATGCACAATGGGTTTATTTACAAAAAAGAGAAGAAGCAAGAGTATAATTTAACTTGTGTAGATTTTTATTAAAAAGTTAGCATATTTTATGCTAACTTTTTTTATTCTTTTTATATTTTAATTTAATATATTAAGAGGTGTATTATAGGAGTAAAAGATGTTATTAAAATTTAAACAATGGTTTCCAAAAATACATAAAAAAGCTTGGGTAGCACCCAGTGCTGATGTAATAGGAAATGTAAAAATTGGAAAAGATAGTTCTATTTGGTTTGGTACAGTAATAAGAGGTGATGTACATAAGATTCGTATAGGAAAAAGAACATCTATTCAAGATCTATCTATGGTTCATGTAACTCATTATAAAAAAGAAGATATGAGTGATGGAAATCCTACTATTATAGGAGATGATGTAACAATAGGTCATAAAGTTATGCTTCATGGCTGTACTATAGAAAATGGTTGCTTAATAGGTATGAGTGCTACTATACTAGATGGTGCAGTAATAGGAGAAGGCAGTATCGTAGGAGCCCATTCGCTTGTAACCAGCAATAAAATATTTCCTCCACATAGTTTAATACTTGGAAATCCTGCAAAAGTTGTAAAAACACTATCAAAAGAGCAAGTAGATAATCTAGTAGAACATGCTGCAAGATATGTAAAATTTAAAGATGAATATAGATAATAAAAGGAAAAATATGTTTCAAAAAAGTATAAAAGCATATAAAGATGCAAAAAAAGTTATCCCTGGTGGGGTTGATTCTCCTGTAAGGGCATTTAATAGTGTAGGTGGAACTCCACCATTTATAGCAAGTGGAACAGGAAGCTATCTTTTTGATATAGATGGAAATAAATATCTTGATTTTGTACAAAGTTGGGGTCCACTTATATTTGGGCATTGTGATAAAGATATAGAAAAAGAGGTTATAAAAACTACAAAAAAAGGGCTTAGTTTTGGAGCACCTACTACTTTAGAAACTGCTTTAGCAAAAGAGATTGTTAATATGTATGATCATATAGATCAAGTGCGATTTGTAAGCTCTGGAACTGAAGCAGTTATGAGTGCAATTAGATTAGCAAGAGGTGTGACAAAAAGAGATAATATCATAAAATTTGAGGGGTGTTATCATGGACATAGTGATTCACTTCTTGTAAGTGCAGGATCAGGTATGGCTACATTTGGAGCTCCAAGTAGCCCAGGAGTACCAGCAGATCTTGTAAAACATACAATTTTAAGTGAATATAACAATATAAAACAGTTAAAAAAATCATTTAAAGAATCAAAAGGTAAAATAGCTTGTGTTATTATTGAGCCAATTGCAGGAAATATGGGATTGGTTCCTGCAACACAAGAGTTTTTAAAAGCTTGTAGAGATCTTTGTGATAAATATGGAGCATTACTTATATTTGATGAAGTTATGAGTGGATTTAGAGCTAGTTTAAAAGGTGCTAGTGGACTTACAGATATAAAAGCAGATATTATTACTTTTGGTAAAGTAATAGGAGCTGGTATGCCAGTTGGCGCATTTGCTTCAAGAGATGAGATTATGAATCAATTAAGCCCAAATGGTGCAATATACCAAGCAGGAACTCTAAGTGGAAATCCAGTAGCTATGGCTGCAGGGTTAAAAAGTTTACAAAAACTAAAAGTTGATCCAAAAATATATAAAAAACTAAACAAAAAAGCTGTTAGACTTACAAATGGTCTTAAAAAAATAGCAAAAGAAAACAATATCCCACTTCAAGTAGATACTAGAGGCTCTATGTTTGGATTCTTTTTTGCTAAAAAGAAGCCAACAAATATGGCTGAAGTTGGAAAGTGTGATTTTGATAGATTTGCAGCATTTCATAACGGTATGTTAAAAGAGGGATTTTATTTTGCTTGTAGTCAGTATGAAACAGGATTTATCTGTACTACTATGACAAATGATGATATAGATAGCTGTTTAAAAGCTGCTAAAAAAGTGATGAAAAAAATATAAAATATAAAACCATTAAAAAAGGATAAAAATGAATTTAGAAGTAACACCAGAAGTTATAGCAAAACAATTAGCTTTAGGAGATAGTGAATCTACGATAAATCAAGTAAAACAAGCTATAGAAAATACTAAAAATTTTAATATGTTTTCAAAACATATTATTAGTTTTAATGATAGATTAAAACATATAAATAGCTATATAGCATTATCAAATAGTAAGCCATATTTTAAAATAAAATGTGATAGTACACAAGAGAGCAAAGAGTTAATTACTGAGTTTACAACAGAAGTAAATCATTTTGCTAACAAATATCATATAACACTTGAAAAAGTTAAAGATAAAGATGTATATTATATATTAGGTAGAGATAATTAAAAAAATAAAAATTATTTTTTGATACTTGACAATCTAAGACTAAAGTGCTATAATTTTATTAGCACTTTTAGTATTAGAGTGCTAAATTATATTTTAAAGGATCTAAAAATGAATAATATTTTTGAAAAACTAACAAACCAAATGAACCAAACTATAGAGTCAGGGTTAAGCCTAGCTTTACATAATAAAAATCAAGAAGTTGAGATTGTACATATAGTATGGGGACTTCTAACAAATACAAATTCTGTATTAAACCAACTATTAAATAAACTAAATATTGATAAAGCTGCTATTGAACTAGAAGCTAAAAGCTATGCAGCAAAACTACCAAGTGTAAGTAGTGTAACAAAAGAGAATATAAAAATAAGTAGAAATACAGTTAACTCTTTGCAAAAAGCACAAGGTCTTATGAATAGTATAGGAGATAGCTTTTTAGCTGTTGATACTTGGATAATTGCAAATCTTGATGATAAAGTATTTAAAGATATTTTAGGAAAATATATAGATTTATCAGAGATAAAAAAAGAGTTAGAATCTATAAGAGGTGGAGCAAAAGTAGATAGCCAAAGTGGAGATGATAATCTTGAAGCATTAGATAAATATGGAATTGACTTAAATAAACAAGCAATAGATGGGAAGCTAGATCCTGTAATTGGAAGAGATGAACAAATAAGTCGTATGATGCAAATATTAATACGAAAAACTAAAAATAATCCAATATTACTAGGAGAACCAGGTACTGGTAAAACTGCAATTGCTGAAGGATTAGCTCAAAGAATAGTAGCAAAAGATGTACCAACTTCACTACAAAATAAAAAAGTAGTAAGCCTAGATATGTCAGCACTTATTGCTGGAGCAAAATATAGAGGTGAATTTGAAGATAGATTAAAAGCAGTAATAAAAGAGGTGCAAAAGCAAGGAAATATTATTCTTTTTATAGATGAGATTCACACCATTATAGGTGCTGGAGCATCTGAGGGATCTATGGATGCTGCAAATATACTAAAACCAGCACTAGCACGTGGTGAGTTACATACTATTGGAGCTACTACATTAAAAGAGTATAGAAAGTATTTTGAAAAAGATACTGCAATGCAAAGAAGATTTCAACCTGTAAATGTAGATGAACCAAGTGTTAATGAGGCTTTACAAATCTTACGAGGTATAAAAGAGAAACTAGAAACTCATCATAATGTTACTATTAGTGATAGTGCATTAGTTGCTGCTGCAAAATTAAGCCATAGATATATCACTGATAGATTTTTACCAGATAAAGCAATTGATTTAATTGATGAAGCTGCAGCTGAACTAAAAATGCAAATAGAGTCAGAACCTACAGTATTATCAAATGTAAAAAGAGCTATAGGAGTACTAGAGGTTGAAAAAGAAGCTTTAAAGATGGAAAAAAATAAAGCAAATAAAGATAGATTAAAAGAGATAGAAAAAGAGTTAGGTGATCTAAAAGAGAAACAAAGAGGTCTTGAAACTCAATTTGAAAATGAAAAAGAGACATTTAATGCAGTATCAAATATAAAAGTAAAAATAGAGGAGTTAAAAAACAAAGCTATAATTGCAAAAAGAGAAAGTAAATTTGATGAAGCAGCAAAAATAGAATATGGAGAGATTCCAGAACTTGAAAAACAAATAGAAGAAAATGAACAAAAATGGGCAAAAATGCAAGAAAGTGGAACACTACTTAAAAACTTTGTAGATGAAGAGTCTATCTCTAGTATAGTTTCAAGATGGACAGGAATTCCCGTAAATAAAATGCTTACAAGTGAAAAGGCAAGAATCTTAAAAGTTGAAGATGTATTAAAACAAGATGTAATTGGTCAAGATGAAGCCTTAAGAGCAATATCACGAGCTATTAAGCGAAATAAAGCAGGTTTAAGCGATGAATCTCGACCAATAGGGAGCTTTATGTTTTTAGGACCAACAGGTGTTGGAAAAACTGAGAGTGCAAAAACTTTGGCAAAATTTTTATTTGATGATGAAAAAAGCTTAATTAGATTTGATATGAGTGAATATATGGAAAAACACAGTGCTAGTAGGCTTGTAGGTGCAGCTCCAGGGTATGTAGGATATGAAGAGGGTGGACAGCTAACTGAAGCAGTGCGAAGAAAACCATATAGTGTAATACTTTTTGATGAGATAGAAAAAGCACATCCAGATGTATTTAATATACTTCTTCAAGTACTAGATGATGGACGACTAACTGATAACAAAGGTGTTACGGTTGACTTTAAAAATACAATTATAATTCTTACAAGTAATATAGGAAGTAGTAAAATCATTTCAATAAGTGATAAAGAAAATAGAAAACAAGAGGTATTAAATGAGCTAAAAATGCATTTTAGACCAGAGTTTTTAAATAGACTTGATGATATAGTGATATTTGAGCAGTTAAATCTTGAAGCTATTACAAAAATTGTTGATATATTGTTTAAAGGTATTGCTTCAAAAGTTGAACAAAAAGGTATAAAACTTACCCTTACAGATGCAGCAAAAAATTATATAGCACAAGAGGGATTTGATCCTGTATATGGAGCTAGACCACTTAAAAGAGCTTTATATGAGATAGTAGAGGATAAATTAGCAGATCTAATACTAGAAGATAAACTAAAAGAGGGAGATAATATAACTTTTGATATTGTAGATAATAAAGTTATAATCAAATAAAGTTTATGGTACTTTTATTAAGTACCATAAGTATACAATAAAGCTAAAAAAATTACTTAAAATTTATTCTTAATAGTTTGTTGAACAGTTTTATAATCTTGCATATAAAAAGATACAAGATCCCAAAACTTTTTTGAGTGATTTTTGTGTTTAATATGACATAATTCATGTAATACTACATATTTTATAGCTTTAATATCAAACTGTAAAAGCATATAATTTATAGATATATTATTTATACCACTACAACTTCCCCATCTTGTTTTTGCTTTTCTATATCCTATTTTATTTGGATATAGATTTACAAGAGATGACATCTCATCAAATAGTGGATCTATGATTTTTTTTGCATTGTATTTATAAAATAGTTCTAAACCTTTTATAAACTCTTCATAACTACTACAAGAACTATTATGCTCTATTAAAAAATAGTTATCTATTAAAGTAAATTTTACTGTTTTTATATTATCATTTATTTTTAATTCTATAGGGTATAAGATACCAAGATATGGTACCTTTCCACCTGTTATAAAATCAAATTTATTTTTTCTTGGTAGTTTTTCAGTAGTGCGTAATATCCAATCTTTATGTTCAAAGATTATACTTTTAATAAGGTGTGCTTTTATACCTAAAGGTGTTTTTAATACAATTTCACTATTGTTTTGTAAGCTTAAACTTATCCTTTTTATCCTTTTATTTGTTCTATGAATTAGGGTAAAAGGTTTATTATCTAAAATAATTTTCTGAGGCATTTTTTAATTTTTTGTATAATTTATCGTGATCTGTACCATATATTCTAGTATTTGCTATGGTGGTTATAAAATTTGTATCTCCTACCCATCTAGGGATCAAATGCATATGAATATGCTCTTCTATTCCAGCACCTGCTGCTTTGTGTAGATTTAGTCCCACATTTACCCCTTGTGCATTAAGTACCTCTTTTAGCATTTTGACACCTTTTTGAGCATATAAAGATATTTTTGCAAAAAGTTCACTATCAAGATCCTCTAGGTTTTGCTCATGTTTATTTGGTATTATCATAAAATGACCTGGAGAATAAGGATATTTGTTCATCACTATAAAAAAATCTTTATCTCTATAAAGTACACCTAATTTCTCATCATCACTTATATTTGATAAAGCGATATTACAAAATATACATTTATTATTTTTTTTATCATTTTTTGTTATATATGTTGTTCTCCATGGTGCATATAATCTATCCATACTTTTATCCTATTTTTTTAAATGAGTAATATCTAACTTTATATAAATATATTGGGTATATAACTTGATTATCTATTACTTTTATATCTTTAAATAGATCTATATTATCTTCTAAAAGATACTCTAATCCTACAATAATAGAGTAGTTTACCCAATTATATTGCAAATGATTGTTATATAATTTACTATATTCTAGTAGATTAGGTGGTATATATCCTATTGAGTTTGCTATGATTATACTAAGTTTTCTATTACTTTTTTGAGTAAGTGAAAATATAAGAGGGGTATAGTTTAGTTGTGTTGATAATATATGAGATATAGGTATACTGTATCCATCTATTTGAGATAATAATATAGAACTTTTTACTATAGGGGTATTTAAAAATATATTTGAGCCTCTTAATCTTCTATTTCCTCTTAAAAATTTGCTATAATATCTATTGTTATTATCTACTTTTTTACTATATCTTAATTTATACTGTTTCATATAATTGTTTAGTTCATATCCAAAAGATGAATTATCATAAAAATTTACTATTTTTTTATATTTTACATATTTAATTAATTTTTTAAATTGATCTTTATAGCTAATAGCACCAAATATAAGATTTGGTTTTATATCTGATTTTACTTCATTTTTATTTATTAAAGGTAGATATATTTTTATATTTTTTAGATCTATATTATTTAAAAAATTTAATTTATCTATAGTTAACATAGCTACTACTTTTGTAATATGCTGATCATATATTTTATTAAATACTTTTTGTAAAGTTTGTTTTGTTTGGATTGATATATCAAACACTTTTAATGTTATAGGTTTATTTTTATATAAAATATATGTATTTGTGATATTTATTGCCTCTTTTGCATATTTTCCTATTTGAGCTGAAGGGATAATCAATGCTAGTTGATTTAAATCTGGTTGATTTGATATATTTATATCTGATGGTATTTCTGTATTATTATTTACCGTAGGTATAGAGTTGTTTATCTTTTGTGTATTTACAATATCAATATTTTGTTGTTGGATTTTAGTTCTCTTGAATGATACTATAGAACTTGATTGTGAAGTAGGTGTATATTGTACACTATTTTTTGCACAACTTGTAAATAAAATAACTAATAATATTAAACTGATATATCTCATAAATTTTCCAATATATTTTTTACTTTTAATAGATCTATAAATAATCTTTTTTTGTATGATGGATTTTTTTGTATAAATTCTAATCCAACCAAAGGGACAACAATAGAGTTTTGATACTTTATAATTGATCCTGATATTTTTACTATATCTTCATTTGTGTCAAAAAAGATATTATAAACATCTCCAAACATCAATATAACTTTTGGTTTTAATAAAGCTATCTCTTTAAAAAGATATGTTTTACAACTATTACTACACTCTTGTATGCTAATTCGTGTAGATGTATGACATTGAATAGCATAAGATATAGAGATATCTTTTATATCTATTTTTAATACATTTTGTACAATTTTTTTAAACAACTCTGCTTTTGCTTGATCTTCTAATATATTTGGTGATAAAAATAAACTCATAATACTATTATGATCATACAATTTTTTTTCAAAATTATCTTTGTTATTTGATAATGGACATAAATTACAATTATCAATATGTTTTTTTAAGAGATCTATCTCTTGTGGAAGCTCATGCAACTGAGTTATATATTTTACACTTGGTATTACAATAGGATCTATATAATTATATCCTAACCTTTTATATCCTTCTAAACAATCTAAAAGTGCCTCTTTATTTATCTTTGTCATATGATATTGTACAAAAATAAGCCTTGAAAACAGTTTTGTTCCAATTATTGGAACATTTATATAAAATAACTTGACATTTGTTCCAATAATTGGTACAATTCCGCATATTTAATTTGAAAAGGATCAAAATGACAGCACCTAATAGAAAAATAGGACCTAGTTTAAGAAAACTAGAAGCGGATTTAGAAGTAAATAAAACTACTTTACATAACTGGAAACAAAATAGACCAAAGTTATATGAATTTATCATAGAATCATATGAACATAGAACTGCTCTAAAAGAAAATATTATGTTTTTAATTGATCAAAAACAAAAATTAGAAAATAGAATCAATACTGAAAAAGCAAATATTGATCTTATGAAAACCGTCTCTTAAACTCTTAAGAGCAGTTTTATATTTAGAAGTATGAAGTTGAGCAAAAATTTATTGTGTGTGTGTTATATAAAAAAAAGCTACAACTTCATATATGTATATATAAAATTTATAAGAAAATATTTCTTCTTTTTATGTTTTTTATTATTAGTTGTATTAAATTTGATTAATTTTATAAATTATCATTCTTCACAAAATATAGCTATATTTGTAAATCTAACAAAAAAATCAACATTATCATTATCTATACCATTTTATGATACTATGAAAATATCACCAACCCTAAAAGAGATACACTATGAATATTAAAGTTTTATTTTATTTTATCTTTGTAACTATTAAAAAAGAGAGATCAAAATATCTATCATTATTTTTAATATCTACTATACTTATTTTTATATTAAGTTCATTTATGTTTGTTGTTGATGCTTCAAAAAAAGATATAAATATTTTAATACAAAATCAACCATCTCTTATAGTAAAACAGATAAAAAGTGGAAAAGTAATAGATATAGACGAAGATATTCAAGATCAATTTTTAAGTATCCATGGTGTGTTAAATAGTAATTGTAGGGTATATGGAAGATACTATTATGAACCAGCAGAAGAGTATTTTAATATAATAGGTGTTGATTTTTTTAGTAAACAAAATCAAAAATATCTAAAAAAATTAATAAATACTATAGACCTTGATAAATTTTTAGCAAAACCATATATGATAGTAGGCAGTGGTGTTAAAAAGTTTTTAGATTATTATCAATATAAAGGATATTATAGTTTTAGACCATCAAATAGATCAATAATAAAATTATATATCTATTCAACTTTTCAAAAAGATTTAAATATAGTATCCTCAGATACAATTATTATGGATATATCTTATGCTAGACAAATATTAGATATAAAAAATAATAAATGTAGTGATATAAGTTTGGATATTGAAAATTTAACAGAACAAACAACTATTTTAGACAAAATCAAAGCAAAATATTGGGATATGTTATTAATATCAAAACAAGATATATCAAAATACTATACAAACTTTTTTAGCTATAAATCTAGCTTATTTTTTCTTCTTTATTTTTTATCGTTTATAACATTTATTTTAATATTATACCAAAGATATTCACTAATAAATAGTATGGAAAAAAAACAAATAGCTATTTTTAGGATTTTGGGATGGAGTATTTTAGATATATTAAAACTAAAAATTATAGAAAATATAATTGTATTTTTTAGTGCATTTATATTAGGGGTTAATTTAGCTTATTTTTATATTTTTGTTTTAAATGCTCCTATATTACAAAATATATTTTTTGGATTTTTAAATTTAAGTACAGATATACATTTTGTCCCTACGGTTGATATGCTAAGTATTTTTTCTATATTTTTATTTTTTATAATACCTCTTATATCTATTGTATTGTATCCTATATGGAAAATAGCTATAACTTCACCTACAGAAGCATTAAAATATTAAGAAGGATAGTATAATAACTTATGATAACTATACAAAACTTAAATAAACTAATATTAAAAGATATAAATCTTAATATAAAAGATAATACATTAGTTGTAGTAAAAGGGGTAAGTGGTAGTGGAAAATCTACCCTTTTATCTCTTATTGGTACTTTTTTAAAACCTCAAAGTGGATCTATAAAAATAAACAATGAAGATATAATAAAATTTAATGATATTTATTTAGCTAGATATAGAGCTAAGCATATAGGATTTGTTTTTCAAGATTTTAATCTTTTTGAGAATTTAAATCTATATGAAAATCTTTTAGCTTCTATTTTACCTTTAGGTGATGATTTTACACAAGCAGATACAAAAATAGATATAGCTTTAAAAAAGATAAATATTTTTCATAAAAAATATCAGCAAATTTCACTTCTTTCAGGTGGAGAGAAACAAAGAGTAGCAATAGCAAGAGCTATTATAAACAATCCTGATATTTTACTTTTTGATGAACCAACAGCATCTTTAGATAAAAAAAATTCATATCAATTTATAGATATTTTAGAAAACTTGAAAAAAGATGGTAAAACTATAGTTATATCTACTCATGATATATTATTTGATAACTTAAGTTTTATAGATCAAACTATAGGTATAGATGATGGTAAACTCATATATTAATATACTTTTATCACCAAATACTTTTATACTATTATTGAGTGATTTTATACTACTTTTTTTACAATTTAGTGTTTTATATATAGTAATACAGATTATTTTTAAATGGAATTTTAATCTTCATACATCTTTTTCATATAAACTAGAAAATAGATCATATTTTGCTATGTTAATTATATATTTTACAACTATTATAAAGCTTCTTTTATATCCATATTTTATATATACCTTAGATACACTATCTTCTATTATCCCTGGGGCTATGTGTGGAGCTGGAGTAATAAGTGCTAATATATATGGAGAAAAACTACTTATTTTTAAAACAATTATACTTTTTTTAGGTGGTATTTGGATAGTTGTAAACAATCTTGATATAAAACAAAAACATACCTATTTTATGATAAATAAATCAAAGATATATTTAGTATTATTTTTCTTTTATATTGTAGAATTTATGTATGAAGTGCTTTTCTTTACACATCTAAGTACTGCTTCTATCGTAACTTGCTGTAGTGCGATATATAGTACAAATGCTACAAATGCCTTACCCTTTGGTATAAATCTTAAGATACTTTTAATCTTATTTTATTTTAGTGCAATTTTAATTTTTTGGGCAAATATAAAACAAAAATATAAAATCTCTTTTTTTTGTAGTTTATTTTTCTTTTATATTGCTTATTATGCAGTAATATATTTTTTTGGACCATATATCTATGATCTTCCTACTCACCATTGCCCTTTTTGTATGCTTCAAAAAGATTATTATTTTATAGGATATTTTATATTTGGTAGTTTGTTTTTAGCAGTATTTTATGCAATATTAAATTTTATTTTAAATATTACTATAGATAAAACTATAAAAAAATATTATTTTTTATCGAATATTTTTTTGGTTATTTTTATACTTATTACTAGTTTTTATATTTTTTTTCATTAAGTAATTTTTTTGGCTTTAAAATATGCTCTTTTTGGTGCAGGGTACCCTTCTATTGTTAAGTTTGGATTATTTGGATCTATATAGTTACTTAAACTTTGTTCAAATGTCCATGGTGTAGCTCTTTGTTCTTGTTCATCTGTTTTTGTTGTTGCTATTAACTCTATATTAGTAAAACCTGCACGAATAAGCCAATTTTTAAAACAACTAATAGTTGGAATAAAATATACATTTGGTATCATAGCATATCTTTTAGTTGGAAATAAACACACTTCATCCTCTCCATCTATGAAAAAACTATCTACTATTATCTCGCCATTATTATTTAATGCTCTAAAAAGTGACTTTAAGCTAGATATAGGATCACTTCTATGGTATAAAACACCTAACATAAAAATAAAATCAAATTTATGATCATAAAATTCAAGATGTTCTACCCCTAAAAGCTCATATTTAATATCACTTTTTACAAAACTATTTATAAGATCAAATTGCATATTAAAAAAAGGCGATGGATCAAATCCTACTAATTTTTTTGGATTATGTTTTAACATACGAAACATATAATAGCCATTATTACACCCTACATCAGCTACTATTTTATTTTTTATATTAAAAAATGGTTCAAGAAGATTATATTTTTTATTGCTTTGCCATTCACTATCTATTAATAGATCAAATATTTTAAAAGGACCTTTTCTCCACGGAATAAGTTGTTTTGCTATAGTATAGATAAGCTCTTGATCTTTTGTATTAATATTATCGTTAGATAAAATCTCTACTATATCATTTAGGTTTGTGGTATAATTATGTTGTACAATATTTTGTAATAACAGCTTATCTAAATTCTTTTTTATTGGTGCTATATTTTTCCATAAAAACCATTTAGTTCTTTCATCTCTTATATTTTGTATATTCATCTAATCTTTTCCATTTTATTTTTTAAAACTTTATAATAACAACTTTACCCTTATAGGGCAATTTAATAAAAAAAAAGATACAATAAAAAAAATAATTTTAGTTAAGGATAAGATAAAATGGCATTATATAGTTGTGGACATAAAATACCAGATAGTGATAGTATAATAGGTGCAATTTCACTTGCATATTTACAAAATCAATTAGGAAAAGAGTGTATTGCAGTAAGACAAGGAGATATAAATCCAGAGTCTGCTTATATTTTAGAAAAATTTGATCTTAAAGCACCAGAGTTAAAAACTAGTTTTGCAGGTGAAGATATATTTTTAGTAGATTTTAACAATTACACCGAAGCACCAGATGATCTAAAAGAAGCAAATATTGTAGGTATTGTAGACCATCATAAGATGGGTGGAATTATAACTTCAAATCCACTTGATGTATGGATAAAAGCAGTTGGATGTAGCAATAAAAGAGATGTTTGATTACTATGAAGTTAAAATTCCACAAAATTTAGCTGGGGCTATGATGTGTGCTATTTTAAGTGATACAGTGATATTTAAATCACCTACTTGTACAAAACAAGATACAAAAATATGTAAAGAGTTAGCCTCTATTGCTTATATTGAGGATTATAAAACTATAGGGATGGAGATGTTTAAAGTAAAATCACAAGTTGATGGAGTATCTCCTAGAGAACTTGTAAAAAGAGACTTTAAAAACTTTGATATGTATGGTCATAAAGTTGGTATTGGACAACTAGAAGTGGTAGATTTATCTATTTTTGATGATAAAAAAGAAGATTTAATAGCTGATATAAAAGCTTTAAAAGATGAAGAAGGGTATGATACAGTTCTTTTACTTTTAACAGATATTATAGCTATGGGTAGTCAAATATTAGTTGCGACAGATTCACTTGATATAGTAGAAAAAGCTTGGGATGTAAAAGTAGAAAATGATCAGTTTTGGCTAAAAGGTTGTTTAAGTAGAAAAAAACAGATTATTCCATTTTTAGAACCTAAATATAATTTATAAAAAAATCTAGTTATTTTTAAGTGATCTAATTGTAGAATACACAATATATATTAGGAGTTTAAAATGAAATTATTTTATATTATATTAATATTAGTGTATTTTATTGGTAATTTGTATGGTGTTTATCTGGATAAAACAGATTATAGCTATACAAATATTACAAAAAAACATACCGTTGTTGTTAAAAAAGATATTCCTAAGGTTGATAAAAAGAAACAAAAAGTGATTTTGGATCAAGATCATGATGGTGTTGTAGATCAAGATGATAAATGTCCAAATACAATAGATGGTGTATGTGTAGATCAAAATGGATGTGTATCAAAAGTAAAAAGAGTTGTACATTTTAATAGTGATTCTTATATAATAGATACAAAATCAAAACAAGTTTTAAAAGATATAGTATCAATAGCACATGAGTGTTTTGGGTATAAAATTGTCCTAAAAGGTTACACTGATTCAACAGCTAGTGAGACTTTTAATCAAAAATTATCAAAACAAAGGGTACAAAGTATCAAAACTACACTACTTAATTGTGGTATAAAATCGGATAGAATCACTATAAAATGGTATGGTGAGTCTAATCCTATAGCTTCTAATCAAACAAAAGAGGGTAGATATGAAAATAGAAGAGTTGAAATACTCTTTTATTGATATATTTATTTTACTGCTTCAAATTGTAACATAATAAAAAGAAATCATTTTTATTTATATATATTAAAACTAGTATCATTTATTATACGATATGATTTTCTTATGTAATATATGGAATTATTCGTATATTCAATAATTTATTTTAATAATAAAAATTATAAGGGGAAGATATGGCATTAATGGAAGCACCAGCTAACACTTCAGTTTGGGTTAGCGAAGAAAACTGTAAAGCCTGTGATAAATGTGTGGATGTATGTCCTGCAGGTGTACTTGTGATGAGACCAGCACCAAATTCAGTTTTGGGTTCTATGATACAAGTGGCATTTGGAGATGATTGTATAGGTTGTAATGAATGTGAATTAATATGTCCTGATTTTGCTATTTTTGTAGCAGATAAAAAAGAACATAAATTTGCAAAATTAAAAGATGAAGCCAAAGCAAGAGCTGAAGCTATTAGAAATAATAATTATAGATTACCTGCGGGTTATTAAGGAGAATATGAATGGCAACAAGAGAAATTATATCTACTGGTAATGAACTATCAGCTATTGCTGCAGTTGATGCTGGTTGTGAATTTTTTGGTGGATATCCTTTGACTCCATCAAGTGAGATTATGCATGTGTTATCTGATCTTTTACCAAAAAATGGTGGAGCTTCAATTCAGATGGAAGATGAGATAGCAGGTATTTGTTGTGTTATTGGTGCATCAATGTCAGGAAAAAGAGCTATGACAGCTACTTCAGGACCAGGAGTTTCACTAAAAGCTGAAAACTTAGGATTAGCACAAATGGCAGAAACACCACTTGTACTTGTAAATGTAATGAGAGGTGGACCATCAACTGGACTTCCAACTCGTGTATCTCAAGGTGATGTACTTCAAGCAAAAAACCCATCACATGGGGATTATAAATCTATTACACTATGTGCTGGTAATTTAGCTGAGTGTTATACAGAAGTTGTAAGAGCATTTAATTTAGCAGATAGATTTATGCAACCTGTTATTGTACTTACTGATGAAACTTTAGGTCATATGCATGGAAAAGCTATGATCCCTACATTAGAAGAGGTAAAAGCTGGTATTAAACCAAGAGCAAAATTTGAAGGTGATCCAAGTGAGTATCATCCGTATGAATGTGAACAAGATCAACCAGCAGTTCTAAATCCTATGTTTGAAGGGTATAGATACCACTTTACAGGTCTTCATCATGATAAAGATGGTTTTCCAACAGAGGAGATCAATACTTGTAAAGCTTTAATAGAAAGACTTGACAATAAAGTAGAAGCTCATAAAGATGAGATAGAGTTAAATGAAGAGTTTATGTGTGATGATTTAGGTGCAGATGATATATTAATCATAGCTTATGGTTCAGTATCACTTGCAGCAAAAGAGGCTATTAGAGATCTTAGAAAATCTGGTATAAAAGCTGGATTATTTAGACCAATTACACTATGGCCATCTCCTGCAGATAAAATCAAATCATATACAGATAAAATTAAAAATGTTTTATGTGTAGAGTTAAATATTAGACAATATACTGAAGAGATAGAGAGAGTTTCTGGAAGAAGAGATCTTGAAGGTCTTTATAAAGTAAACGGTCGTGCTATATCTCCTGCTGAGATTGTAGCAAAAGTTAAGGAGGTATTCTAAGATGGCTTATAATTATAATGAATATTTAAGAACAAATAAAATGCCAACACTATGGTGTTGGGGATGTGGTGATGGAGTTATCCTAAAAGCTACAATTAGAGCAATTGAAAAAATGGGTTGGTCTATGGATGATGTTTGTATAGTTTCTGGTATTGGTTGTAGTGGAAGATTCTCTTCATATATCAATTGTAATACAGTACATACAACTCACGGTAGAACTATAGCTTATGCTACAGGGATCAAACTAGCAAATCCAGATAAACATGTTATTTGTGTTGCTGGAGATGGAGATGGATTAGCAATTGGTGGAAACCATACAATTCATGGTTGTAGAAGAAATATTGATATTAATATGATCCTTATAAATAACTTTATTTATGGTCTTACAAACTCTCAAACAAGTCCAACTACTCCTCAAGGATTTTGGTCAGTTACTATGAAACAAGGAAATATTGATCCTACTTTTAATGCATCAAATTTAGCAATTGCAGCTGGAGCTTCTTTTGTTGGTAGAGAAACAGTAAATGATCCTAAGAAAATAGAAAGACTTTTAGTAAAAGGTTTTGAACATAAAGGTTTTAGTTTCCTTGAAATTTTATCAAATTGTCATATTAACTTAGGTAGAAAAAATAAAATGGCATCAGCTATGGAAAATCTTAATTGGATAGACTCTATTACAGTTGCTAAATCTAAGTATGATAAAATGAGTGAAGAGGAGAGATTAAATCTACTTCCTACAGGTGTATTACACCACGATACACAAGCTAGAGAATATTGTGATATGTATCAAGATGTAAAAGATGCTCATCAGAAAAAAAGAGGTAAAATCACACAAGATGATTTTGCTAAAAAGATATAAGGAGTAACACAATGGCTAGAACTTTAATGAGATTTACAGGTGTTGGTGGACAAGGTGTTCTTCTAGCTGGTGAGATTTTTGCAGCTGCAAAAATTAAAGCTGGTGGTTATGGACTAAAAACTGCAACATATACTTCACAAGTAAGGGGTGGTCCAACAGTAGTTGATATCACACTTGATGATGATGAGATATATTATCCTTATGCAAAAGAGGGTGATATAGATTTTATGTTAAGTGTTGCACAAGTTAGTTATAACTCATTTAAAAATGGTGTAAGTGATGGTGGTACTATTGTGATTGAGCCAAACCTTGTAAAAGCTAGCGATGAAGATAGAAAAAGATGGAATATCGTAGAGATTCCTATTATTACTTTAGCAAAAGAGGAAGTTGGAAATGTAATTACTCAATCTGTAATTGCATTAGGTATTGCAAACTGCTTTATGGAAGCTGTTGATAAAGACTTATTAGAGGAAGTTATGCTTTCTAAAGTTCCTGCAAAAGTTCATGAGATCAATAAAAAAGCTTATGAGATAGGATATAGAGAAGCATCTGCTAATAAATAATTAAAAAGAGGTTTTTTATAGCCTCTTTTTTTATTATAAACAAATTGAAAAAATTCAAAACCAAAGATAAAGTATTTGGCAATAAAAAATTAGCTTTTAGTTTCATTATAAACTATTACTTAAATTCCATATAGGGCTCATTAAAGCTAAAATAAGCCATAAAACTATCAATGATATAATCAATACACTTAATGGCTCTATAGCAGTATTTAATTTTTCTATACTTTGTTTAAAATAATTTTTATGTATTTTTACTATCTCATCTAAAATAGTAGTGTAGTTTGAGGTTTGTTCTGCTGTAAAGAGTAACTTAAGTGTTAAATTATCAAATAATTTTGTTTTATTAAAAGCTTCATATATACTTAGTCCACCTTTTAAATCTAGAATAATCTGATCTAATATCTTTTTTATATATAAATTTGATGCTATATCTTTACTATTTTGTAATGCCGTTTGAAATTGATATTTTGATTTTACAAGTGTTAAAAGTGCTAAAAATAATGTATAAAATTGATATGATCTTAACACTTTACTTAAAATTGGTATATTTAGAACCAGAACTTTATCCCAAAAAAACTGATACTTTTTATATATAGCTTTAATAATAAATAAACTCCCTACAATAGTAGCTAAAATTATCCAATAATACTCTAAAATAATATCTTTAAATTGTAGTAATATTACTGTTGAAACAGGTAAGTGAGTTTTCATAGAACTAAAAATATATTCAAAATTTGGTATAACATATATAAAAATCATCCCTATAGATAAAAAAAGTGATCCAAAAAGTATCATAGGATATTTTAAACTATTTTTTAAACTATCTTTACTTAATTTATCCTCTTGCAAAATAGTTATTAAAGAATCTATTGTTTGATTGATATCTCCATTTTTTATACCTAAATCTAAAAAAAACAGTATTATAGTAGGAATATCTTTTTTATATTTTATAAGTGAATTTTCTATGGTTATTGAATTTTTAATACTATTTTCAATAATTATTAATATCTTGGTTATCTGTTTTGATGGTTGGTTTTGTAAAACCAATGATATAGCTTCACTAATAGTAAGTTTTGCATCTAACATAACTTTTAGTTGTTTTAAAATAGGCAATAGATCTATCTTTTTATTAAAAGATAAAGTTACTTTAGGATTTTTTAGTTTTATATCTATTACATCCGTAGGAAACTCTTTTAATGATTTAAGTTCATCTATTGAAGATGCTTCTAATTGCATATTGTTTAGTTTTTGTTCTTTTATATATTTTATTTTATATATCATAATCTATCTTACTTAAAAATTCCTCTTTGGAGATAATACCTTGATCCAATAACTCTTGAGCTACAGTACTTAAGGATCTAAAAT
>Ga0256842_1001101_pt1 | contig 22358 bp, 21 predicted proteins | sample 4559240metaG_FD_185973 | JGI IMG/M metagenome (GOLD analysis project Ga0256842, IMG submission 185973) | Hydrothermal vent microbial communities from Guaymas Basin, Mexico - 4559-240 | ecosystem: Environmental > Aquatic > Marine > Hydrothermal vents | place: Mexico: Guaymas Basin | collected... | reverse complement strand
TTAGAAATTGTAAAAAGTTAAACTGAAAAGTTTACATAGTAATATATTCAAAATAGCTACAGGGCTTACGCGATTTATTTTAGGTAAGTTTTGAGTAAATTTGAAAAAATTGAAGACAAGGAAAAGTACAAATGAGAAGAAGAAAAGCTCCCGTTCGTGAAATTATGCCAGATCCAATTTATGGAAGCAAAATTTTAACGAAATTTATTAACAAGATTATGTTAGATGGTAAAAAATCTACTGCAGAAAAAATCATCTATTCTGCTATGGATATCATCAGCTCACGTGGTGAGAAGAGTGGTATTGAAGTATTTAATGAAGCTATTGAGAATGTTAAACCTATTATTGAGGTAAAAAGTCGCCGTGTTGGTGGTGCTACTTATCAAGTTCCAGTAGAAGTACGCCCGGTACGTCAGCAATCATTAGCTATCAGATGGTTAGTAGATGCAGCACGTAAGAGAAATGAAAGAACTATGGCTGAGAGATTGGCTAATGAGTTTATGGATGCAGCAACTGACAAAGGTTCAGCATTCAAGAAGAAAGAAGATACATATAAAATGGCAGAAGCTAATAAAGCATTTGCTCATTATAGATGGTAATAGGAAGTTAATATGCCAAGAAGTCATAAATTAGAAGATGTAAGAAACATCGGTATTGCTGCTCACATTGATGCAGGTAAAACAACAACAACAGAAAGAATTTTATTCTATACTGGTGTTGAACATAAAATTGGTGAGGTTCATGATGGCGCTGCTACTATGGACTGGATGGAGCAAGAGCAAGAGCGTGGTATTACAATTACTTCTGCTGCTACTACTTGTGAATGGCAAGGAAAACAGATCAATATCATCGATACTCCGGGTCACGTTGACTTTACTATTGAAGTTGAGCGTTCTATGCGTGTACTTGACGGTGCTGTTTCAGTATTTTGTGCTGTTGGTGGGGTTCAACCACAATCAGAGACAGTTTGGAGACAACGTAACCGTTATAAAGTTCCTTCAATTGTTTTTGTTAACAAAATGGACAGAACTGGTGCAGATTTCTACGAAGTAGAGAAGCAAATCCGTGAGCGTCTTAAAGGGAATCCAATGCCTTTTCAACTGCCAATTGGTGCAGAAGACAAGTTCGAAGGTGTTATTGACCTTGTAAAGATGAAAGAGATTGTTTGGGATGAAGATGCAGCAATGGGTTCTGCATACCACGAACAAGATATTCGTCCTGAGCTTCAAGAAATTGCTGATGAATATAAAGAAAAAATGCTTGAAACGCTTTCTGAAGTTGAAGGTAATGATGAATTTGCTATGAAATTTTTAGATGGTGAAGAGATTACACAAGAAGAGATCAAAGCTGCTATCAAATCTGCAACTTTAGGAATGGCAATCGTTCCAATGACTCCGGGTACTGCATTTAAAAACAAAGGTGTTCAAACACTTCTTGACGCTGTTGTTGATTATCTTCCTTCACCGGTTGAAGCTGAGCCTATTATGGGTACTTTAATGGATGATGAGTCTAAAGAAGTTGTTGTTGATTCTACTGATGATGGTGCATTTGCTTCACTTGCATTTAAAATCATGACGGATCCATTCGTTGGTGTTTTAACATTTATTCGTGTATATCGTGGTTCTTTAGAATCAGGTTCTTATGTACATAACACTACAAAAGATAAAAAAGAGCGTATTGGTCGTATCGTTAAGATGCACGCTATCAAACGTGAAGAGGTAGCAGAAATCTACGCTGGTGAAATTGGTGCAGTTGTTGGTCTTAAAGCTACTACTACTGGAGATACGCTTTGTGATCCAGCTGAAAAAATTGTATTAGAAAGAATGGACTTCCCGGATCCGGTTATCTCTGTTGCAGTTGAGCCAAAAACAAAAGCTGACCAAGAGAAAATGGGTATCGCACTGAACAAACTTGCAGCTGAAGATCCATCGTTTAGAGTTCACACTGACGAAGAGACTGGTCAGACTATTATCTCTGGTATGGGTGAGTTACACCTTGAGATTCTTGTTGACAGAATGAAGCGTGAGTTTAAAGTTGAAGCTGAAGTTGGTGCTCCACAAGTTTCTTACCGTGAAGCAATTCGTGATGAAGTTGATGAAAACTACAAATACGCGAAACAATCAGGTGGTCGTGGTCAATATGGTCACGTTGTGTTCAAAATGAAACCTGCTGAGGCTGGTGCTGGTCTTGTTTTCCATAATGACATTAAAGGTGGGGCAATTCCAAGAGAATATATTCCTGCAGTTGAAAAAGGTTTTGAAGAAGCAATGCAAGGCGGTATTCTTGCTGGTTATCCAATTGAAGATGTTGAGATCAGTCTTTATGACGGTACTTACCATGATGTCGATTCAAATGAGATGGCGTTTAAACTTGCTGCTTCTATGGGATTCAAAGAGGCTGCTAGAAAAGCTAACCCTACAATTCTTGAACCGATTATGAAAGTTGAAGTTGAAGTTCCTGAAGAGTATATGGGAGATGTAATCGGTGACCTTAACCGTCGTCGTGGACAAGTTAACAACATGAGTGATCGTGCTGGTAACAAAATTGTTGATGCATTCGTTCCATTATCTGAAATGTTCGGATACTCAACAGACCTTAGATCAAATACTCAGGGACGTGCAACGTACTCTATGGAATTTGATCACTATGAAGAAGTTCCTAAAAACGTATCTGAAGAGATCATTAAAAAACGTAACGGATAATTTTCGTTATATCTTCTTTTGCAATACTTTTCTTTTGAAAAGTGTTGCATCCTCCCTCCCTTTTATTAAATCATTTTTTTGTTATAATCGGCTAAAAAATCAGGTTGAATCAATGTATAAAATTATTTTATTTCTTTTTTTAACAACGCTTTTATTGGCAAAAAATCCTTCTCCTTTTGCAGCACTTGGTAATGTGATCTACAATAATGCTCCAAAAATTGAAAGCCTTAAAAAAATAGATGTATTTAAAAGTTATTCAAAAGAGATTGAAGCCTATGCCTTAGATGTTGCAAAAGTGAAAAAAGAGGGATTTGCTCTTGAGTATAACACAACACCAAAACGAAGAAAAATGTACTTGCAACAACTCAGAAGACTTGCAAAAATGAATGACTATTATACGCATTTAGTAAAACTTTTTTATGATAATGCACTAAAGTTACATAACTCAAAACTCTTTTCACAGTTGATAAATACAGGCTTATTAGATACAGACGAGCATAAAAAAGAGATTATCGATTACTATTTTGCACATCAAGAAGAGATAAATCCAAAAGGATTAATTCAGTCATATCTAGATGAGGATGCAAAGCTTAGAGCCAAGCGAGAAGCGCAGCGTAAAAGATACAAATCAAAACAAGAGCGAGAGTTGGAACGAATTAAAGAGATACGTGAGAGAGATAAAAGAGAAAAAGAACGTCTTGAAAAAAGATTGGATGAAGAGTTGAAAAAGAGAAAGAGAAAGATAAGAGAGTATCAAAAAAAAGAACTCTCTAAAACCATTTAAAATCTTCTCTCTCTTGTGGTCTTCCTTCTAAGGTTAAATAAGGTTTATACTCTGCTTTGTATGCCAAAGAGGGGCAATCTTTTACATAGTAACCTAAATAGATCCATTCTCTGTTACTATTTTTTGCATATTTTATCTGATTATATAAAGAGAGTTTCCCAAGAGAGAAGTTGGAAAACTCAGGATCATAATAGAAGTAGATTGATGATATACCGTCTTCTAATATATCGATAAGATCAACGCCTATAAGTCTGTTTTCATAAAAATAAAGTACCTCATATCCAAAATCTCCATATCCATGGACAAAAGAGCTGTAGTAGTGTTCCGCTGTAGTCGGTGAATATTGCCATCCTTTTTTATGATGCATATATCGATGGTATTTATCAAATATTTCTAAATGCTCATGTGAAAGTGAAGGTTGTTGCATATAGATACGAATGTTTTTTGCTTTTTTCATAATACGTCTTGCTGATTTTGAAAACGTATAGTTTTGGACATCTATTTTGATATTTTTACACGCATCACATCCTTGGCAAATTGGACGAAAAAACATCTTTCCAAAACGTCTGTAGCCTCGTTCAATTAACTCTTGATTTTCATAGGCAGAACAGTTTTCAATCACTTTGTAGTGCATGGTTTGTTTCTTATTATCAAGATAAGAGCATGTATCATCAAGTATAAATTCTTTTAAAAGATTCATAATATTACAACGTTTAGGAACGGTTTTGGGCTATTAAAACACCCTCTATCATTGTGTCGATATCACCATCAAGGATTGCTGAAACATTTGAGTATGCTTCATTGGAACGGGTATCTTTGACCTGCTGGTATGGCTGCATAACATAGGATCTGATCTGGTGTCCCCAACCGATCTCACTTTTTGCAACACCGGCCTCTTTTGCTTTTTGTTCCTCGAGTTCGAGTTCATAAAGACGGGATTTTAACATTTTCATTGCTGTTGCTTTGTTTTTATGCTGGCTTCTGTCATTTTGACACTGCACAACAACACCGGTAGGGATGTGTGTAATCCGGATAGCAGATTCAGTTTTGTTGACATGCTGTCCGCCTGCACCACTGGCACGATAGGTGTCAATTCTTATATCTTTATCTTCTATGACAATGTCTATATCATCATCAATTTCAGGAGAGACCATTACAGAGCTAAAAGAGGTATGGCGTTTTGCATTGGAATCAAATGGCGATATACGTACAAGTCTGTGAATGCCATTTTCGACTTTAAGATATCCATAGGCATTTTCACCTTTTATAAGAATTGTTACATCTTTGATCCCTGCCTCTTCTCCTGTTTGATAATCAAGCACTTCTACTTTAAAGTCATGTCTCTCTGCCCAGCGTTTGTACATACGAAGCAGCATCTCAGCCCAGTCTTGAGACTCTGTTCCTCCTGCACCAGGATGAATGGAGAGAATGGCATTGTTTGCATCACTTTCACCACTAAGAAGTACTTCGATCTCCATTGCACGGATCTGCTCCTGCAGTTGCGGGGCATCTTCATATAGTGCTTCTAGAGACTCTTCATCATTCTCTTCTTTAGCCATCTCATAGAGCTCTTTTGCATCTTCTACTGCCGAAGAAGCAACAGTGTACTTCTCAAGTTTACGTGTGAGTTGTGTTTTTTCTTTTTGGATTTTTGCTGCCTCTTTGGCATCATTCCAAAATTCCGGATTATTTTCAAGTTCTTCAATCTCCTGAAGACGTTGCTTGATTTTATCTGGCTCAACCACACCGGTAATATTTTGCATTTTTGTTGTAATATTTTTTAATAGTTCTGTATATTCGTAGTTATCCATTTTTATTCGCTTTTAGATAGTGTATAATTGCGAAAGTATAACACATCAAGGCAAAATATGAAGATTATATCATCAGCAAATGAGTTAAAAAAATATCTGCGTGAGCAAAATAAAAGTATTGGTTATGTTCCTACAATGGGGGCATTGCATGAAGGGCATATTTCTCTGATTCGTGAGGCAAGAAAAAATAATGCACTTGTTGTTGTCTCTATCTTTGTGAATCCGACACAGTTTTTAGCAGGTGAAGATCTTCAGAAGTATCCACGTCGTGATGAAGCAGATAAGAAGATCTGTGAACTTGCCGGTGTAGATATTGTTTTTATGCCAGATACACAAGCACTTTATTTTGATGATGAAGTAAAGATTATAGCACCAAATGTTCGTGGTTATGTTTTAGAAGGTGCAACACGTCCGGGACACTTTAGCGGAGTTCTTCGTGTTGTTATGAAACTTTTAAATATAGTTAAGCCAACACATGCTTACTTTGGAAAAAAAGATGCACAGCAGTTAAATTTAATAGAGTTGATGGTTAAACACTACTTTTTGGATGTTACTATTGTACCTGTTGATACGGTACGTGACAGTGATGGTTTGGCTCTGAGTTCAAGAAATGTCTATCTTTCAAAAGAGGAGCGTCAAGAGGCACTGAAAATTCCAAAATCACTCTATCATGCTTCTAAAATGATAAGTAATGGGATTATTGCCACACAAGAGATAGAAGCGGAGATGTTGGCTATTTTAGAACCATTGGAAGTAGGTTATGTAGCTATTGTCAATCGAGAATTTGAAGTTGTAAAAGAGGTGAGTGTCGGTAATTGTATTATCTTAGTGGAGGCTCTTGTGGGGAGTACGCGTCTGCTGGACAATATCTGGCTCTAAGTAGCCCTCTTCGATCATAATATCAACTGCTTTTTTAAAGACAGGGACGGCAGTTTGTGCTGCAAAGTGGCTTTTTTGAGGTTGTACAACAATAACACCTATAGTATAGTTATGTTTTTTATCATTGGCAAATCCCATAAAAGCTGTATTGTATTTATGAATATATTTTCCTTTTTCAACAATATGGGCTGTTCCTGTTTTTCCACCAATTTCAAGACCGGGGGTAATTGCTTTTTTCCCTGTTCCTTCATTTACCGTTTTTATAAGTATCTTTTTCACTCTTTGGGCAGTTGCTCCACGGATAACTTCTACTGCTTCAAAAGGTTCAATCTGTTTTTTCTGATTATATTCATCAATAATTGTAGATATAATTTGGGGTGTTACCATTTTCCCGTTATTGTTAAAAACACTGTAAGCACGCATTAACTGCATAAGATTTGCACGAATACCATATCCGTAAGCACAGGTTGCTTTGTAGATTTCATTTTCAAGGCGTTTGGATGAAGGGATAGAACCTGTTTTTTCATAAATAAGATCAGGAGTGGATTTTTGAGCAAAACCAAATTTTTTTAAGCCGTTATTGAATTCATAGCCGGATAGTTTTTGAGCAAGCTGTGCAATACCGATGTTGGAAGAGTATACAATGACATTTTCAGCACTGAGCCAGTCAAAGCGGTGTTCGTCTGTAATAACTTTGCGTCCTATACGATAACGTCCATTATGCCCATTAACAAGATCATAGGGATTAATAAGTTTATGTTCTAAAAGCAGTGAAAAGGTAATGGGCTTTAAAACACTTCCCGGTTCAAAGCTATACTCTATCATACCGGAATTGAGCGATGGGTAGTCTTTTCTTCGTATAGCTTTTGGAAGATATCTGTTTGAGCTTGCCATTGCGTAAATTCTCCCTGTATGCGAGTCCATAATTGCTATCATTATCTCTTTTGCCCGAATCTCTTTTTTCATCTTATCTAGCAATTTTTCTATTCTTATCTGTAGGGAAACAGGAATGGTCAGTTGAATATCAAGACCGTTAATTTTTTGTTTGGTAAAACTCTCTTTATTTAAAATAATATAACTGTTTACATCTCGTTTGCCTCGAGAAAATCCATTTTGTCTGGCTGCGAGATCTGCATCAAATCTTTTTTCCAAACCTTTGACACCTTTGATTGACGTATAGCCATCATCTTCAATTTTATGGGGATAACCAATGATGGGGGTAAGAAGATTTCCATATGGGTATTCTCGGCTTTCTCCACTTTCAATGATACTGAGTCCATGGATAGAACGAAGTCCTGTTCGAGGATTTTTTAGTTCTAAAAACACACGAAAACGACGAAGTTCATAGGAGAGTTTTTTAAGATACTGTGCTTGAATTTGAGGAATGTTATAGCTTAAAACAACAACGCCTTTTCTTTTGGATAGACGTTTTTTTATAGCCTTTTTTTTCATACCTGAATAGATACTAAAGAGTTCTATAAAAAGGTTTCTTTTTTGTGGATCTATATATCGGGTATCGACAACGGCTTTATAGAGTTTTTTTGTTGTAGCTATATGGAAACCATCTGCAGAGATAATACTTCCGCGCTGAGCACGAGAGGATTCTTTTGCATAGATTGAAGGCATATGTCTGGGTTTCATAACGGTAAGAAGCATAACACTTAAAAATACAAAAAAAGCGAGCGTAATTAATATGTAAAGAAAAAGTATCTTTTTGCTTTTGTTACGATTGATCATATAAGTTCCAGAACATAATTATTTCCATGTGAAATGAAAGAAGATTGTAGCAAGTTTGTCCTGAAACTTTTAAAAGGCTAAGAAAAGGTTTTTATATTTATAATTGTGTTCTACCTATCTCTTTATATGCATTGAGTGCTTTGTTTCGTATCTCTAACATAAGTTTCATACTTGTTTCGGCTTTTCCAATAGCAAGTGCTGCCTGATGGAGATCTTTTACCTGTCCAGTGGCAATATCTGCAGCTGCCTGTTCACTTGTTTCTTGGAGTTCATTGACTTCATTAAGTGCTGATTTAAGGTGATCCGCAAAAGCTTCTCCACCACTCTGTTTTGTAATACTCTCTTTTTGTTTGAGTAAGTCGGCTGTTGATGTTGAAGATATTTGACCTATAGTACTCATCTAAAAAAACCTTTATTTATTGCAGTAAAGATATTGCAGAATTTGCCATATCTTTTGCACTTTGAAATGCAGCAACATTTGCTTGATACGATCGTGTTGCTTCTACTAAATCGGCCATTTCCACAACAGGATTAATGTTTGGATAGGCAACATACCCATTTGCATCTGCATCAGGGTGATTTGGTTCATATTTCATTAGTGGTTGAGAATCATCTCTGATAATCTTATCAACCTCTACACTCATTATAGCAGGATTTGGCTTGTGTCCAAATTGATCTTCATCCAAAGGATCGGCATATTCCATACCGTTTGTTTTCTCTGCAAGCATTTGATTATACACATCATTAAAATTAATGGCTTTAAAAACAACTTCTTTACGTCGGTATGGACCCCCTTCATCTGTACGTGTAGTCTGTGCATTGGCAATATTGCTAGAAATGGTGTTTACACGTACACGCTGAGCAGAGAGTCCATAACCGCTAATGTCAAAACTATTTAAAAAATTACTCATTGTTGTATCCTTAGTTTATTTTTGAAGATGCATCAATAACACCTTTAAAAATCATATTCATTTTTTTATCTGCTTGAACTAAAGCATTAAACATAACAGAGTTTTTACTCATTTCTGTTGTTTCTACATCTAAATCAACTGAATTGCCATCATTTCGTGCCATATGTCCATCTCTGTAATAGAGTGTAGGCTTATAAGGATTTGATGCCTCTTTTGCTTGGAGATGATTTTTATTTGTTTGTGCCATTTGAAGTGTATGAGAATCGTTTTTGTTGAAAATTTCATTTTTTTTAGCAATGAGTGCATCTTCAAAACGAACATCACGAGGTTTATAATAGGGAGTATCAGCATTAGCAATATTTGAAGCTATCATATCTTGTCGAGCAGCACGATAATCCATTGCCGCTTCTAAAAGAGGGCGTGCTTTTGATATTTGAATGCTCATTTTTGTCTCCTCAAATTTATTTATATAGGTATAAGCAAAAAGAGTACCAATAAATATAAATAATTTCTAAAAACAATTAATCACAAAAAAATAGTTTTTTATCAAGATTTGACATTTCTATCTTTGTTTCAGTAAGTTTTAACATAAATAGGCTCATAATTATCCTTAAGATTACAAGTGTAATCCAAATTTTTATATTTAAGGAGTTCTTATGAAAAGAGCTGGTTTTACAATGATCGAATTGATCTTCGTTATCGTTATTTTAGGTATTTTAGCAGCTGTGGCTATTCCAAAACTTGCAGCTACTCGTACAGATGCACAGGTATCTAAGATTTCTACTGAAGCTGCAACGCTTGTAAGTGAGCTTGGTACATTTTATACTGCACAAGGTACATTTAAAGGGAAAGATTCAGATGATATTACAAATATTGATTTGAAAACATCTGATCATGATATTCAAAATACTGATAAACTTGTTCTTGGTGATGATAACAACAATACATGTTTAGAATTTACATTCAATAATGTAGATGATGGTAATGTAACCGTTTCTGCTGCTAATGCAAGTGGAACAGTTTGTACAGCAGTTAAAACTGCAACAGAAAACTTACAAAAAACATATAACTTTGGTGGCTCTAACGTAGCTTACTAATTTTTTTCATTATCTGTTTCTATGTTTTTTCATAGAAGCAGATAATTTTGTTTCTTTTTCTCACTTTTTCTCACAAAATTTAAAACTTTTTATAAAATCTAAACTAAAATTTGAAATTTATGTTAGCATAATGTAGTATAACTTTGGAGTTTACATATGAAAAATGCTTTTACAATGATAGAACTCATTTTTGTTATTGTGATTTTGGGTATATTAGCTGCAGTTGCTATACCAAAATTGAGTGCAACAAGAAATGATGCTGTGGTCTCAAAACTTGCAAATAACATAATGACAGGTGCTTCTGAAATAGCGAGTTATGCTATGTCTCAAGCTGAAACAGATGAAAATCTTAGTGTTATGTCTAATTCTATTAGAAATATGCAAGAGAGTGGGGAAGCAACATTATCTGATAATGAAGCAAAAATAAAAGTTGGTAATGTTGATGATTGTATTATTGTTAAAATAGAGAGTAATGCAACAACAGATACACTAAATATAAATTTTTCAAATGCGAATGGCGATAATTTATGTTTATCATTGCAAGGTGCTATTAATGCAAATGAATATCCTATGAAATTAAGGGGCACAAATGTACAGTACTAAAAAAGCTTTTACAATGATAGAATTAGTTTTTGTAATTGTTGTGTTAGGTATTTTAGCTGCTATTGCTATACCAAAATTTGCAGCTACAAGAACAGATGCACAGATATCAAAAGCACGTGCTGATATATCATCCATTCGTTCTGCAATTATGACAGAACGCCAAAGCAGGATTATTAAAGGGGACTCTTCTTGGATTAACTCTTTGAGCAGTGGAACAACAACACTGTTTGATGGGAATGGAACAGCTGCTACAGATGCAAAACTCTTAATGTATGGGATTACTGCTGGAACGACTAATGGGCATTGGAGTACAAGTGATACTGCTTCTCCATATACGCACTATACATATAAAGTAGGTGAAAAAGATTGTACTTTTACATATGATAGTGCTACAGGAAAATTCTCTCTTGGAAGTACAACTGATGATAACTCGACAATTTGTAAAAGTTTAGTTAATTAGTATTTATTTGTATTACTATAAAGTTTCTATTATTGGCTCCCCTTTGGAGTCATTTACTTATCAAAGCTCTCAAACTATAATATCAGGAACTCTATTATCAGTAGAATTTAACAGTCGTAAAAAAGAGGGTGTTGTTGTTGAGCAAACACAAAAACCAGACTTTGAAACGAATGATATTTTGGAGATTCTGGATTCTTTTTATTCTCAAAAGCAGATGCAACTTGCACAGTTTATCGCTTCTTATTATATTTGTTCTCTTGGTGATGCATTTTCATTAATGACTCCATTTCAAAAACAAAAGTCAGAGAATAGGGCTTTCTCTTTAGCGCCATCACAAATTACACTTTCAAAGCAGCAGCAAAATGCATTACAATTTTTACAACAACATAAAGTTTCTCTCCTCTTTGGAGATACCGGCAGTGGAAAAACTGAGATCTATATGAAATATTTTGAAGCGATTATTGCAGAAAGTAAAAGAGTAATCTTTTTAATGCCTGAGATCTCACTGACACCACAGATGACGAAACGCCTTGAAGAGCATTTTAACGCATCGTTTGTTATGTGGCACTCCAAACTTACTCCGTTACAAAAGAAAAAAGCACTAGAGAAGATCTACAGTGGAGAGGCAAAAATTATTGCCGGTGCACGATCTGCACTTTTTTTGCCAATAGAAGATTTAGGGCTGATAGTTGTAGATGAGGAACATGATGACAGCTACAAATCTGCTTCACGTCCACGTTATAATGCCAGAGATATCGCTATTTATATGGGAAAACTCTATGATATACCTGTTGTACTTGGATCGGCTACTCCATCTCTGAGTTCCTATGTAAAATTTCCTCATATTCGCTTAAAAGGGGGCTATTATAACTCAAATAAAACCTTTGTCTATGAGCGATCCACTGAAGCCCTTACACCACTTATTGTAGAAAATTTGAAAAAAACATTTGAAAAAAAAGAGCAGTCAATAGTTTTTTTACCAACACGGGCAAACTTTAAATATCTTATTTGTGGAGATTGTGGGCATACTTTTACATGTGCTTTTTGTTCAGTAGGAATGAGTCTGCATCAAGAAAAACGTGCATTGCAGTGTCATTACTGTAATTTTACGCAGGCTATACCACAGATCTGTCCTGAGTGCAGTTCCCATAATCTTGTAAGCTCTCGTTTGGGAACAGCTCAAGCAGTAAAGAATATAGCAGAATTTTTACCACAGGCAACGATAGAACAGTTTGACAGAGATACGATAACAACGGCAAATAAACTAAAAAAAGCGCTTGAGCGTTTTAACAACAAAGAGAGTGATATTCTTGTCGGTACGCAGATGTTAAGCAAGGGACATGATTATCATGATGTGACCTTGGCAGTTGTCCTTGGCATGGACAATATGCTTAATATGCCAGATTACAGATCCAGAGAAAAAGCACTCTCTTCATTGATTCAAGTTGCCGGACGCAGTGGACGGGCAAAAGATGCAAAGGTGATAGTCCAGACCTTTAATGAAGCATTTTTTCAAGCTTACTATGGAAAGTATGAAGCATTTTTAGAAGATGAAAAACTTTTTAGAGCAGAACTTTATCCCCCCTTTAAAAAACTCTGTCGTATCTTATTTGCCCATAAAAACGGACGCAAGGCACAAGAATCAATGCGCGCAATGCAAGAGAAACTGCAAGCTTTTAAGACGATAGAGATTGTGGGTGCAAAGAAGTGTGCAATTGAAAAAGTTGCCAATAAGTACAGGTTTGAGATACTTTTGCGAGCAGATAAAAGTACCGATATCATTAAAGCTGTTCGTGCTTGTATGGTGCCTTTGGCTGAGGTCGATATGGATCCTATAGAATTTGCTTAAGCTTTGTGTTAAAAAACCAGTAAAAAGCGAGTGAAACACCTGTTGTTTTTTGATAGCGCTCATCAAACAAAAATGTTTTTGCCTGATCAATGGGAAGGGTAATGACTTCAATCTCCTCATCATGAATACCACCGCCTTCACTCTTTTTCATCTGTTCATCTATTTGGGCGAAGTAGAGTGTTTGATGTGTTCCTGAGATACCTACAGAGGTGTAAAAAGAGCTAATTTTTTCTATGGAGTTTAGTGGAACATCATAGCCACACTCTTCTAAGATCTCCTCTTTTGCGATTTGGATATTTGAGCAATTTTTGTCGACGATGCCTGCACAGAGTTCATACATATAGCCATTGTCAGGATTTTTGTTCAGTACTGTAACTCGAAGTTGCTTCACTAAAATAAAAGCATTTTTTTCTTTATGGTAGAGTAAAATAGCTACACTGTCATGTGAAAGCACGGCTTCCCAACGTTTGTTGATCCCTTTTTGAGTGTAGTTTATCTCTATGGGTTGTATAAATTTTGTCTCTTTGAGCTCTTTTATAGCATTGATCTTATCCATCTTTTTTGCCTATAAAGTGAATATAGGAGATATCTTTAAACGAGTGAACTTTTTTAGATTTTGTGTCATTTTTGAGATGTAGCTCAATACTCTGGTCATAATTTTCTTTCAGACGCATAAAGGCTTTTTTTGCTTTTCCATGAAGTTTTTTCGTTGTAACCTGAACCACTTGAAGAGGGTTTATAGCACGGCCTCGTTTTCGCAGTTCAAAGTGCAGGTGTGGACCGGTTGAGCGGCCGGTTGTCCCAACATAGGCAATAACTTGACCTTTTTTGACATACTTGCCTCTGTGAATACCTCTTCTAAAAGATTTGAGGTGCGCATATCGCGTTTCATAGCCATCTGAGTGACGAATTTTTATAAGGTTTCCATAACTGCCGGCTCGTGCAGCATAGATAATTTTTCCGCTTCCCGCAGCACGTACCGGTGTACCACGACGAGCTGCATAGTCAACGCCCAAGTGTGCTTTCCATTTATGCAGTACAGGATGCCAGCGGCGTTTTGTAAAGTAAGATGATATACGTGCACCACGAACAGGACGGGCAAGTAAAAAACCTTCAACTTCATGCCCTTTTTCATCATAATATCTCTCATCATCATTACGGTAGATATAGTGACGTTTCCCTCGCATCTCTATCATTGCAGCTTTAAGTGTAGGCATAGAAAAAGGGCGACCTAGACGGTATTTTTGATCATAAATCATCACCAGTCTGTCCCCTTTGCGAATATCGTTTTTAAAGTTGAGTGAGTTTTTAAAACTTGAAACAAAAATTTGAGCAAGTTTTTTACTGCCTGTATCTTTAAGGATATTGTACATAGGTGAACTGGTGATAGTGGTTGAAAAAGCTTCTGTTTTTGTTGTGCTGATAATAGGAATCGCTTCAAATTTATAGTGATTCTTATCTTTGTAGATATGAATTTGTAGTTCATCATTAAGTGGAAGAAGAATTTGTTCTATAGTTTCATTATTATCTTTTAAGATTTGGTAGTGAACACCTGTTCTCATCTCTTCGGTAAGACGTTGATCGTCTTTATCCAAACCATAATAGAGTTCTTTGAGGGGGAGTTTCTTTTTTTCTAAAAAGATTAAATAGGTCTCTCCGCTTTTCCAACGTTCTCGTTCTACTGTTGCAGAAAAAAGCGAAGTTGTAAATAAGAAAAGTATGAAAAATCGTATCATAAATAGTAGCCTCTGATAAATAATTTGCAAAGATTATCAAATTTTGGCTTAGTCTGAGGTTTGTTTGATATAATCGCATTACTTAAAAAGAAAGAAGTGTTATGAAATATACAATTTTACTCATTTTATTTGCAGTTGAACTTTTTGCATCTGTGATAAAAGCGCCAATTATTACTTTAGACAATGAAAAAAACAGCGCTCAAATTAAAGTTGAAAATATAGATTTAGGTGTGAGCGGTTTTGTTGTTCATCATATTACACCCGATCACAGTACTATTTTAAAAAATGCTACAGTTGTTGCTTTTGATAAAAAAAGTAAAATAGCAACCATTGCGATGAGTGAGTTTAATGCTCTTAGAAATAATTCTTTGCCATATGGCAAATGGAAACCAGCAGTTGGAGACAGTGTTGAACTTGCATTTGGCTATTCTCGGGCACTCTTAATCGCACCAAATGAAGAGATCTATCATAGAATTTCAAAAAGTGTCCATATTCAGTGGATACATCCCGATCTCTTTGCAACAGTTCTCTCTTTTAGAGGACACCCCACACCGCTAAAGTCTGATTTTGCGGCTTTTGCAAATGCCACAAGTGTTGGACTTTTATTTATTTTTCTTGATCATAAAGTTTATACGATTGATATTAAAAGTTTTACTATTTTAAACATTACGGATGCAGCGCTTGAAGTTAAGAAAAAACAGACTCCTTTTTATACACGTGTAAAAAATATTGATGCGGCATGGTGGGGTGCAGGGAGTGATGAGATGCAGGAGTATGCACCACACTATTATGAACTTTTGGTATTGAACAATAAAAAAAACAAAGAGCTTTATGCGATCGTAAAAAGTCATAAAGAGTTAGAAAATCTTTTACATGAATTTGAAATAGAGGAAAAATAGTATGATAGAACCAAAGCATATAAAATATTTCAAGTCAATAGTAGGTCAAGAGAATATTTACAGTGACAAAGCACACTTGATTGCCTACTCTTATGATGCAACACGGGAACATTTTGAACCTGATGCCGTTATTTTCCCCCGTAATGAAGAAGATATCAGTGCAATTTTAAAGTATTGTAACAAGTATCGCATTGTTATTGTCCCACGTGGGGCGGGAAGCGGTTTTACCGGTGGTGCTCTGCCAAGTAAAGGCGGTATTATCCTTGCAATGGAAAAACATATGAACAAGATCTTAGAGATCGATATGAAAAATATGGTAGCTGTTGTGCAACCGGGTGTTATCAATATGGATTTGCAACGTGCAGTCGAAGAGGTAGGACTCTTCTATCCGCCAGATCCTGCTTCTCAAGACTACTCAACACTTGGTGGTAATGTGAGTGAAAATGCCGGTGGTATGCGTGCTGCAAAGTATGGCATTACCAAAGATTATGTTATGGCTACACGGGCAGTTTTACCAAACGGTGATATTATTAAAGCAGGAAAACGTACGATTAAAGATGTTGCAGGGTATAATATCAGTGGTATTTTAATTGCTTCTGAGGGAACTTTAGCTGTACTTACTGAGATTACACTCAAATTAATTCCAAAACCTAAAATGACAAAGACTGCAATGGGAATTTTTCCAACTGTAAAGGATGCTATGGAAGCAGTCTATAAAACAATGGCAAGTGGCATTACTCCGGTTGCTATGGAGTTTTTGGATAATCTGACTATTCGTGCAGTTGAGCAGACATTTAACAAGGGTCTGCCGATCGATGCGGGAGCGCTCTTGGTAACTGATGTTGATGGGAATCTGGAAGATGATCTTAATTTTCAGCTTGATCAGATAGAGAGAGTTTTTAAAGAGAATGGTTGTAGTGAATTTCGTCGTGCAAAAGATGAAAAAGAGGCAGCCGATATCTGGTTTGCCCGCCGTAATGCTTCTCCTGCACTCTCAGTATATGGCAGTAAAAAACTCAATGAAGATGTAACGGTTCCGCGTGCGGTTTTACCGGAACTTTTAGAGAAGTTTTATGCTATTGCAGAGAAATATCAGGTTAATATTCCATGTTTTGGGCATACGGGTGATGGGAATGTACATACCAATGTTATGGTTGATGGGAGTGATCCGCAGCAGGTTAAAATTGCCTATCAGGCTATTGAAGAGGTTTTTCAGGCAACTGTAGATCTTGGAGGAACACTCTCTGGCGAGCATGGTATAGGGCTTGCAAAAGCACCTTATATGAAGATGGCATTTTCTGATGCTGAGATGGCTCTTTTTAAATCGATCAAAAAAGCATTTGATCCTAACAATATTTTAAATCCTGCCAAAATGGGTCTGGATTAGCAAAATGAAAACAAAGGCTTTTAAAATTTATAAAGAGATTAAAAATTTTATAAAAGCCTTTGTAGACAAGGAACTGACTCTTTTTGCAGCAAGTCTGAGTTTTTATACCATCTTTACAATTATTCCTCTTCTTTTAATAGTGCTTACGCTTATTACCTCGATGCCGAGTTTTTCTGATCATTATGAAGTAATCAAAAGTTTTATATTTTCAAATTTAATGCCGGTGCAGTCTGAACTTATTATGAAAAATATAGATGGTTTTGTCGCAAACTCTGCAAAAGTCGGTGCTTTTGGGCTTTTGATGATTCTTATAGCATCGTTGATGTTTTTTAAAAACTTTGAATATATTGCAAATAAGATTTTTCATGCAAAATCAAGAACACTCTGGGAGAGTATAACAACCTACTGGACAATACTGACGCTCACTCCTATTGCACTTAGTCTCTCTTTTTATATTACAGGATATGTAGCAACTCTAATAGCTTCAAATGCTTTGACATCGGGTCTTAATATTTTACCGCTTGTCCCCTATCTTATTATCTGGGGACTTTTCTTTTTGATTTTTCAAATTGGTCCAAACGCAAAGGTCAATCCAAAAGCTTCGCTAGTAAGCTCTTTTATTATCTCTTTCATTTTTAGTGCCAGTAAGAATGCTTTTATCTATTATGTCTTTTTAAATAAATCTTATACAACGATGTATGGCTCTTTTGCTATTGTTATGTTTTTATTTCTGTGGATATATGTTTCGTGGATCATCTTTCTCTATGGACTGAAATTATGTTATGTGATAGATGCCGTATATCAAAACAGAAAAAACAAGCAAGAGCAGTAAATAAAGGGCTTCTTTTTTAAAGATCGCAAAGAGGGAGAGTAGAATTTCTGCATATAATAGCATGTGATTGAGTTGAATTTTGACTGCGTGAGGATTGATCTGCAGAAGCATATTGAGTACACCATCAAGTAAATTTCCAAAGCCAATGAGATGCAAAAAAATGGAGAGTGGGTAAAAAAGTGTAAACAGAGAGGTCCAGAGAATTGAGAGCGGATGGTAGAGACTGAAATTTCCAAAGATAGCCAAGGAGTAGGGTAACATCATCAGATAGACCCAAAAAGGAAGGAGTACAAATTGCCAGAGCTTACTCTTTTTTTGAAAATGGATTAAGAAGAGAAAAATATAAAAAACTCCGCTTAGGCTTAAAAAGAAGCCGATGCTAAAAAGTAGTTTTGGAAAAAGTGCAATAAGCAGTAAAACAGTGAGTAAAAGTGTCTGCATTGAGATGATTTTAATACCTCTGTCATAAAGAACAAAACCAAGAACAAGCATAACAAAAGCTCGCAGCAGTGAGGGCGGTGAGCCTAAGAAAAGCATATAGGCAAAAAGAAAAAGAGAGATAATTCCAAAAGTATCACGCTGTAGATTTCGATAGGGAAAGTATCTGTTTTGTAAGATCTTATAGGGGTATTTGATAAGAAAAAAGAGAATGGCTGAAAGAACTCCAAGATGAAAACCGCTGATGGCGATAAGATGGGATATACCAAGATTTGAGAATTGTTGTTGGAGATGATGGGGAAGTGGTTTGGCTAAAAAAAGTGCCTCATAGATAGCACGTGCATTTTGATTTGCGTGAGCATTGGAGATAGTTGTGGCTATTTTCTCTTTAAAAGGGTTTTGTTTCTTATCAAGCTTTATAATTTTACTAAAAGCAAAGAAACTTTTGAGGTAGGCTAAAAAGCTGATTTTACCTGCCCAGATCTCTATGAGAATATTTTTATCTTTATAGTTGGGCAGATTTTTTGAAGCTGTTGTGTAAAATGTAAAGCCATCATCACTCTTGAGTTTTAAAACCTGATAGCTCTTTTGCTTGCCTTCTTTTGTTGTTTTTGTTTTGCTGTATTGTTTGAGGACGCTTGCGTGAACTAGCTGTGAGTCAAATTTTGTAAGTTCTTTGTAGTGATAGTATTTATAAGAAAGTGAAAACGTAAGTAGAAGTAAAAAGAGAAAAAAGAGATAGAAAATATCTCTTTTAGAGCGAAGCAGTTCAACTCTCTCTAAGGCAGCCATCGTCTAAATTGGTGGCATTTCAACATTTGGCAGATCAACCTGTGCTGATGAAGTGTCAACATTTTCATAGACAGTCTCAATTGCACTTGCATAGCTTGGAGCATCGACAAAACGGGTAAGTTTTTTCTGAAAAGTAAGCTTGACATGACCTGTTGGACCATTTCTCTGTTTTCCGATAATGATTTCAGCATCCTCTTCCTCTTTTTCCACATAGGTTGAGGTAAACTCTTTGCCTTCTGCTTTGGCAGCTTTTTCGCGTTCTTTTTCTTCTTTATAGAGATAAACATCATCACGATAGACAAAGAGGATAATATCGGCATCCTGTTCAATAGATCCAGATTCACGAATATCACTGAGCATTGGACGTTTGTCATTACGGCTTTCAAGTCCACGATTAAGCTGTGAAAGTGCGACAATTGGCATCTCTAACTCACGGGCAAGCATCTTTAGCCCACGGGAGATCTCAGAAACTTGGAGGTGTCTGTCTTGATTACCAATACCCGACATAATCTGAAGATAATCAATAACAGCTATTTCAATCTCCGGATGTTGATTTTTAAGTTTTCTGAGTTTACTTCTGAGTTGATTGATATTGATACTTCCTTGATCATCAACAAAAAGTTTTGCAGCATTCATTTTATCTACAGCACCATTTAAAGAGCTCCATTGATCATCATTCATATCTCCGACGCGCAGTTTTTGCAGCGGAATAGATGTCTGAATAGATAAAAGACGCAGCATCAACTGTTCAGCAGGCATCTCCAGTGAGAAAAAGGCAACCCCTTTGCCTTGAAGAATTAGGTTGTTTACGGTGTTTAAGATAAAAGAAGTATTGTGTGTAACTGTCATATCTTCAAGTAAGAAAAGATGATTGCCATCTATGGTAAAGCCATAATAATCATCTATTTTGTCATATTTGACTTGAATGCCAGTATGCCTTACATCACGTTTTGCTTTGAGTGGACGTGCCTGTTTTCTTTTTATTTTTGTCGGAATTTTTTCAAGCTCGCCAACAATTCTTAGACGATAGACTTCACACTCATAGTTAATTTTTTTGATACGTGCAATCTTTGTTTTCATGGAAACTCTAAACCCAAGAGAGTCTGCTAAAAATTTTATCTGTTGTGTAAGTTTTTTGTCTTTTTGGACTATTTCAAAAACATTATATTTTCTATCATAATAACCATCACTGTCGATTAGACCGGCTAAAAGTTGAAGACGATTTTTGCGTAAGTTTTGCAGGTAAATATGAGGAATATGTTTGTTCTCCAATACGTTAAGCTTACGTAAACGAGTCTGCAGAGAATTATCATCTTTATAGTATCCTCCACGTTGCCCTGATGTAATAGAGTACATTGGGCATTTTTCTTTATTTTTATGTGCTTTTGTTACTTGAAGATGCAGGCTTTTTGCATACTCATTTAAAAAATGAACGACCTCTTTGTCCTCTGTAGCTATGGAGACATTAGAACTGGTGCCATCTCCTAGCCATATACCTAGAAAATATGGATCAATCGGGAGGGGTTGCTCGTTAAAATTAACTGCTACTTTGTAGCCTTTGTAGTTTGAGTGAAATTTTTTACTTTTTTTATTATAATCTTTTACGGAGATATTTAAAACATCACCATGTTTGTGTTTACCTTCATTACGTGAGCGTTTCAGCGAGAGAATATGTGACTCATTGACACGATAATCTATGCCTTTGTTTTGTCGTACCCAATACATTTTTTCTCGTCCACGAGCTAAAGAGAGCACATTTCTAGGTGTGGAATCATCTCCCATAAGCTGGTCTCCGACCTCTACATCTTCTACATTTTTAAGTGTGCCATCAAACATAACTACTTTTGTGCCACGTCCGAGACATTTTCCCATTGCTGGCCTCGCAGCAATAATAACAAGATCCCCTTTGCCAAAACCGGTTGTCATTTTGTTGAGTTCTTTAAAGCCGGTATCTACACCCACAAGTACAGAGTTTCCACGAGCTTTCATCTCTTTGATGTACTCCATCGTATCAAAGGTCATTTTTGGTGAGTCTTTGAAGTCGCTTGTCTGGTTGTCCTGTGTAATCTCATAAAGCTTTTTCTCTACAATATCGACAACTTCGGCAGATGGGAGTTCTTCCTCAACTGTTACACGTTTGATCTCGGTTGTAAGGGTTAAAAGATGGCGTTTGAGTGATTTGTCTTTGATCTCATCAACATAGGCTTTTGTGTTAGAGATCGGATTTGCCGAGAGAATTTCAAGTAGAACCTGCTCATCAAATTTCTTTGCTTTTATAAGCTCTTTTTTAATAAACTCTTCATCAATGGGTTGATCTTTTTGCAGGAGTGTGAGCATTGCAGCAAAAATATCTTGATGTGCAGGGAGATAGAAGTCATCTTTTTTAAGAATGACACTCAGTTCATCAAACTGACTTGGTTCAAAGATGATAGAGCTTAAAATTGAGCGTTCAAAAGCAAGGTTATAGAGGTTGTCCTGCACGCTTTATTCTCCTGCCATTTTTTCAACTTCAGCGACAAATCTGTCGACAAGTTTGTCTTCATCTAGATTGGCAACGACCTCACCTTTAACCATAATAAGCCCTTTTCCTTTGCCGTATGCAATAGCTACATCTGCGTGAGCAGCCTCTCCTATGGCATTAACAACACAGCCCATCACAGAGACATTAAGCGGTGCAGTGATGTGTTTTGTGCGTCTTTCTATCTCAGCAACTGCAGTAACTAAATCAGCTTCTATGCGTCCACAAGTAGGGCAGGAGATGATGTTGAGACCATCTGGCATAGCACCGCTGTCTTTGAGGATTGCGCGACCGACATTGATCTCCTCTTCAAGTTCACCGGTAATACTGATGCGCATTGTATCGCCGATACCATCAAGTAGGAGTGCTCCAAGACCTATGGCACTTTTTACCGTTGCGTGAAAAATAGTTCCTGCTTCTGTAACACCAAGATGAAATGGATAGTTATTTTTAGGGCGTAACATTCTATAGGCATCGACGGTTCTTTGAACATCACTTGCTTTAAGAGAGATCTTAATATCATCAAAGCCCAAATCTTCTAAAAACTTGATGTTATACTCAGCACTTGCTACCATTGCCTCAGCAGTCGGACCATATTTGTTATCAAACTCTTTTTCTAGACTTCCGGCATTGACACCGATACGAATAGGGAGTTTTCGCTCTTGACATGCTTTGACGATCTCTTTAATTTTTGTTTTATCACTGATATTTCCGGGATTAAAACGGATACAGTCAACGGACTCTGCAGCTATGAGTGCAAGCTTATAGTTGAAGTGAATATCTGCAACAAGCGGCAGTGAGATCTGCTCTTTTATGCTTTTGAGTGCAAGGGCATCTTGCATATCAGGAACTGCTACACGGACGATATCACATCCTGCAAAATGAAGACGGTTGATCTGTGCAACGGTTGCAGCAACATCATG
>Ga0256842_1001100_pt1 | contig 22366 bp, 19 predicted proteins | sample 4559240metaG_FD_185973 | JGI IMG/M metagenome (GOLD analysis project Ga0256842, IMG submission 185973) | Hydrothermal vent microbial communities from Guaymas Basin, Mexico - 4559-240 | ecosystem: Environmental > Aquatic > Marine > Hydrothermal vents | place: Mexico: Guaymas Basin | collected... | reverse complement strand
TATCACTTGATATTAATTTAACAAATTTATTAATTTTATCAAGCATTATTAATTCTTTTTCTTTGTCATAACCTGATAATATTTGCTTTATTTTTAATATTATTTCATCTAAGTCTTCCTGATTTATTTCTTTATTATCCGTTGCTAAAATATTACTCAATAAATTATCTATTGCTTTTAAGTCTTTTAAACTCTTTTCATTTAACATTATTTTATAAATATCAAATTTAGCTATATAATTTATTGCATTATCAAATGGCTGTTCTATTAATTTAGTTAAATCAAATTCAAAATTCCACTTAGTCTCTCCTATATAAAATAATATAGGTAAAATAAATGGTAATTTTTTATCTTTATCATTCTTATTTCTATTTTTTAGTATGTCAATATGCAATAAGCTATCATAAATTAAAAATCTAAAAGGCATTTTCCTATCGGGTAGTGATTGAAATTCTATATGAATATAAAAATAAATTTTATTGCCTTTAAGTTTAACACTCCAAAGTAAATCTTTTCTAAATTCTTTTAAGTCTTCTGATAAAAAATCTGTTTTTTCTTTTTTTAAAGTTCTAAAATCTATATTTTTAACCCAATCTTCATTAATGAATCCTGTAATTAATTGTTTCATTAATATTTTATTATCTAAAAGCTCTTTTAAGATTTTATCATAACGGTTTTCTATTTTATTTTTATCCTTATTTTTCACCATTTGACCTCCTATTTTAGTATAACTTCTTTTATTTAAATGTGCAAGTAGAGAAAATTTTATTTAATTACAATTCGTAATATGTAGTTTTTATGAGATTACAAAGAGATTAACATAGTAAAAGATAAAATAAATGGCTTGTAAAGAACAAACGAGGAATCACAAACTTCATCAATAATATTTATACTCAGGCTATTTTTTTACTGTAGCTAAATATCCCTTATAAGCAGTTTCATGATATGGTGAAACTTTTAAAATTTCCAAATAGTATTTTTGAGCATTAACAAAGTCTTTTAATTTTAAATATGTTGATCCTAATCCTAGTTTAATACTTGTATCGCTGGGAAAAAAGGAAATTAACACTTTATATTGATGCAATGCTTCTTTATATTTTTCAACAGAATAATAAGCATAAGCCAATCTAATTAATGCATAATAATTTGCAGGAGATTTTTTTATTACAAGTGAAGCATATTTTTTTACATTTTTAATATCTTTCAATGCGGTATATGGCAATAATATCATATTTAATGATTCGATAGAGTTTTTTTGAATATTATTTGCATTTTTTAAATATTCTATACTTTTTTGATATTTTTTATTTGTATAATTTAACCAACCCAACCTTAAATTAAGCTCATAATCATATTTATATTTAGGATAAATGGCTTCCAATAGTTCTATTGCTTCATCATATTTTTTATTTTCCTCAAGAGTAAAACTCTTAAAATAATTTTCTTGATAATCTGTTAAATCAGCAGAAAATAAACTTGCTGTTAATAACAATAATATTAATAATAATTTCTTCATAAATACTCCTTAAAACTTATAACCTAAAACTACTGTAAAAAATGATTTTGAACTTGTATTTTTCTTCCCCATTTGCCCACTAGAAAAAGGTATATTCATAGAATAGTATCTATAAATAGGACTTACCGTAAAGTCTGATAACTTAATATCGATTCCTCCCTCAAACATCCAATTAACATCATCAAGTGAACTATACACTATTCCTCCATAAGAAACGAAATAACTATGCTCTCCATATCTAAATAATGTTTTTATTCCTAAATTTTCTATAAAGTATAAATTTAATCCTATCTCAAAGTATGGAAGCGAGGTATTCTTATCTCTTTTTAAATATTTATAGCCAAGCCCTAATGAAGGAATAACTTTTTTATTAAATAAATAAAAATATGAATACAATCCCCCTTGATAAACCAAATTACTTAAGTATTCATAATACGATACAGAAAAAGCCGTAATAAGACTCAATTTTTTAAAATTATAACCTAAATGTAAATAGGGGATTATTGCATCACTAGAATCTAAAAATATCTTTTTAAGGTGGAAATAAGTATTATAATTTTTATTATATCCTATTCCAAAGTCTAAATTATTTTCTATTAATGTTTCGTCTTGATTTTCTATTGTAGCTTGCGTATATCCTAAATCCAAATTATAAGCTCCATATCTAGAATATACAACTCCCCCCCAATAACTATAAGAAATCTTATTATCGGTATTTTTATAATTTACCATTCCCCATATAGGGATAATATCAACTAAAAGTCTAGGTTTCATTTTTAAGGCATATTTTTTATTTTTGATTAGTTCTTTAAAATCAGGATATTTTTTTAATCCCCTGTTTGCTTCTATTATAGCATTATCATAGTTTTCAAGCCTTAAATATGCATAAGAACGCCTTAGGTATATCCATTTCTCAAGCTCTTTATTTTTATATTTATATGTACTTGTCACTTTCAATAATTCTTTGAATTTATTCAACTCCACTTGTGTATAGGTCAAACCAAGTAGTGCATCAAATGCAGGATAAATAACATAAGATTTTTTATACAAAACATAAGATTTTTTATATTTTTTTAATAACAAGTATTTATAAGCAGTATTTAAATTAATATTATAACTTTCTGGATATAATTTATTAGCTTCTTGATAAATAGTTTCTACTTTAGAAATATCCTTTGTTTTAGATATTTCAGCTACATAATCTTGCTCACTATAATTTTGAAATAGCAATAGAAAATATATTAATATCACAATTCCTCCTTATTAATTTGCTCTAAAATCATATCATCTCCTCTTTTTACTCCTAGCAAGAAGTTTTCTTCACTGAAAATTAACTTATTATCATTGGAATATATTAAGTAAGATAATTTGCCATTAAATTTAACTTTCTTACCATATTTTAGCTTAAACTTTTTATATGGCGAATGTATAAATGAATATAAAAAACTAATATAGTTTTTTAATATTCCACTTGGAGAAAAATATAATAATTCAGACCAATTTAAATTCTCTTTATACTGTAAAACGACCATAGGAATCATTAAATAAATCTCATATAATACAGAATTTCTAGGCCCCTCAAAATCTAAAAAATAGAAAATTTTGTCTGTTTTTGAAAAATATAACTTAGCACCATTATTAGAAAGTAAAAACATTCTTCCATAAAAATCAATATCAACTTTAACAACTTCTTCTTCATTATTATATTTATAAGTAAATTCTCTATTAATATATAAATTAAAAACATCACTCAATCTATTATCTTGTTCTAAGTTTTCAATAATATCATTAGTTTTGGGTAATTCCTTTATCTTTATCTCTGAATTATCTTTATTATGTAAAATATAATTAGAAAATGCAAAATTTATCGTATCTGCCCCTACAATAGGCATAGCTTGAACCTGAAAATGTAAATGAGGATAAGAAGACCTTCCTGAGTTACCTACCTTCCCTAATTCTTCACCAATTTTAACTTTTTGGTTAATATTAACTTTAATACTCCCCTTTAATAAATGAGCTAATTTAACATAAATACCAAAACCTGCATCAATGATAATAAAATTTCCCCAATTATGCTTAATATTTACATCACCTATTTTATTATCTTCAATTTTATTTTCAATTAAAACAACTACACCATCTATTGGTGAATAAACATTATCTTTATAAGTTGGATAATCATCTAAACTATCACCACTATTATTATAAACCTTCTTGTCATAATTTAATTTTTGAAAATCAATAGCCCATCTCCATCTATCTTTATGAGTTTCTTTACCATCTGCACCTTGAGAAATTTTCCAAATTCCTTTTATTGGTAAAACTAAATTTTTATTAATATAGTTTGAACCAAATCTTTTTATATTTTTATTATAAAAATTCAAGTTATCTTCTGGTTTTCCAGGCACGAAATCAACAATTTTAGGAAAATTATCCCTTCCCCTCTGCTTAAAAGCAATTAATATCATAAAAATAACTAAATTAAATGGTAATGCGAATACAGGCATTCCATAAAAAATAACAAATGTTTTTATAGAAGAAGACACCAATGCCGTTATTAATACTGTAAATATCATCAAAGTATAAGATGAAATAGAAGAAACAAAAAATATACCACCTACCGCAATACCAGAAAATATAAAATTAAACCCAACAAAAGCATTTTCTACACCAACAAGTGATCCCCCCATAATACTGTAAAAACCTAGCCCGGAAAAAAATGATATTAAAGATAAAAACAGCATTATTGGTGAATAAAAAAACATAATAACTGATATTAAAATACCTACTAAGACATTATTTTGAAAAAATATTATACTCAAAGACTTAAAAAACATCTCAATGGAGGGATAATTACTTAAAAGATTAAAACTATGAAAAGCTAAATCATGACTATCTCTTAAAGTTAAACCTGTGTAGTTATAAGTAGCAAAATAAAGAATAATACTAATAGATACAAAAGGTAGAGTTAATGAAGGCACCCCTAGATACAAATAAAATAAATGATTTAATACTATAGTTAAAAATAGTGTAGAAACAATAAGTGTAAATAATAAAATAAAAGTTGCAAGACTAGGCTTAAAAAAATATGCAACTTCCATTCCCATTAACAATGAATTAAAGCCTAAGTATCCTTTTTGTATGTGCTCTTTATTGTAATTAAATAGGTAAGACAACAAATTTGACAATATAACGCCTAGTAAACCAAATAAACCTATATATGGAGAAAAAAATGTTAATAATAACAATAACAAACCCAGTATCTGACTATATGAAAAGAAAATCTGTGAATAACTTAATAAACTAGCTTTTGTAAAATCTTTCAATATAGTAGTATTCAAATTTAAATCTCCTCTACTAGAGCATATTGCTCAGGTAAAATTTCAGGATTTTCAACATCATCAATATTTTCAGCTCGCCTTATTTTTAATACCTTTTTATTTTCTGTTATTAATACAACAGCAGGCCTCATTTGAATAAATTGCATCCATTGAGTTACTCCATAGGCTCCAACGGGATGTAACACTAAGTTGTCACCTGGAGTTAAGTAAGGCAATTGTATACTTTCTCTAATAACATCAATATTCATACAAAGAGGACCATAAATAATACTATTTTCCATAGTCCCATGATAAGATTTTGTTGCAAGTATCTTTATATCATAAAAAAATGAAGTAAACAATAAATTCACACCTGCATCAATAATTACAGCTCTTCTTGTATCGGGCATTCTTTTTGTAGCATGAACTGTTGATAATAAATATCCTGCTTCGTCAATTAATGCTCGTCCTGTTTCAAAATACAAATCAGGCCCATCTTCCACACTAAAATTATCAAGTAAATAATCTGTAATTTTTTCTGCATACTGCTCTATAGAAGGAATAGCAATTGCTGATGGTAAATATTGAGCTTTTAATCTATTTTTAGAAGGAAAACCCCCTCCTAAATCTAAATATTCAATTTTAAAATCATATTTCTCTTGAGCTAAATTATATAAATTAATTAATTTTGCTAGTGCATTTTTATATGCATCAGGAGAAAGAACAAAAGTACCTATATGTGTATGCAAACCATTTAAAATTAGTTTTCCATTTCTATGTATTCTTTTAATAACTCTTTCAGCTTCTCCATTATCATAATTAAAACCAAATCTACTCCATTGAGGAGCAATTCCCGTATCCATATTAATTCTAATTGCAATTTTAGGTTTAATATTTAATTCATCTGCTAATTTTTCAATAGTTGATAATTCATCAAAATGGTCAACATGAACTTTAGAACCATCTCTTAATGCTTTTCTTAAACTATCTTCTTTTTTAAAAGGACCATTATAAATAATATCTTTAGGGTCAACCCCTAATTTCTTAGCTTTTTCATATTCAAAATCAGAAACAACTTCAGCAATACTTCCTTCACTATGATAAATAGAAGCAATAGCTTGTAAATAATTTGTTTTATAAGACCAAGCAAAATGAGTTTTAGGGTAATATCTTTTAAACGCATTTAAATATCTTTGAAATCTTTTTCTTATTGTTTTTTCTGAAAATACAAATAAAGGACTTCCATACTCTGATAATAATTTTTCAACTCTAACACCATCAATATTGTCAAGAATATCCAATTTAGAAGACATTCCAAATTTATTAGAAAAACCACTTATATTTTTTGTTATTATTGGGGATTCATATCTTTCTTTCATTCTTATCTCCTACAAAAATCCATTCATTACTAATTGTTCCAAATCTTTTATATCTGCCATTACCTCCATAGAATATCTTATAAATAATTTTCCATGTTTATAATTTTCAAATGGCTCAACATTTTTACCTAAGGCTAACTCAACAAGTGAATACTGTAAATTTTGCCCACTCCAAGGTGCTAAAATACTCCATGCTGGAAACCTAGGGTTTATTTCAATCAAATACATTTTTGAACTTTTATGATCAACCATAATCTCAGCTTCCATTGGCCCTCTCCATTTTAGAGCTTTAACTAATTTTTTAGTAATATCTATCAAATTTTTATTATCTATAGAAACACCAGCCCAAGCTTTCTTCTTTTCAGTTAAAGACATTTTTTTCATAGGTACAGCACCTATAGTTGCACCTTTTCCATCTCCAAGAGCAACTACATCAAACTCTTCCCCATTAATAAACTCCTGAATTACAATAGGAACACCCCATTTAGCAGAAATCTTATAAAATGCTGCGGCAGCTTCAGAATATGAATAGGCAATGTAAGCATCATAAAAGATTCCTTTAACATAAACAGGATAATTTAATTCCATTTTATAAATTTCATCAACAGAACTAACAGAAATAGTTTTAGGCGCAGAAATTCCATTTTTTTCACAAAATTCAGCTAAAATATTTTTACTTCTCATATTAAAACTTTCTTTTGTTGGTAAAAACATTTTTATGCCTATTTTTTTTAATTTTTCTTCTAAACTAATATAGGTTAAAAGCTCTGCATCTAATGTAGGAATTAAAACATCAATTTTTTCAATATCATTAATTTGTTTAATTCTTTCAAATATAGCTTCAGGATCTTGTGAAGGATATGGTATCATATAAGTGATATCAACAAGCCCTTTTTGGTAAATACCGGGATCCATAGTATCATAAGCAAGGCCAACTATCCTTCCATTAAATTCTTTATTAAATCTTATTCCTCTAACAACAGAAGAACCTGGCCCAGGATTATCAGTAGCATTTATTCCGGTAATGGCAATATTTAAATTCATTTTTATCCCCTAAACCAATTTATACATTGATAACTGTGAAATAAAATTATCGAAATCAACTTCCGCATCATTTTTATCAACATCAAATTTTTCAGTAATAATATCTAAAATTTCTGATTTACTTTTATTTTCTTTTAAATTCTTTAATATAAGTTTAGCTGTTGGATTTAGAGTAAAACTATCTCCATTTAATGGATTAAAGATAAATCCACTATCACTAATTGCTAAACTTGATAATTTGCTATAATCTTCCATGTTTCCTCCTAAGAAAACCAATCAACACATAAATTACAGCATTATATTTTCCAACTTTTTCTAAGCATTTTAAAAGCTTTTAGAGTTTTCAAGGGTGCAACATTTCTTTACAACATAAGAATAATCACAATATAACAACTTGATTTTTCACATAAATACGATAACGCAACAATTCTTTACAGTAAACATTAATTGCATACCACTATTCTATAATTTCAATATCCCATTAACAAAATCGCTATATTCTTCATTATTTTTATTAATATAAAGAGGTGGTAAAACTTTGGTTTCAATAGATTTTTTACCTTTTATTGCTTCAATCATTATTAATTTAGCATTTTCTCCTTTTTTAGGATAAATTATTACTATCTTTGAAATACCATAGGAATATTTTTCTAAAGCAATTAAAATCTGGCTCAATCTTTCAATAGGATAAATTACTTTTAGTTTTCCATTAGCTTTGAGTAGATAATTAGATATTTTTATTAACTCAAAAAGATTCAAATGAACCTCATGCCTAGCTATGAATTTTTCATTATTAGGATTTACTCTCCCCTTGGAAATTTCAAAAAATGGAGGATTGCTAAAAACCACATCAATAATATTTGGCTCAATAAGTTTCTTTATGTTTTTAATATTTTCATTAAGCAATTCTATATTTTTAATTTCATTTAGCTTAAAGTTTTCTTTTGCAAGTTTACAAAGACTTTCTTGTAACTCTACAGCATAAATCTTTTTAATACAGTCATTTTTTTTATCAAAAAAAGACATCATTATAGGAATAATCCCACTTCCAGTACCTATTTCAAGGTAAGTATTTTTATTATTATCTTCATATACAAAATCAGCTAAAATTGGAGAATCAATAGAAAATCGATATCCTTTTTGATACTGTTTTATAATTATTTGCTCTTTAAAAAGTTTATTTATTGTTATTTCTGAATTCATTGTAATCTTCTTTTATTTTACTATATGGAACTTCTCCCTCTCTTATCAATTTAAGCTCCCTAGTACTAAAATCTATAATCGTTGAAGCGCTACCATTACCATCAGGAGAAGAAGTATTAATATAATTAACTTGTGTATTAAACTCCATTATTATATCTTTTATATTAGTTATTATAGGTTCATTTGAATAATTTACAGAAGTTGAAATAATAGGAAAATCAATCTCTTCAAATAATTTAGTAATATATTTAGAGTTTGAATATCTTATAGCTAAAGTTTTATATTTATCTATTTTAGAATTAAAAATAATCGTTAAATGATTAGGCCAATAATTATATTTTTTTAAAAAACTTAATTTATAGTTTTCAATTTTAACGATTTCTTTAGCCATTTCAAAAGATTTAACAAGAACAATAAACTGTTTAGTATTTTCTCGTTTTTTTATTTTAAAAACTCTATTAATTGCTTTATCAGAATAAAAAGAACAAGAAAACCCATATAAAGTCTCAGCAGGAAATATTATTACTTTATTAGCTTTTAAAAGCTCAACGGATTCTTTCAATTTTACCCTATTTATTTTTTACATTAATTAATATTTTATAAAATCTATTTTTTTCTCTTTTAAGATATTCTAAGTCATTAGCTTTTTTAATAAACTTTTCTATTTTAGGGATATCTGATTTTCTAGCTAATTTATAAACAGCAATAGCAGCAGCTTCTCTTATCTCAGGATCTTTATCTAACAATCCTTTATTAAGAATTACACTTAATGCTAACTTTCTTTTTTTAGCTTTTTTAAAACTACTAAGCATATAAATAGCTTTTATTTTCTTAGAATTATACAACTTAACATCTTTGATATTTTTTTTATCATCAAGATATTTAGCATAGCATTTTACTTTATTTTTACATTTTTTAGCAACAAGCATAATATCAAGATATTCTTTAATCTTTTGTTTGTTATTTTTACCTTTTACTTTCCTATAAGCTTTTTTGTATACTTTATAGTATCTATAAGATGCAAAATTTAAAAAAGATTCTAATGCACTAAATATTAATTCATAATGTATCTTATTTTCTGTTTTTAATGGTTTGGATAAAATTTCTTTAACAAAATGCTTTTCAACCTTTTTTCCGCCTATCATAGCTAAAGAATAGTTAATTTGGTTAATTTCCCTAGAAATATTTTTAATAACTTCATTATCTTTTGTAATTCTTAATTCTTTTTTTAATTTTTTATATTTTTTAATTAAAACAGAAATAGATTTCTTAATTCCAAATGTTCCAATTATTTTTTCTGTTAAAACTCTAACGCCTAAATCTTCATCATTAATATATTTTTTAAGAATATTATAATTTGATCTATTGCCAAGCTCTCCAATCATAATTATTAAATTATATCTTACATTAGAAGGTATTAATTTATTATCTCTAACAAAACTATTAAAATCACTATTTTCATTGTTTAAAGCTTTTATTACTTCTTTTAAAGCATCTTTTCCAAATTTAACCAATGAATTTCTTGCAAATACAAAAGTAGTACCTTTATTATTTGTACTCTTAAAATCTTTCTTAATAAACAACCCCTTTATCAATGCAGAAATTGCTTTTGTATCACCAATTTGTCCCAATACTTTTGCAGCCTGTTTATTTAAGCTAATATGCTGAGTAACATAAGTGTCTAAAAGAATATTACTTAATTTATTTACAGATTTTTTAATTTTTAAATTCCCGGCCATTAAAATAGCTTTCCCTTTTATAAGCTTATCTTTTGAGTCTAACAAATCAACAACAATACTAGCAAGCAATTCCTTATCTTTTAAGTTTTTAAGTTTATCAATAGCAATAGTTACAATAGTTTTGTGTTTTGAATTAACAGCTATTTTTATAGCCTTTTCAATTTCAGTATCACTTCCTACTATTAAAATAACTTTAAAAGTTAATTTGGAAATTTTTTCATCATCTTTTTTTAATAAATTTAGAAGAGTTTTAACATTAACATTAGCATCTTCACCAAAAGCTAAAATTTCATTAAGTGTTTTTTCCTGAGTTTTAGGATTATTTAATCCTTTTGTATAATCTCCAGCTATTATATTTGTTGTAAACAATAAGAACATTATTAAAATTATGATTTTCATATTTTCTCCTCAATGTTAACATTGTCTTTGACTTTTCTAGTAACTTTTGCCTTTTTAACTACTGCTTTTTTAGTAGTTGTTTTTTTAGTCGTTACCTTTTTAGTAGTAGTTTTTTTTACGGTTTTTACAGATTTTGGTTTTACCACCTTTTTGGCCGTTTTTATTTTAGGTACTTCTACGGCCTCTTCATTATTAACAATAACAGGATCATTCTCTTTAGCAGGAACAATAAGCTTTTCATTAACTGGAGCTATTATTTTATCATTACTAAGCTCTTTAATTTCAGAAATTTCTTTTTGCTTTACAACAATATTAAATTGCCCATGAATTAACTTGCCATTCTTTTTTAAAACAATATTATCTAAATAAAATTGTTTTTTGAGTTTATTTAGATTACTACTTTGGTAACTATTTATATACTTTAATAACTCACCCTCAGCAGATACTTCAATAATTTTATTTCTTAAATATGATTTATCCATTTCTATTATTTTTTGATATATCTCATGAGTTATTGTTTCATGAGTTTTAACTGTTCCCCTGCCATTACAAACAGAACATGTAATAGTAGAACTTCTTCTTAGAGAATCAGAAATTCTTTTTCTTGTGATTTGCATTAATCCAAGCCTTGTAATACCATGAATAGTAACATTAGCTCTATCATCTTTTGTAATCTCTTCTGCATATTTTATAAGAATTTCCTTATCAGAATCTAATTTCATATCAATAAAATCAACAATTATTATTCCACCAATATTTCTAAGTCTTATTTGTTCGGCGACAGCACTCATTGCCTCTTTATTTGTTCGTAATATAGTATCATCATGATGTAAATTTTTACCAACAAAACTTCCAGTGTTTACATCAACTACAGTCATCGCTTCAACTTGCTCTATAATTATATTTCCCCCAGATTTTAGTGAAGCAGATTTATTGTCTAATTTTTTTATTTTTCCTTCTAAATTGTATCTTTTAAAAAGTTCTAATTCATTATTATCATATAATTTAACTTTGCTCTTTTGGGAAGGCATAAATTCTTCAACGAAATTAATAATTTTTTTATAGAGTTCTTCGTCATCAATTATCATTTCTGAAACATTGTTATTCAGCATATCTCTTGTTATTTTTAAAGGAAGAATTAAATCTTCATAGAGTAATTGAGGAGCCTTTAAGCTTGATTGCCTTTTAACGATATTAATCCATTGTTGCATACAAATTCTCATATCATTTTCAAGTAAATCACTACTTACCCCTTCGGCGGCGGTTCTTACTATAAAAGCAGTATCCTTAGGTTTATAATTATTGATTATTCTTTTTAATCTTGTCCTCTCGTTTTCTGAATCTATTTTTTTAGATATACCAATTTTGTTACCTAGTGGGAAAAAAACTAGAAATCTTCCTGGAATAGATAAAAGAGTTACAACTCTTGGACCTTTAGTTGAAATAGGGTCCTTACTTACTTGAACTAATAGTTCATCATTAACAGAAATTAAATCAGAAATATCTGTATCAGCGGGAATTGGTTTATCTAAATCGCTTCTACTAATATGTTGATACCATAAATCACTCATATGTAAAAAAGCTGCCTTATCTTGCCCTATATCAATAAATGCTGATTGAAGACCAGATAATACTCGTGTAACTTTTCCTTTATAGATATTTCCAACAATTGATATATCTGATTTATTTTCATTAAAATAGTAAAATAATGAATTATCCTTGATATAAGCAACCCTCGTTTCATAGAATTTATTATTTATTAATATTTTATCCAATTTACCACCTATTATGTAATTTTTATATTTTTAAACATTTTAATAAAACCTTTATTATTAGACGTAAGATGAATGTCTGAAATTTTATCATGTGTTAATTTATTATAAATACTTCCATCTAGAACTATAAATGAATTAGCAAATCCTATTAAAGACATTGTTTTTTTAGCTTTTATGTAAAAAAATTCTTTATTATTATTCTGAAAATTAATATAATAATCTATTGTTCCATTTTTTAGATTATATAAGATATGTCCATATATTTTAGTATCTCTTGCAACCGTTTCTATATATAACTTCCCTTCTATTCTTGTTGTTAAAAAATTTAAAGCAGATTTCCTATCTAAAAAGTTTTTAATACTTTTGGCTTTTGATGTTAAATCAATAACCATAGTCTTTATATCAAGAGGTGTATTAATATCTCTATAGGTACCAGTTAGTCTTTCATTTATCTTCAAACTTTTATTTAAAATCACAATACCCCTACAAATATAGTGTAATTGTATAACTATATATCAAAAAACATATAATAAATCTATTATTTATTTAAGATAGTGATAAAAATTTGAAAATAATGATAAAATAAGTATAATGTTATTATTATATTTATGGAGAGAAGGTGCTTAAATTTACAATATTTAGCTTAATCATAGTTTTATCAATATCATGTTCTTCACAAAAAGAAGTACAAAAAGAAAAAAAGGAATTAGAAATAAAAAAAGAATTAAAAATTGATACAAAAACTCAAACAACAAAAATCTTTTTTATTCAAGATACCAAAAAATATCCTGAATCGTCTAAAAATCCTCAAATTCAATTAACTCATAAGATTAAAAATAATAAAAAGATCCTATATACCAAAGAATATGACTTTAATAGTGATGGTAAGATGGATATGATTATTATATATAATTCTAAAAAAGAAATTGAAAAGATATACTCAGACCTTGATTTTGATTTAAAGCATGATGTTATTGACTATTATAAAAATGGTATAATTCATAAAAGAGAGTTGATTAATAACATTACTAAAAAACCTTATACTATTATAAACTATGATAAAAACAAAAAAATTACAATGACATTATCCGATAGAAACCTAGATGGATTAGTTGATCATAAATCATTATATAAAGATGGGGTTCTATACGAAATACAAATAGACAGCAACTCTGATGGAAAATTTAATATTACTAAAAAAATTAATTTAAAAAAAACTGAAGAAGAAGGTGGTAAATAATGATTTGTCCTAATTGTAAAAAAGAAATAGATCTACCTTTTGAAGTAGAAGTTTGTCCTCATTGTAATTTTAATATGGTAGGCCTAAATAAAGAACAATTAGAAGAAAGTGTCGTTGTTACATCAAATCCATTTATTGAAAATAACATAGCATATCCAATACTTGCAAAGGATGCGAAATACCTAGATAAATATAAAGTTAATGAATTTCTTGGAAATCATTATCCATTTTCTTATTACTCTGTAACATATAATGAAAAAAAATTTATTTTGCAAGTATCAAAAATATCTCCACTTGATGCCTCTGAAATAGAAAAAAAATTAAAAAAAGAATTTGATAATCTAGATGAAAGCAATATTGATGAAAATATTGCAATTATTGAGTATGGATTAAAAAATGGTAATATATTTTTTTTATTAGAGTATTTTACTCTTGAAACAGTTCAAGATGTTTTAAATACAACAACTAATCTTTCAGAAGAATATACCCTAAGCCTAATATTATTTTTATCAAAATGGTATGAAAATAGTTCTAAACCACATATTTTTTTATCCCCGTCAAATATAGTAAGTCTTGGAAATAATCAATTTAAAGTTTTTAACTATAAGGTAATAAAAATATTATCCAATTTCATTAAACCGTTCTTCTATTTTCAAGAAAATATTTCTAAGTATATTGCTCCAGAACTATTAAAAGGAGATAGACTTATAACCAAAAAGGCAGATATCTTTTCTATTGGAAAGATTTGGGAATCCTTAATAAATACAGACTTCACCATCTCAGATAAGCAAGAAACTAAAACAGAAAAACAAATTAAAGAGATCATAAAAACTATGACTCAAATAAGTTATGAAAACAGAGAATTTAATAAGAAATCAATAAAAGATACTATAGACAACTACTTAAATACTAAAAGCAATAATAATTTTACAACACAAAAGATTTCATTAAATGATATTATACTTGATGAAATAAGCTTACCTAATGACACAGTCAAAAAAGAGATGAATAAATCTCCTGATGAACCAAAGGAGCAAAATTTTGCTACTCTAGAAACAAATGGAGAAGAAAAAAATCACCTAGATAAAGATAATAAAACAAAAGAAATAGAAAACATAGATGAAGATATTAAGATAGAAGAAATAGAAAACATAGACAAAAACACTAAAACAAAAAAATTAGAAAACATAGATGAAGATATCAAGATAGAAGAATTAGAAGAAATAAAACTTGAAGAAATTGAACCAGAAATAATTATAAAAAAAGTTATTCCTCCAACAATTCCTATTGCACCACCTTCATTAAATATAAAAAAAGTTACTGAAAAAGAATTTAAAATAGCTAAAAAACAATTAAATAAAAATCCTATTGATTTAGATAATTTAAAAACCTTATACTCATATTATAGTGATAAAGAAATGATAGATGAAGCTTTTATTATATCTAATTTACTTAATTTCATGAATGATAAAACAAATAGTCATTTATTATTTAAATCTGGCAAAGAGATTAACTGGGTATTTAACAAATCTATACTAACAGAAAATAACCTACAAAAAATTTTACCTCAAAAACTCTATTTCAATACATCTGGGGTAATGCAAGTATTATATAATACTCTTCAAAATAATCTACAGATAATAAAAACTATAGCACCGCTGAGTAACTATTCTATTCTTATCAATGAGCCTGAAAAAAAAGAAATTATTAAAGAGATACTAAAGCTATCTGGATTAAAAAACTTAAAAATATCATTAACAAATCAAGATATATATAATGAAAAAAGTGTTTCAACTGCCATATATAAAAGAGATGAATTAATACACATTGTTATAAAAAAAGATTTATGTGAAAATATGGAGAACATGCAATTTAAAGTATTACTTAGTAAATTAGTTTTTTTAGCTCACTCTAGTATTGTTGGTAACTTCCTATATGATGTACAAACGGTTAAGGATATTTTTTATGGAGTAATGAAATTTGTAATTCCATCTTCAAGAAGCATGTATAATAGTAAAATAAGTAATATTTTATTTAAAGAATTAGAAAGACAAAAAGCTCTTAAAAAATTAAAAAGAATGGATATATTACGTCTTGTAATGCTTATGAATGAGCATTTGTATACAAGAAAGGCTCAACCAGATATAGGTGAATCAATGAAATTAATTGAAATGGCATCAGACAGGTTCGCACTGATTGTTTCTAATAATTTAAATGAAACATTAAAAACATTTTTAAACTATGAAAATATTAATATAAAGTTATCTGCTAGTGAAAGAATGAAGCATCTATTAAAATATGTTTTATCAGAAGAGTATTTTCAACTTAGAAAAGATATTAAACAATCTATTAAAGCTTAAATATGAAAAAAGTAAAAGATTATTATTATAAAAAAGCAAAAGAAGAAAATTATTCCGCAAGATCTGTTTATAAATTAAAAGAAATTAATTCTAAAAAACATTTTTTAAAAACAAATCAGAAAGTTTTAGAACTTGGAGCAGCACCAGGTTCATGGAGCGAATATGCTTCTAAAGTAGTTGGAGAAAAGGGACTCATTCTTGGAATAGACTTAAAAGAAAGACCTAAACAAATATCAAAAAATGCACCATTTATACAAGGAGATGTTTTTGAAATAGAGTTATCAACATATAGAAAATTCGCTAAAACATATTCTGGAGTAATATCTGACATGGCCCCAAATACAACAGGACATAAGAACACTGATCATCTTAAATCCGTTGGACTCTGTGAAAAATCACTTTATTTATCTCTTCAGCTTGTAAAAAAAGGTGGTTACTTATTGGTAAAAATTTTTCAAGGAGGAGAATTCCAAGATTTTATGCTTAAAATGAAGAAACACTATAATAATGTAAGCATACTGAAACCAAATAGCTCAAGAAAAGAAAGTAGAGAAATTTTTATTTTAGGCTTAAACAAAAAAGAAGAACCTAATGATAATCCAGATTGGTAATTTATTTTCTTAGTGATCTTTCTAAACTTCTTATAAAATCTCTATCAATTTTAAAACTCTTATTGTAAGAAAATGCAAATGACTTATAAGGAATTTTATAAAAATAATGATTTAAACCAATAAATTCTTTGTGTTTAATTTTATTATTCTTAATTTTAGAATATAGTACCCAACCATTACTGCTATTAATATCACTGTCATAATTTGCTGTTAGTATATGTATTTTTATGTTTTTATTTATATATTTAAAATAATTCTCAATTTTTACTTTAAAAAGCTCTTTAAAGTAATTTGTATTAACTACTTTTTTATTAAAAATAACTTCATTATCTGAATATACTTTTTTAATTAATTTTCTTAAGGATTTTTGTAAACTTATTTGTTCTTTTTTAGTAAAAAACTCTAATTCTGTTTGAGCTTTTAACATAGTTAAATAATTTAAATACATCGGATTTAAAAGAATTATTTTTTTTATTTTTTTATTAAAATCTTTTAACAATTTAAAACTAAGAATATCACCCCAACCAATAGCAATAATGTTATTATACTGCTTATTCATTATTAAAAGATTTTTGACTATTTTATATTTTTGATTTAAATCTAATGATTTAAAATTCTTATTACTAAAATCTTCAAATGAATATCTTATAAACCTATAACCTCTTTTAGATAACTTATTTATTAGCTTATTAAAAAAAATATTTTCTGATAAAGTATCTCCACTATCATTACTTAGGCGTGGAAACATCACTCCATCAATAATAAATATTTTTTTCCCATTTTTTTTATTTTTTGGATAATATTTATATATTTTAACTGGATATTTATTGATTTTAACTTTTTTTATTATCAATTTATAATTTTGCTTTACTAAACTTGCTTGAAAAGGGGTAATAATAATATTTTTTATCTCTGAAGTGTAGCCTAAACTGCTCCAATCAACAAAAACAATAATATTTGATTTATCTACAAATATCTCAAAACTATTATCTTCATAAATTAAATTATATCTTTTTAGTTGATAATTTTTACCCTTTATTTTTTTGTTATCATATCCTTTATAAGTAAATATTGCTTTAACAATCTTATTTTCAGAAGGATTAAATAACTTAATATTTTTTTTCTTAGAATTTAAAAAAGAATAGATAGTAGAAACTAGTAATGGTTCAAATAAATATGAGTTTTTAGATAATTTAATGAATTCACTTTTATTATTTAAACCTTTAATAAATGAATAAGCTATATGTTTTTTATTATTTATTTTCATATCAATACTTATGAGTTTATCAAAGTTACTATGAAGATAAGATATTTTATAAAAAAAATTATAATCTTCTTTGTTATAAGTAATATTTAATTTACTATTTAGAATAAAAGAAGTTTTCTTTTCAATTTTATATGTTTCTATACCAACTTTTTTATAACTTTTAAAAACTTCGTAAGAATATGAGTTTTTGTCTATTACATTAGCACTCAAACTAGTAAAGAGAAAGAATAATAAAATTTTTAGCTTCATTATTCTTTTATATTATAGTAATCAAGCACTTCTTCAGGAAAAAGACCTGATTTTTTAAGCTTTTCAATAACATTATCCTGAATTTGCCTAACTCTTTCTCTTGTTAGATTCATATGCTTACCAATATCTTCAAGGGTGGTTTCTCCCTTCTCAATAATATTAAGAGCACAAGTTTCCTCTAATTCATCAAACTCTAAATCGGGAAAATTAAATTTAATTGATCCATTATTCTTATTTATATCAAGATATAAATTATACTTACAACCAACATAGGGACAAGGTCCCTCCATATTTTTACATTCAGCTCTTGTTTTTGGCCTTGTTAATACAAAGTTTTGAGCATCTAATTTAGATTTTAGAACTACTTCTTCTCTCGTTAATGACTTACATGAAATTGTAACACCCCTTTTAATTCCAGAAACTTTTACTTTACTATTAGGTTTTACTAACTTCTCCTTTTTATTTCGCCCCATGAAACACCCCTCTATCTAGATAACCACAATGATACATATTCAACAATAATAAATCAAATTTTTGACTTTATTTTTTCATTTTTTATTTATCAATAAAATCAATCAATTACTGCTAGTCGCCTAGAGTTACTAATATCGTTTTCCTATTATTTTCAATCTTATTTTCATTATCAAATATAATTTCAGAGACTTCTCCTGATTTTAACTGTTCTATAATATTATAATAATCAAAATTACAACTTACAGTTAAATTATCTAATTTATTATACTGTTCTTTTGCTAATTTTTTCGTACTATCTAATACACTGCTAGAGCCTATTATTAAATCAAGAATTGTTGTATCCGTTTTAGCATGCTTAATAATTTCTTTAATTATTGTTACCTTGCTATCTGTAGCTAAAGATGAAAGAATTTTTTTATCAATATTTATATTTTTTGCTAAAGCAAGCCTAACAGTATCACTTTCATCATCAATAAAAGAATAAAGAATTTCTATTGGCGTATCTATCCTTCCTGCAAGTATTGCTCTTGTTCTAAAATCATTACTAAGAGAAAGTATACTAAATAATTCATCACTAATATAATTATTTTGGGCAATAAAATAATTTAAATCTTTAGAAGTATAATTCATTAATTTTTCTAATTTTATTGAAGAATCAATACTTGAAACATATAAGTTTAAATAATTGTAAGCGTCCTCTTTTAAACCATAAGAAGAATTATCATTAATTTTTATAATTTCATCTAAAGTTAATTTATCATTATTTATAAGATTTACAATAAAATTCGTATGATTCTTAATAATTAAATCTATTAATTCTCTATCAAGAATTTTATTTTTAGAAATAGCTTCAACAATTAATTTATCATTTTCATATTTAAAAAAAATTTCTTTTAAGTAAAGAATATCATTTAAATCTATTATTTTTTTACTTATTGAATTAATTAATATTTCAGTATTATAATTATCGGTTTCATAAAATTTCAGTAATAACTCTATGGGAGTATTTATATTTTTTATAATAGATGTTTTTAACTGATTATCATATAAGTAATCTTGTTCATTATTCAAAAGCCAATTTATGTACACTTCTGAATACTTTTTAGAATTGATACTATCTAAAATTTCGGAAGTAATTTTTTTTATTTTTAATATTTTTATCATGTTTCCTTTAAAGATATCGCACTTGATTACGACCTTCACCTTTAGCAAGATATAACAAATCATCAGCTTTTTCTATAAAGTCATTTAGAGTTGGAATTATTTCAAAATTACTCATTGAAATAACTCCCATACTAACAGTTACAGGAATAACATCAGATTTAAATACAAATTTATGTAACTCAACAAGCCTTCTAACTTTTTCGGCTAAAATAACTGCCCCCATTTTAGGAGTTTCTGGAATAATAATTGCGAATTCTTCACCACCAACTCTTCCTAAAATATCAGTTTTTCTGATTGTAGATTTTATAATTTTAGCGAACTCCTTTAAAACATAATCACCTGCAATATGACCATAGGTATCATTTACTTTTTTAAAAAAATCTATATCCAAAATAACATATGATAATTCTTTATTATATCTAATTACTCGTTCAAATTCATACTCTAAACGACTATTAAAATACCTTTTATTATAAATTTGTGTTAAAGAATCAAAATTCTTTAAATTATACAACTCTTTGTGATATTGAGACTCATCATTATGCTCATCTAAAAACTTAAATCCAAAATCTCCAATTTTAATAATATCGGAATCTCTCAAGGTTACTTCTTGTATTTTTATACCATTAACATATACACCATTAGTTGAATTATTATCCTTTATCAAATATGTATTATCTGAAAGTTTAATAATAGAGAGATGGTTTCTAGATACAGAATCAGAAAACAACATTAAATTAGAATCAGAAGACCTACCAATAATTGTAGTTGTATCCTCTAGAGCATAAGAAAACCCTATATCATTTCCTCTTATTTCAACTAAATATGCATCTTTATTCTTTTCATTTTGATTTAAAAAAGGATTCTTAGATATTACGGTTCTTCCTTCTTCATACATAACTAAACCTCTAAAACTTGATGTAATTCTATCACAAATAAAAAGCCTTGTAAATTTTTATTTTTCTATTTTTCATTTTTTTTGCTCATAAACTGAATCTCTGTTACATTATTATATATTGCAACTATTTCAGCCGCAATAGCAATAGCAATTTCACTTGTTGTTCTTCTTGCAATATTTAATCCAACTGGAGCATAAACTTCATTTATTAAATCATTTTTATAATTAAAAGCAGATATTTTTTCTTTTATCATTTTTATTTTATTTTTAGCACCAATTACACCTAAATACTTAATATCTATCCCCCTTTTACATAAAATATTTAAAATATCATAGTCATAAGTATGTCCATGTGTAAAAATTATTACACTATCATCGGTTGATGGAGTAAACTCTTCAGCAAATTCTAGATAATCTTTATTTATAACTTCACTTACACCATTAAACCTATCCTTTTGGGCAAACTCTTTTCTGTTATCAATAACAATAACATTAAAACCTACCGAATCTAAAAGAGGAGTTAAAGCCTGCGCCATATGTCCTCCACCAAAAAGCCAAGCTTTTTTTATAGGAGCGAAATACTCTATAAACAATTCAACCCTTCCACCACAAGCCATTTTTAAATCTTCAGTTAATTTATAGTCTAAAGTTTTAGATTTTTGTTTTTCTATCACTTTAACAGCATTTTGTACTGTTTGAAATTCTAATTCACCACCACCAACAGTTCCAAAAGTTGAACCATCTTTAAAAACTAATATTTTAAAACCCGTTCTACCTGGAGAACCAGCTGATGCCTTTATTATTGTAGCTAAAGCAAATTCTTTACCTTCTCCTATTAATTCATTTATTTTATTAAAAATCTCAACACTGTGCTTTTCCATTATTCTCCTTTAAACATCGTATTCACCTATTTCTTCCATTAAAAATATTGACCCAGTTATGATAATCATATCCTTTTTATTTTTGCATAACTCAACAGCCCTATTTAAAGCCTTCTTAGGTTTAAGTTCAATAACGGACTTTTTATTACTCAACCCCATCAATACAGATGGAGATAATGCCCTATCCATATTAACAGAAGTAAATATATTATAGTCACTAAAACTATCTATAACTTTCAACATACCATTATAATCTTTATCCTGCATTACAGAAAAAACAACTATCTTTCTGTAATCACCATAATCTTTATCAAGACTTTCGTATAAAGCTTTCATTCCCTCTAGATTATGAGCGACATCTCTAATTATTAAAGGATTTTCGGATATTTTTTCATATCTAGCAGGCCAATAAGCGTTATGTATTCCTTTAGAAGTAATTTCAACCCTAAATTTAGATTTTAAAATAACCATTGAAAGCATAATAGCAGTTTTTACATTATATTTCTGATATTCTCCCCTTAGTTTGATGTTTTCTGTATTAAAATTATCTAAGGATATAAAAGTAGAGTTAAATATCATTGCTCCTTTTTCATTTGCAATATTTTCTATCACTTCACAAGCCTTTGACGGTAAATTACCTAAAACACAAATTTGTCCTTTTTTTATTATTCCAGCTTTTTCAAAAGCAATTTTTTCTATTGTATCACCTAAATAGGAAGTATGGTCTAGAGCAATACTTGTAATTGCAGAATAAGACGCATCTATAATATTTGTTGCATCAAAACGCCCCCCCATTCCAACTTCTAAAATAATATAATCATAATTTAAACAATTAAACCAATAAAGC
>Ga0256842_1001099_pt1 | contig 22394 bp, 21 predicted proteins | sample 4559240metaG_FD_185973 | JGI IMG/M metagenome (GOLD analysis project Ga0256842, IMG submission 185973) | Hydrothermal vent microbial communities from Guaymas Basin, Mexico - 4559-240 | ecosystem: Environmental > Aquatic > Marine > Hydrothermal vents | place: Mexico: Guaymas Basin | collected... | reverse complement strand
CAAAGATTCCTGAAGATGTTTCATTCTTATTGAGTTCTGTACAATATAGTAAAACCTGTTTATCCAGTAGATATTCTTATTGGGAAGTTGATTTATTAGAAGGTAAATCACTTGTTAATGATGATAGCAATACTTCTAGGTATGTATATGTCCTAGCGGATCCAACTCCTGTTGTTAGTTTGGGAAGAAGTGTTGGGTTGTCTGATCGTTATATTCATGTTTGTAATGATAGTTTGTATAATGTGGTGCTTGTTAGAATTCCAGAAACTGATAAGTTTAAACATAAGATTTATATGTATTTTAATTATCAAGGTGATGATAATTTTGATAATGATGGTGTATGTGTGGTTTATGATTATTTTAATGATTTATCATATACTAAGGATAAATTTTTGTGTAGTTATCATGAATATAGGGAGGGTCATATTGATCCTTATTGGTTATGTCCAAAATATGCATTAGGTAGTACGAAAGAAAATTTGATAGGGTTTAAGGAGATGGTTTATGATGATTACAGAGGAGGGTCCCGTTATATCCCATTTCCGTCTCATATATATGTGCGTTATGACAGGGTATTTAGCTATTACCAGACAACTATTAATTTATTTGATGACAATAGTTTTACATCAGTTATGAATGGACATTCTATACTGAAAACTTATACAAAATCAAATGATTACATGTGTCCTATAAGAGACTATATTGAAGGTGTAGGTAATGAAAGGTTAAAACCTTTTGTTAATTATAAGATAACTGGTGGTGTTAGGTTGTATTATTATTTCAACATGTTCACTGCTACTGATGTTGATATAAAACTTCATACTGATGAAATTAAAAAAGGTAATTGGATTGTAAATGGAGAGTATTATAAATATTGTTTGCCTATTACGATAAGAACATTCTCTACATACGATGGGGAAAGGGTAGTTCCAATAAAAGTATTAAATAAAGTTCTAGCCAAAAATTTAGTCTTTGTAGAATATGATGTTTACACGAGAGCTTCTAATGGTGATATTTATTTGGATTTAACATTTGATAAAGTAGTGACAAAAGGAATCAAACAACATGGAGAGGTTAATCCTGTAAAGGAATTACATAATATTGGAAAGTATGATGGAGATAATCACTACGTTATCACTACTGATTTGAAAAAAGGTTCAAATAAATTTGAGTTGTATTATGATTCTTATAGTACCAGAAATAATGTAACATTTTGTGGGTTTGGACTTGATTTAAATAAGAGACCAAGTGAGGTTATTTCAGATTTTTATTTATCCAGATGGATAGATATGACATCACTTTGTAGTCTTGATTCTCAATTTATGTGTGAGACTGAATATACTCTGCCAAGGCGTGCATCGGGGGAAATTGTATTTGATTATTACAATTCAGTAGGTTCTGGAGCACCTGCTCTTGCAGTGTATACAGGAACTCATAGTGGACTTTACAGATGGGATTCACTTATATGGTTGTCGGGTCAAGGATATGTAGCTGGCCCTCATATGATGTATGTAACTGATCCTCCTGTGCATTTGTCAGAGTCTCCAGGAGATCGATATAGAATTTATCTGTTAGGAAATAACAGATATTCTGCTTATTTTGGTTCTCATTTAAATGGGACTCTTAGATATAATCCATCGTTTTTGTGTAACCCAAAGGGATGGATGGGAATAACTATGCCAAATTATTTTGTTAAGTTCTATTCAACGAACAGTTCTTGTCACTCCTTAAAATATTTGACAATCCATCCCATGATGCAACCGTATCATATTAATCTTATTACATATGATGAATCCGGTTCATGGTTAGATGGATATAATAAAAGAACCCAGATAGAGGTTTATGCAGATTATGATGAGGAAGATGCACAGGTAGTGGTTCCTAACATATATACTGATGGATTTCATGATAATATCAGAGTTTGGAAGGTAGGAGAGGAAAAATATTATGCATTACATGCTTATGATACTTTATCATCTCCTATAACATGCTCTTTATGGAAAGAAGACAATAAGTTGTGTTATCATATAGAGCCGCAATCTAAATCAAATTGGATTTATGGTAAACCTATTGACAGGCAGTTTGATTTACAATTACCTGATAATTACTATATAATTTTTAATATTAGTCTTGGAGGAGTGACTGATGGATTTAAATTACATGTAATACGTCAATATGTGAATGATGGATTGGTTCAAATTAAGAATGATGATGTTTCTCTTGTTTTTGAAAACAGATATGCACATTGGTATTTAATTGATTTTAATCAATCTTCACCTGCTAATAAATCGGCACTTGAATCTGCAATTGATTTTGTCAAAAATAAAAATCGTTCCTATGAATTAGATTCTACTTATATTTATAGAGATTTTGATGATTTATCTCAAATAAGAAATATTGAAACTTGTCATGGAGCTTTATTGAAATATAATCTTGATGGAATGGAGGAAGTTTTCAATAGTAGATATATATATGTAAAGAAAGATACTGATTTTAAATATTATCTAGGAAGTTATATAAATACAGGATATCCAAAAAAGAATTTTGCTATGCCTTTCCTACCTGGAATGTTACTTTTTTATCAGTCTGGGGTAACAAATTATCTGACGTTTGCATCCGATCCATTAGCTAGTATGAAGCCTGATTATTATTTTATAGATTATGGAGAATTAATTGAGGTCCATAAGTATTATATCACTAACTGGGGATGGGAGTATAATATTAAGGAATACAAAGATGGAACAAAGTTATATGATTATACTCGGCATTCAGTCTATGGGAATGTATTATATCTAGAAGATGGGCAGTTATATTGGCAATATGAGTACAGTTCCAATATACATCCTTTCAGTTATAAAGCTATAGAACCCTTACTCATAACGGTGTCCACACCATCAGGATTTAACCTTTGGCATCTTAAAGATTGGGAGGAGAGGTAAATGATTCATCCAAAGTTCAATATAGATTCAATTCCAATGGAAATGCCTTGGAAAAATTTTAAAGAATGGTATAATAAAGCCAATATAAAATTAGATTGTAGTTTTCACAAACGTGCGAGTATATGGACGATAGAACAGGCTGCTGAGTACATAGAAAATACAATGTTAGGTATTCCAACTGATAGAAACATATATTTTATAATGAGGCTAGAAGAACGGAAAATGGTACATATGTTGTTGGATGGTAAGCAACGGATTCATGCAGTGTTGCGGTTTTTGAATAATGAGTTTAATGTATCAGGAAAGTTTTATAAGGATATGAAAGATTTAAATAGATATTGTGTATTTTTTGTTCATATTTTTACACTGGAAGATGATGATCTTATTATTGAGTGGTATAATCGTAAGAATAGATTTTTTAAATAAAACATAGAGAAAATGGAGTAGTTTTATGCAAGAAGTAATAAGTAATTTGATTGAAAGTGGAGTGATATTTCAGGAAGAATCTGGAATCATAAAAGTCAATTATGATTTGTTGTTTAATAAGAAGTTTATTATATGGTTTTCTCAACAGTTTAGAGATTATTTTATCAGTAGAAATCTGGTGAATAAGATTGACCATGTTGTATATGACCATTCCTCACGTGTTTTATTTTTTAATATGTTTGATTTGCTGGATTCAATTGAATTAACTGATAATCTTTTTAATATAAAAGAGGGGACAGCTCTAATAGCAAGACCTATTATAGGAGAAGATAATATCCAACAAGTTTTAGCATTGTGCGAAAACCTTACAGTGAATAAGATATTATATACAACTTTATATTTAGGAGGTATTTCTCCATCTGATATGTCGTTATTGGCAATGCATGATACTAGGTTTATATATCAGTATGATATATCAAGGCAAGTACAGGAATTTTTTGATAATAGAAATGAAGAAACTAATAAGGAGGTAGAATAGTTATGAATTGGTTTATGATAATGAATATTGTATCTAAATTGCAGCAAAATATTGAAGAGGCTGCAGCTGATGAGCGTTTAACATTGAATGAAATACTTACTTTGGTAGATAGTACTGTTTCAGCTGCAGGTTTGGGAGGTATTAAGATCATCAATAAACCTATGGAAGAGAATCAAGTCTTAGAGTTGACTCTAAAGGATTTAATTGATTTAGTCAAAGAAGTTGTGACTAAATTGGGTTTAGGTAATCTTGTGATAGTCACCCCTGAGATGATTGAAGATATAAAGAAAAGATTCTAATTCCAACAAAACATTAATTAAAATTTTCATAGGAGGATAATTATGGCAACGATCCAACCTGAAGAAATCAAAATGTATAAATCAGAAGTAATGCTTGATACATCATCTGGAGGAGGACGGATGTCCTCATCTTTGGTAGCTTCTGGTGTTAGAAACAACATTTTTCCAGATGTATTAGAAACAGAAAGGGTTAATGGTTCCACTAAATATCGCAAGGTATTTTTCAAAGTTGAGAATGCACAGAATACAGTTTTAGCTGACAGTAGAGTTTACCTTGCATTACCTACCACAGGTGAGGACTACATTACAATGTTTGAGGGAACCCAAACTGATACTCAAGCTGATCTAACTGGTAGTGAAAGGAATTATGGAGGAGCTCAACTTGTTAATGATTTAACTGCAGGAGATACACAGTTAGTTGTAGAGGTGGAACATACTGATATTGCTAATGAAATATTTCAGACAGGGGATAGTATTTGGATAGGTGGTTCGGTTGATGAGGAATTACATGAAAACATAACAGTAGTCAGTGTTACAGATAAGCAAATTACCATTCAATTACAAGATGGGGATGCAATTCAACATGATTTTACTGCTTCTGATACACATGTAAGTTCATTATTAGTATTAGGGGATATTGGAGTGGGATTAGAAAATTTTACGGTGAACAGTACCAATGGAACTTATGATAATACCAATAATCCTATCCAGTTAAATAGTGTAGGGACTGTATTTGATAATTGGACAATTACCTTTACAAGCGATTCTGACTTTACATGTGAAGGAGAATATACAGGTAATGTAGGGTCTGGGTATATTACAGCTGATTTCAGTCCAGACAATCCTGATTTTAGTACGCCTTATTTTACCATTCCTTCAGCAGGATGGGGCGGAACATTTGCTGCTAATGATACAGTAACATTCACAACAATTCCTGCTGCTAAACCTGTATGGTTAAAAAGAGTTGTTGTCCCAGGTATGAATGTAACATCTAATATGTTTAGGATTGGAATCTTAGGTAAGGTTTATTAATTTCTTTTTGGTCGGGATCACTAGCTTGATAGGAGCTGGTGGTCCCCTTTAAAGTGTTATGTATGTTCAAGTTTTTGTGTAGATTAGGTATCCATAGGCCTCTAATAGGACATACCTATCATTTCACTGATACAGTTTCAGGTAAGTCTGTATATATTGCAAGATGTCCTTGTGGTCGTGAATGGTTGACTGATAGTCCTTTTTCATTTTTTGGATTTAAGATTGCTAGAAAATACTAGTGATTAAGATTCTACATTGTAGTCTTCCTTTTTTGATGGAGGTCTTCTTCTAGGTCTGGGCTTTTTACTGCTTTTATCATTATCGTCTTCTGGGAATATTATTTGTACAGGTCCTTTTACATATTTGGATTCTTTTACAGGATTAGCTTCTGTTGGGTCACCTACACATGCCACTTCCCAACTTGTTTCTATAAATCCTTCTCTTACTAATAATGGGCTGATTCTTGTAACCAGTCCTCTGCGTTCTGCATTACTTTTATTTAATGCAAACATTGCGGTTACATGACTATATTTGCGTTTATCCTCAGAGAAGTTTTCTAATGTTTGGGTTCCTTTTTTGTATGATTTTGAGTCTGCCTGTGTTGCTGTCACAACACATGCTTCCCACTCTTGGCTCAATTTACGCAAATCTAGCCATATCTGGTTTATCTTATGTCTTTTATCTTCATTTTTTCCTGTAGTAGTGTCTAATATATCAGCATAGTCAATTATAATTACTTGGGGAACAAAATCTTCAGTTTTTTGCCATTGTTCTAATATATTTTGAATTTGTTTGACTGTTAAGGTGGAGCTAACATGTACTGATAATCTAATGTTCTTTAAAATTGATGCTCTTGAGGATTGCAAGAAGTCTTTAACGTCCTGTTCTTGTAACACTGGAACGAGTTTATATCCTATTTTTAGTTTCATTTCATGTAATTCCTCATCGTATGAAATATCTTGTGGATAAGGTAACTTACTGACTTCTAACTTTCTATTAGGTAACCAAGGTTTTCCAACTAGTTGGCTATATATTCTACATACCCTTTGTGCTGCTGATAAATCCCCTGCCTCAAATATAGCAACTTTTCTATGTCTTCTTGCTGCCTGTATGGCTAAATACTGAAGAATCCATGATTTACCTGACTTCTCAGGACCTTGAAATGCTATTAAGGAGGCTGGATATGTATGAGGACGAATTATTTCCCCAATTTTTCCTGATAAAGGAATAAGGCATTCTTTGTTTGATGAGAAGTATTCCTCAACTAGTTTCTCATCTGCTAGATTAATATCTGAAGGTTCTTCTATTTTTATAGGTTTAAAATTTTCTATTTCTTTTAAGGCTTTAGGAACAGAATCTATGTTACTTATATGATTTTCTATAGTTTCAATCAGTCGTTGTAATTGTTCTTTATTACTATATTTTATAAATAGATCTATTCCGTAGTCGAGATTTTCAGGTATTTCAATATCTGAATATATAACGTTATCAGCTAGTGCTAATAATCCTTGTAATGTTTCATCAGATGAATTCCCACTTAGTTTCTTTTTTATTATGGTTGTTATAGCGTCTCCAGGTGCTTGATCATACTCTTTTTTATATTCAATGCATAGTTTTATAAAATCTCTTACTAAGTCATTGGATATACTACTTAATATTTTGGATTTTAAGGGTTCTATGTGTGATAGAAATGTTGAAGAGTAAAGGCAATATTTTAAAATTGTAATGATTTCATCATTACTCACCTTATTAATTCTCATAAGTGGATTCCTCTTATTTATATAATATAACCTTTATGAAAATCATTACTTATATCTCTTTGCAGTACATATGAATGTAAATTATGTTCTGAATCTGTTCCTGCAAAGGTTAATACATCATCCTCAATATGATCTAGAATTGTTTTTGATACCTGTTTAGTTAATTGTGACAAAGATCCTATTATTCCATGTTTGTTTATTATATTCATTGCATGATTTAATGATGTAGCTCCTTCTAATTGTTGTAAAATACTTTGTTTTTTCTTTTTTGGAAGAACTTTGGAATTTCTAATGATTTCCATCAGTTTTTCTTTTAACCCTTCCTTTATCTTATTGCCTGTAAATCCTAATAATACTGCAGTAGGACTTATTTTATGCAATATTTTCTTTGGAATTGTTATTTTTTTAAAGTTCCTAGTCATATTTACTAGAAACCCTGCAAAATCCTCTTTTGAATATTTAGAAGCATTAGTTATATGTAACTCTCTATCCTTTGCGATACCTTCAATCTTGGCGCTTTTTATTGGAACCATTTCCCCTTTTTCATTTGTTTTATACACTGCATTTGTGAATTTAATAGCTACGCTATCATTTAATTTTTGATGTATAAATTTACTAGATATTTTTAAATGTCCTCCAGCAGTCTGTACAATTGTTTTATCCCCAGTGTGTATTTTTCTTAGTGATGTATCTGCCAATCTCATTTTTTGTCGCCATGCTGTCCCGTAGTACACACCAGAGGCAATGGAACTATCTTTACTCCAATACTCCCCTAGATGTTTTCTTAGAAAAGGATCTTTTATGGAGGTTTGATGCATTATTTTTGAAGCATAGTCCCCATAAAAAAGATATTTTTGCTTGCCTCTGCTAAGAAAATTTTTCATTTTATATGTGTGGAGTTTATCTTTGGATACATAATATGTTCTATAGAAATTGGATTTTCCTTTGTTGATTAGTATTTTAACTGGGACAACCGACCGTTTAACTCTAAAGGAAGGACCTTTTCTAACGTATTTTTCTGTTATCTTGTATCGCATTTCTATCTCCTTACCTCAATTGCATTTCTAGATTATATAAGTCGCATTCTCTGTAATCAAGAGCTTCCATTATATCATCTGTATCTTCTCCTAATGTTATAATATCTCCTAGTAATCTATAAGGTTTATAAAACAACTGAGGATTATCTCGTAGTTGTTCACAGTAGGTGTTTTCAATATCTTTTATTATATCGTTAAATTGTAGTTCAGTTATACCTAATTTGTCTAGAAATTTTTTATATGTTTTCATATCTACATATCGAGGATATATTATTTTGATAGGTTGCCCTTCATACATATAGCAAGAAAAGATAAAGATAGCTCCTCTATCACCAAATGATCTAAACATGTGTCCAATGTGGTTAGGAATTGGAAGTTTTCCTATATCATCTAAACTATTGATTATATCCATTGTATACTCTCCTTTTTATATATGAAGATTATTTGAACTTGGCTCAATTGGATCCTTAGAAGAGCTTTTTACCACAGACTCAAGTCCTGTTGATTTTAATAAAGGTTTTAGCTTGATTTCTACTGTTTTGTTTGTCCTACGGTTGAAACATTTTATACTAGGTAATGATGTTTGTATAACTAGTATATCATATAATATTCCAGATAATCCTTTCATAATTTTCACATCTTTTGTATCAAATAATAGGCTGGATCCTTTATGAAGGAGTAATATATGATGGTTTTTCTTGAATTCTGCTTTATAAATAACTTTATTTTTTTCTTTTTTATATTTTATTAATGTAGCATCGTAGATAGGAAAAAACACGGCTTTCTTCTTGGTATGATATTCTTTGTTGTTATAAACTCCTATGGATGGATGAGATTGTGGCACTGCAATTGCAGCATATTTATTTTTGTCGATAGCAATTGCAACTTCGTATGCTCTATTGACTTTAGATTTTGTTGCGATGAGCATCATAATTTTAATTCCTCCTTTTGGATTTGGAAGTCATGTATTTCATATATGTTTTGTAGGATTTACTATGATCCTATTGTTGTCATTTATTCAAAGGATAATTAGAATATATTTATTTTAGAGTCTAATAAATGAAAAGGTTTGAAATTAAATTATAGATTTTCTAAAAGTTCAAAAATTATCATGGTGTTTGGAGGATTTGTAATGAGTCATTTTTTTGAAAATATTTTAAAACCTACATTTATTGAGAATTGGCCAAATAGTTTGAAAAAATTATCTATACCAGGAGTTTCAATCCCTTTATCTATGAAACAGGCGAAAGCTCTAGGTTCAAACATTGCAGAGTTTGGGGAGGATTTTGGAGAGAAGCAAGATATATCATGGTTAGAAACAGAGTTAGATGATATTATCAAAACTTTTCCTAATGGAGCTTTTGTAAGGCTAGGGTCACGGTCACCTAAAGATAGTTATATAGGATACAAAAAAGGATTCAAAGTTACTTCAGGTAAGGAAGCTATTGAGGTTTTGACTGATTGGTCAGAGAGAATATATGATGACCTTCAAATGGCCATAGCTCACAATTATAATCCTTATATTTGGGTGAGAGAATGGATTGATATTCCCAAATGGACAGAATTTAGGTGTTTTATGAAACAAAGAAAATTAATTGGTATTTCTCAATATCAGTATTTTGATATCTATCCTGAAATAAAGGATGAAAAAGAAAGTATAGAATGGGCGATTAAGATATTCTTTTCATCGTTTTTTGTTCAAGCCTGCCATTTAGATGATGTTGTATTTGATGTTTTTATCAAAAAGATTCCCACCAGTGAGAAATCGACTAATATTTGGGAAGTTAAACTTTTAGAAATAAATCCTTTTTGTGTGTTAACCGATCCGTGTATGTTTGAATGGAAACGTGAAAATAATGATTTGACGATAAATACTAAGGATGGATTTTTTAGAATTAGAGAAAAATAACTGATTAATTGTATGTAACTACTTGTATCTTTTGAAAATCTCCTCTAAAAATTTTTTCAAATTTTCTAATTAATACTTGACAACATATTTAATTTTTATTATTATATAATCAGTTGAAAGGATATAATGTTAATTTTTAAATTTAAGTTTAAGGAGGAATATATGAGTAGTCAAAAAATTGGAAATTTGTTTGAGTCTTATTTTGAATTAGAAAAGAAAATTTTCTTTTCTCATTTAGATTCCAAAGCAGTTGATCCAGTAGAAGGGTATAATAATGCCAGAGAAATAATAAATCAAATTGAAGATTTACTCAACTGCCAATATAAAGAATTTGTATTTGTAGAAATAGAATTGTCGGATCCAATATGGTTTTGTGATGAAGATGATGTGTTCCCAACAAAAGTATCTTTGGATGATTTAAAAGAAAAGATTGATGATATTGATGATATGGCAACTGGTAGATGGGTCAACCCTATGCTGATTGTAGTTCCTATTGAGGTGTATAAATGGTTGGATGAAAGGTATGATGGAAATATTAGCATGGATTTAGCAATTTATGCGGTTGCTGGACCCTGCTCAGGTTATACTGGCAATTACCATCAATGGATTCAATTAAATAAGAAAAAATACCTTCCAAAAGTATTCAAGGCTGCAAAAAATAGCTAATTAAATTTGGTCTAGCTGACTCCTTGTCTCAAAAACTCATGAACATGAGATAAGGAGTCAATAATTTGTTTCCATCCCAATTTCAAATCCCCGTCTGAGACAATGATAACACCGGTGAGATGACGTTTTGATTGGTTTTACATATTATCATTCAGATTGGGTTTTAAATTGGGTGAGAAACCAATATTTTATTTTGGAGGTAAATTGTTTGGTGTCACATTCCAAAAACATTGGATAGCTATACATAATACTTCTGGTTTTGAAAAATTGTTGAGAGGATATGAAATGAAGTGGTTAACTGGATGGGGTTATTGTAAAAAAATTACAATAAAAGGAAGAAATGGTATTGGAATGGGATATCAGATGTTATTTAAGATTGGAGAAAGTGAAGGTTCTAGTAATTATGATTTCCATCTAGAAGGACATTCCTCAAGATTTCCAATTGGTAAAAATGATTCAGGTGATATAAGATTTACAGGTTTAAATGCAGCAAACATATTTCCAATCTGGGTAGAAAAGGTAGAAGGAACAGCTCCCAATAGGATTGCCTATGTTTGGGTAAAAATATTGGATTCACTTGACAATGATGTGGATATTTATTGCTATTATGGAAATCCAGAGGCTCTCAATGTTAGTAATGGAGAGGATGTTTTTGAATTTTTTGATGATTTTGACGGAGATAGTTTGGATACAAGTAAATGGACTCAGCAGTATTCAAGTGGAGGGAGTTTAAATATTATAAACTCTCGAATTATATTTAGTAGTGGGGGAGGGGATTATATATGGATTCATTCAAATGATAAATTTGTATATCCTGTATGGGTGGAAGCAAAAACAGATTTTTTTACTTCTACTGGTGCAACTCTTAGACTGGGTCAGTCAACAGGGATAGTTTTGAGAGGGGATGGAAATTATTATGATGACTACTCTGCTGATGTTTATGGAGGTAGTTATAGGATAATAGGGGATGACAATTCTCATGGATGGACAGTAGCTTCAATTGGATGTTCTGATACAGAAGGAATCTGGTCGTTTGTTTGGAATTCTACTGGTTCTCAAATTTTTAATGTGAACTATGTAAATAAATTAAATGGAAAGGACTCCCATAATGAGATTGAGGATTATTATATTTATTTAGGCCATGCAAAATGGGGAGGTTCGAGTTCTTCACGGGTTGATTGGATAAGAATTCGTAAATATGTTGATCCTACACCCACCCTTAGTTCAATAGGAGATGAAAGAACAGGTGCTACTTTGTCAGGAACTGTTCGTGATAAATATGGAAATCCTATTTTGGGCAAAACTGTAAAAGTTTTTGTTTTGGAGAAAACTACAGGACAACTATTAGGTAAGACAACTAGTGATAATAATGGAAATTGGAGTTGTAAGGTTGCAGCTTCTTCTGAAACTAAGGTTGTTACTGTTTTTACACTTGAAGGTGAATACCACGGGGATGTGGATATTGCAGGTGCAGAATTCACTTTTCCATGGTGAGGTGAATAAGTTTTCTAAAAAGTTTTTAAATATCAAAATAACTTATTTTTCATACCTACATTCAGTTCTTTTTTCATTCTATCAAAATACCTTTTAGTGATGTAATTAAGAATTATTTCTTATCCCAATTTCAAATCACCATGCGAGACAATGATAAATCGGTTGAGATGACATTTTTATTACGTTTACATATAATCATACCTGATTTTTAAGAAACTGGGTGAGAAACCAAAATATCATTGTCTGATAGGTATATCTAAAATATACCATATTGAAAAGTTTTTTCAATTTAAGTTCTAATAACAATAATAATATCTAAAAAGGAGGTTTCATTATGGCTGTAGAAATTGGAGCATTATATAAGCATTTCAAGAAAGGGACTATTTATAAGGTTCTGGCTATTGCTAAACATTCAGAAACTGGTGAGGAATTGGTTATTTATCAAGACACTACTGATGAATCTAAGGTTTGGGCTAGACCTATTTCTATGTGGTCTGAAATGGTTGTTGATCCTCAAGGTAACAAAGTTGAAAGGTTTAGAAAAATTTCTGAATGAACCAATCTCTCCAGTTTGTAGGAGGAATATCATGCAGATTACTAGATCTGATGCTATCAGTTTGGATACTTTGAAGAAAAAACTGGAAGATAAACAGGGTATACTTGTTTGGGTGGAGAAAAAAGATCCAGTTACAATTAGGTTTATCAAGGAACATCCTGAAGGAGGAACTTTCTTTTGGTGTACTTGTCATTATGATGCAAGAGGAGATAGTAATTTTACTGTTGTCCGTTGTATAGAAGATTTAATATATTTTATTGAAAAAGGTATTAAAGCAGGAGATGAATTTCATTGGTTTCCAGATATGGAATTTTTCATCAAATGGTATCGATCATTGTTGATGGATTGATGGGTCGTGTTTGATGTAAATTAGTCCATCTAAAATTTTTAAATTTTTCAACTCTGCAAGGGATGTTTCGTTTCAATGTTCCTTGCAGAGTTTAATTTTGTTTGAGTCTTGATAACTTCTCCAAAATCTAATATTCTAATAACTCCATGTTTCTATTATGTTTTCAATTCAACTTGTGAGGTGTTAATATGAAAGAAGTCAGAATTATAGGTTCATCAGATTGGCATTTACGCATGGCAACACCAGAATGTAGAACGGATGATTTCAGTTTAACTCAAGTAAAAAAGGTAAAACAGGTTCTGGCAGAGTGTAAAAAATTCAAAGCAGATGCTTTATGTATAGCAGGAGATGTATTTGATAGTGCATTTGTAAGTCATGGATTAGTCAGAAGGATAATAAGGATATTTAGAAGATTACTTCCTTCTTATACAAAATTATGTGTTGTATATGGACAACATGATTTAAGGTATCATTCTCTCAAGAATAAACATAATTCTCCTTTATCTGTTTTATTAGCTAGTTTGGATGCATTTCCTGTATCAGATAAACCAGTAATATTAAATGATTTTGTTGCAATACAAGGTGCAGATTTTAGTCAACCTATTCCAGATCCTATTGAAGGAATGTTTAATATTTTGGTAATCCATAGGATGGTTATTAAAACTAGGAAATTATGGAAAGGTCAACAGGATTTTATTACAGCAGCTAGACTATTAAAGGAATCAGGATATGATATAGTTATATCAGGAGATAACCATCAGCAGTTTCATTTAACTTATAAAGGAAAGTTATTGATTAATAATGGTCCTTTGGTTCGTTTGACTATTGCTGATTATGACCACACCCCTGCTTGTAGTCTAATTACTATACGAGAGGATGGAACATATGATTTTGAATGGAAGTACTTGAATATTATGGAGGCTAGAAAGGTATTGAAAGAACCGGAAGATACTAAATTTAATAAAAATGTCAAGGAATTTGTGGATGCTATATATAGTATAAGTGATAAGAGTGTGGATTTTATGCAAATATTACAGGAAAATCTAAATAAGGAATCTGTAGATAAGTCAATCAAGTATTGGATAAACAAAATAGTTGAGATTTATGATAATCAACATAATAAAAGGTTGGAATAATTTAATAAATTTATTATTCTTAGGAGGATTATATGAAAGACTTACTCAAATTAAGACAGAAATTGGATGAAAAATTAAATAAAAAGAAAGAATTAGAGATGCGTAAGAAAATATTAGAAGAAACACTACAGGAGTTAGGATTTGCTTCTATAGAAGAAGCCCAAAAGCATTTGGAAAAGTTACAACAAGAATTAAAAACTTTATCAGCTAGGTATAATAAGTTATATTCAGAATTGGAAGAAATATTAGGAGATTAAGCCTATGACTGAATCGTATAATGCTGATTCAATTGTAGTTTTAAAAGGATTGGAAGGGGTAAGGAAACGTCCTTCCATGTATATTGGAGATGTATCTAATAAAGGATTGCATCATTTGTTGTGGGAAGTTATAGATAATTGTGTTGATGAAGCTATTGCTGGATATTGTGATCATATACAGGTTATTATGAATCCTGATAATAGTATCACTGTAGCTGACAATGGAAGAGGTATTCCAATTGATATTCATGCTGAATATAAAAAACCTGCAGTTGAATTAATAATGACTACTCTTCACTCAGGAGGAAAGTTTGATAATAAAGCCTATAAGATTTCAGGTGGATTACATGGTGTAGGTATTTCAGTTGTTAATGCGTTATGTGATAGATTGGTTGTAGAGATATATAGAGAAGGGAAACATTGTGTTCAGGAATATAGCAGAGGAGCTCCAAAGACTGAACTTAAATGTGTTCCTATTAATAAAAATAAATCAGGAACATCCGTTACATTTTTACCTGATAAATCTATTTTTAATCAAATAAAATGGGATATTAATTTAATTAAGGAAAGGTTAGAAGAGTTAAGTTTTTTGGTAAAGGGATTAACTATTGAATTCAAATATGGTGATAAAAGTATTACATTCAAGAGTGATAAAGGGTTAGTAGGACTACTTAACAAATTAACTGATGAAAATGATGAAATATTTACTGGTATCATTGCGGATACATGCCAGGTGGATAATTTGATAATTGACTTTGCGATTAGGTTTGCATCAAAAAACAATATCTTGACTTTTGCCAATAATATTAAAACCAAAGAAGGTGGAACTCATTTATCTGGGTTAAAGAAAGGATGCACACAAGCTATCAAAAAATTGGACAATAAGTTAAGTTTTGTTTCTGGTGAAGATGTATTTGCTTGTGTATCTGGGGTATTATCAGTGTATTTACCTGAACCTCAGTTTGAGGGTCAAACCAAAATGAAATTAGGAAATAAAGACGTTACCAAGAATGTTGCTAATGTCATTAATCAAGCAATTGCCCGTTATTTTGAAAGGTATCCTCAACATAAGGCAAAGGTTATTCAGGCTATTTTAAGTCATTACAAATCCAGAGAAGTTTTAAAGAAAGCTAGGGATTTAAATAGGACCAGTACTATATCTTCCAGATTTGTTAGTAAGCTTAGTGACTGCTATTCTCGCAATCCAAGGGAAAGGGAATTATTTATTGTGGAAGGGGATTCAGCGGGAGGGTCTGCTAAGCAAGCTAGAAATAATAAATATCAGGCTATATTACCAATAAAAGGAAAAATTTTAAATGTGCATAAAACGTCATTGAATAAGTTATTGAATAATAAGGAAGTAGGAGATTTAGTAAAGACATTAGGAACGGGTATAGGTCCTGAATTTGATTTGTCCAAATTACGATATAACAAGATTATAATAATGACAGATGCAGATGTTGACGGTCAGCACATACAAACACTATTATTATCCCTTTTCTATAAATATTTCAGACCTATAATAGAGGAGGGTCATTTGTATATTGCAGTTCCTCCTTTATATAGGATTAAATATAAAGGAAAAGTAATTTATACATCAGATCATAATGTTGTGAAAAAATATGATACAAGTGCTATACAGAGGTTTAAAGGTTTAGGTGAAATGAATCCTGAGCAGTTATGGGAAACTACTATGAATAAAGAGACTAGAACATTAAAGCGAGTAACGATCCAAGATGCACAGAAATGTGATAAATTATTGTCTCAATTAATGGCAGAAAACATTGATAGAAAAAACTTAATAATGAAATATATTAAGGAGTTTGAAAATGTTTAGACGTTGTGAATTTTGTGAGTATTGGCTTGAGTCTGCTTCATATGACCCTGTTAGGAATAGGAAATTATGTTTGCGTAAACTTGAATTTGTAGATGCTACATATTCTTGTAATGATTGGTTGTTAGGAAATGGATTTCATTGTCCTAGGCGAGATAGAACTGTTTCAGTTGAAGTATGCAGGGCATGTGAGGCTAATGATTGTAGTATCAAGCAATACCTTGAAATGAATGTGTTTAAATTAAAAAGGTATAGTAGGACAAATCTGTTCTTTTCTTTAAAGGAAGGGAGGAATGAATCAATGTTGGATGGAAGAGATCTAATATATGAAGCTGTGCAATTGTTAAATGAGTCAAATCTTATTCCTAATAAAAAGTTAGATATTTCTACTATCTTAACAGCAACAGGAGATGAATTAAAAGATTATGTTAATCAATTTCTTGATTATGTAGAATATGTTCCTCATAATAAGGAACATCTTATCCCAGAAGAGGTTGTAACTTTATATAATGCTATTGTAGATGGGAAAGTCTTGTTTATAGGTGAAGAGTTTGAAGGTATGAGGATTATTGTCAAGGATCCTGAATCTGGAATAGCCTTTCGTCGTAGGAGAGTATTTTATGAATCCGGTTCAGATAAAGAAGAAACTATATAATTTCCCCACATTTCCAATAAGGGTTGTATATACTTTAAACAAATACTACCCTGATCTAGTTACTGAAGATAGTAGATTGCGGCAAGCTATCAAATTTTTTGAATGTAAACAAGGTAAATTAGCTGATTTTTTAATATATGATTTGCGTGATTATTTATCAGACTATTTACCTTATATCAAATCTGTTGATAAAATTTTGATTCCTCCCTTGATGTATAAAAATTATAAAGTCAGTCAAGATCCTGAAAATAAGCATAAGTTAAAAGTTGTATTCCCTTATAATGAAGATGTGAAGAATATGGTTGCCAGTCTTGATGGAGCTAGATGGACAGGCAAATATTGGTCAGTGTTACGTATAGTTCCTAATATATTAGTGTTGATATCAGCAGGGTTTAATCTAAGTAAGGATTTACGTGATTGGGTAGACCGAGTATTAAAAAAATATACTCCCACTGATAATATCAGAATTGAAGGATTAAAGAAAGAATTATATCCATTTCAAAAAGCTGGAGTTGATTTCGCTTGTAATAAGAGGAGAGTGTTGATTGCTGATGAAATGGGATTAGGTAAGACTGTTCAGGCGATTGGATTTTTACAACATGAAAAAGAAAATGCTTTCCCTGCAATCATAATATGTCCTTCCTCATTAAAATATAATTGGGCTCGAGAAATAAAGGAGTGGATGTCTGATGATGTTGGTATTTATGTTATAAATGGAATGTATAAACAGCAAAGTGAATTAACTGAATTTCAGGTCAGAAAAGGCAAATATCCTGCTATAATTGTGAATTATGAAGTATTAGCTAATAGAGGGAAGAAGCTTAAAGGTTGGCTCAATTTTTTCAAAAGGGCAAAATACAGAACTGTTATATTAGATGAGGTTCAATACATAAAAAATAGAAATGCCAAATCAAATGCTACAATAAAAATTGCTAAAAAAGCTAAAAATATTTTAGCATTATCAGGAACTCCTATTGAAAACAGACCAATTGAATTTTTCAATTGTTTACACCTTTTACGTCCTGAAATATTCTGGTCATATACAAAATATGGTATCCGGTATTGTGCAGGTAGAAGAGTTTTCAATGCTTGGGATTTTACTGGGTCTTCCAATTTAAAAGAATTGAATGATCTCATCGAGCGTAATATTATGATAAGAAGATTAAAAAAGGATGTGTATGACCAACTGCCTGATAAGATATATTCTGTAATCCCATTAGAATTGGATAATAGGGATAAATATGATGAACTAGAATATTTGTTAGATGAATGGATTGCAGAAAATATGGATATCTTGCCTGATCCTGATTTAATTACACCTGAGGAATCCTGTCAGTTAAGAAAAGTGGTTAAATCAGCTGGAGGGTTAATCAAACTGACAAAATTACGTCGTGTTATTGCTGAAGGTAAAATACAACCAGGTATACAATGGATAAAAGACTTTTTAAATCAGTCTGATAAACTTGTTGTTTTCATGCAACACCTCGAAACTAGAAGGATTTTATATGAAGAATTCAGGGATATTGCAGTATATATAGATGGAAGTGTAAATGCTAGGGATAGAGCTATTGCAGTTGATAGGTTTCAGAATGATCCAAATATAAGGTTATTTTTAGGTACTATGGCTGCGGCTGAAGGTATAACATTAACTGCAGCATCAAGTGTTGCTTTTCTTGAACTTGTTTGGAATCCTATGAAACTTGAGCAGGCAGAAGATAGGGTTCATAGAATAGGACAGACTGCTAGTTATGTAAATGTTTATTATTTGATTGCTTATGATACTATTGAAGAGACTATGATTAAGTTATTAAATAAAAAGAAACGCAATCTATCCTGTATACTTGATGGGCAACAAGTTAATACAGATATGTATGTGGAATTTTTAGCAGTCAAGAAGAAATCGAAACTCAAAGCGAGACTGTTATAGTTCATAGTGGTTGAGTTATAGAAAATTCCCCTCCTACAAGATCGTTATCCCCACGATAATCTCCTTCCAGAGTGTATACCACCAATACTTTAGAATTTTCTGCTACAGGTAGATGATCAGCTTCCCATTTTCCTTTGTCTGATGTTGTTGTCCTATATAATTTACCTGAATCCTTATCAAAAATAAATATTTTTACTGGTTTATCGACAATAGGAATACCATATTTATCACATACAACACCTGATAGTTTGGACCCATGGAATATTTCATCACCTATGGAATAAGGTAGTTGTTGGGATAATGATAAAATTTCATATTCGGTTAATGGACGGTTGAAAATGTGTGTTTGATCCATCAAGCCATTATAATAGTTTGATAAATTTGAATCATCTATTACTAATCCTATTCTAAATGGTGTTGTTACTGATGAAATTGTTTGTGTTGTAGTTGTTATAAATGTTCCATCTCTATAATGTTTGGTTCCGTTATTATCTATTATAAATAAATAATGATGCCATGAACCATCGTTAATAAAGAAATTTGAAACATCTTGATATACTAAATTACTACGAAAGTAAACCCTTGCCGTTGTCCCATTCATTATTTGTATAGCCATATCAGACGAACCAGAGAACCCGAGAATTTTTTGAGATTCAGGGTTATTATTAAACGAAAGCCAAAATGAATATACAACACATGTTAATGAATTACTATTGAAACTTGTTTCAATATAACTTTCTCCATCAAACTTAGCACACTGTCCAAATACCCCACCATCATATTGTTCATTGCCATACCATGTTCCATGATAGCCATTACCTGAATAATCATTTGTGTCTCCGTCAAATGGATAGAATGCTAGACAGGAATTGTCATTGAATGGATCACTAATAATAGTTATATTACTATTAGTTATTGCATTTGGATTTCCATACCATATGTAAATTGATTTGGATGAATTGGCTAGTATTGATGGGATTTTGACCCAAATAGTAGCTTTCTGATTATTTGTATCATAGTTTTCTATCCAGTAATCAAGTGATGTAGTTTTATCCGAATCCGTAAACCTAATATCAGCTCCAGAAGGTTGAGTTTTACTGAAATCAAAGTTATTGGAGTCTAACTTAATAGCAACTAACCAATCAGTCAGGTTCATATTGATATTTGTTGCATCTATTTGGATCTCCCTGAAATATAGCCAGTTGTTCAATTCCACTTAGAATATCTCCTATTAGAAATCTTTTAGAAAGCTCCTCCTCCACCTGTTTCACCACCTGTTTCACCACCTGTTTCACCACCTGTTTCACCACTAGAACCTGAGCCACTCTCAGATCCACTACCAGAACCACTTGTTCCTTGGTCTAATGGGATTATGTAACCTGGCCCAACAATTTCATAACTGAAATAATTAATTCCTATTGCTTCTCCTGCAGTGACTGTCCCAATGTTTGCATTTTTATTAACTAATAGAATTTTCTTATTATTTGTATCACAGAACGCAACATATTTAGCTTCACCGCTTTTATCAACAATTGCTGACATTGTTTGTATTATTTTTAAAACTCTTCCTGCATGAATTCCTGGTTCTATTTGACTGATACTAGGCATATCTACAACCCCATGAGCCAATGCATAATTAGGTCGTGGTCTCCAGGTGATTTCATTATCAGTTATTGTGTAATCGGGATTAATTATATCATCAATACTAGTAGGCCAATTGGGTTCAGTTGACCCTGATGTTCCACTACCTGTGATTTCCTTCACTTCAAATATTCCAGGTTGTGTCCAGTTTGTAGGTCTTACAAGAGCTCCTACTGAATAGGATGTGTTTGCAGTCCATTCATCAGGAACATATGCTTCATAAAATTCAATAGGGATGTTCGTGCATATTGCAATGTAGTTTATATTGGATTGTAAGGTCTGTAAAATCAAATCTAATAAATAATCACTGATATAATGGTCTAAACAATACCAACCTACATTATCTTCCCAGAATATTTGACCTTCTACAATATTAGATGGTTCATCAGAGGCCGTTTGTGTAGTTATATGTCCCTGTGTTACCGCTCTATAAATAAAATTTTTTACTTCTCCTGCATCTACAAACCTGAAAAAATCTCCTTTATTAATATCTTGGTTGTTTATGTCCTGTATGTAATAATTATACCCTGATATAGTATCATATAATGCCATAAGAAATCCTCCTTTGATTTATAATTTTCATTTATCTATTGTGATATCCTCAGTCATGATATCCCAAAATACACTCCATTCAATTAATTGGGATTCTTTTGTTCCTGGAGGAATCACAAGTTTTAACCAAACAGCTTTAGCTGCAGCTAATGTTGTAAATGTTACTGTATCATTAGCAGCAAATGTACCTTCCCAAAAATCAGTCTTTATAATGAAATATGGGTGATTAAATGTAGGATTTGTTGGTTGAAAAACTGAACTTATATTTCCAGATCCTACGTTACCTACATGTTGTCCTTCACATATAAACTCAGTAGAACTTGTGAAGGTAATTGTCCATGATTCTTCAATCGTAGCTAATGTATTAAATGACATTTTATATTTGTTGACATATCCTGATGGACTATTAACCTGAATATCTGTTATTCCTGGCTTCAAATCGCCTAATCTTAATATACGCCCAACATATGTTGAGTCAGGTATATAATTTTCCATCAATTGTTCAAGTGTTTCTATTTTCAGTTTATTTCCTTGAATCCACTGAGGAGAATCTTCTACAGTATCTGACCCCTCTATTGGAGAATGTATCCTGACAAGTTGGCCATTGAAGGTAACGTCTCCTTGTGGACTGGTTGTTGTTATATCATAATCATTGATTTCATGTTTTTTATTGTTTTTGATTTGTTCTGTTCCATTGATATCATATGACTTATTATATGTAGATATGTGTCCTGGTAAGGCTTGGTCAGGATTATCTATAACGATATAGCTTCCATCAGGTATTGAATTATAAGATAGAGCTTTTCTGAAACCTTTTACGGTGTAATACCTTACGTTTGTAAATTTTATCTGGTTATTATCAAATATTCCCACTGCAATAATATCATTTTTATTGAAAGTATAATTATCATCTACAAACTCAGTATTTAGAAGATGTGTTTCTCTATCTGCATTTTCAATTAACTTCCCACATCCATACCAATCACTTGCATTTTTTATGTCAGCCTGTGTATCCCAGAATGTTCCTGGCCTTATATACATTTTGAATTGACTGGCTGGAGGTTTTAATAATGTGTAATAAAGATTATAGCCCCACCGGTCTGCACTTGTTATAAATATTTTTCTATATCTTATTATTCCCTGACTAGCTTCTTCTTTCGTTACAATAGGAAAGATAGAATACCCTGCATTCTTGTCCACTTCCTTATTACTTATAGGGCCTCCATTATTGTCAGAGTCATCATTTACTTGACTATGAAAAAATTTTACATCTGCTAATGTTATTGCCATAACATACCCTCTTTCTTTGTTATATTGATGTTTTAGCCTTTGTTACAGTTTTCATATTTTCAACTGCCATAATACTGTCAATAGGCATATAAACAAG
>Ga0256842_1001098_pt1 | contig 22414 bp, 23 predicted proteins | sample 4559240metaG_FD_185973 | JGI IMG/M metagenome (GOLD analysis project Ga0256842, IMG submission 185973) | Hydrothermal vent microbial communities from Guaymas Basin, Mexico - 4559-240 | ecosystem: Environmental > Aquatic > Marine > Hydrothermal vents | place: Mexico: Guaymas Basin | collected... | reverse complement strand
AACATCTTGTCTAGCATCTCATCATTTTCAAATGGTCTTGTTATATTTGCCATCTCTTTTATCGCTTCATTTAAGTGAAAAGAGAATATCTCCAACTCTTGATCTTGAAGTGGTTCTCTTGCTTCATCTATATTTTGTAATGTATTCTCAACTGCTGATATTTGTCTTTGTGATATAAGCATAATTTCATCAGATATATTTGTTACATCCATAATATTTTTAAGTGATTCAATTAAAGAATCTACATTCTCTTTCGAGTTTATCTCTAAATCAAAGTTTATATTACTATTTTCAAATTTAGGTTCTAAGTCTATTTTATTTTTAATGTAGATAACTTTTTTATCTTTAGCATTAGATTCTACAAGTGAAAGAATCTGTTTATCTTCATCATCAAACTCTCTTGAACTATCAAAAAGAGCAATAACTATATCAGAATTTTCAATAGCTTCTAAACTTCTCTCAATTCCGATTCTCTCTATCTCATCATTTGCATCTCTTATTCCAGCAGTATCTACAATTCTAATAAGATGAGTTCCAATTTTCACTTGTTCCTCAATCGTATCTCTTGTTGTTCCTGCTATATCACTTACAATTGCACGGTTATAATTTAGCAATCTATTTAATAGTGAGCTTTTACCAACATTTGGTTTTCCAACTATTGCTACTTTAAACCCTTGCATCAAACCTTCCCTCGCCTTACTTGCTACAAGAGTAGATTCTAATGATTTTTTAAGCTCTGATAATTTATCATCTATCTGATTTACTAAATCTTGAGGTAAATCTTCCTCTGCATAATCAATTGTTACCTCAGAATAGGCAAGTATATGGATAATATCATCACGAATCTTTTCAATATATTCTTTGAGAGAACCTTTCATTTGTGAAGCTAAAATCTTAGCAGCATCTTCACTTTTAGCTTCGATGAGCTGTGCAATTGCTTCTGCTTCACTCAAATCTATTCGTCCATTAAAGAATGCTCTTTTAGAGAACTCTCCAGCAGTCGCTAATCTTGCTCCATGAAAAAGTGTGGCTTTTAAAATACTTTGTGCAACTATAAAACCACCATGACATTGAATCTCAACAACAGCTTCAGCAGTAAAAGAGAAAGGTGCTTTAAAGTAGATAACTATCGCTTCATCAATAAGGGTATTCTCTTGATTATAAATATTTGTAAGTGTTGCATATCTTGGGGAAAACTGATCTCTATGAGTCAATCTTTTTGCTATTTCTAAGGCTCTATCACCACTAATACGGATGATAGCTATTGAGCCTATACCATTTGCCGTAGCAATGGCAGAGATTGTATCAGTCATTAATTCTTATTTGAGTAATAATCATTTATGATAATATACTTAAATCCATCTCTAGTTGATCTAATTACTATATATTTATCAGGATATTTATCACGAAGTTCATTAAGTGCAATTTGAACTAAAACACCATCCAATATTTTTGTTTGAGCTTTTCCATCTCTATCAATATTTTCATAAACTCCCTCTAAATATCTAGAAACAGATTCTTCTTGATTTTTCAAAAATTCTGCTATCTCTAAACGAAGTTGTAATTGATATCTTGTATTTATCCAGTTAAATAACATATAAGATAATGCTTTATATCTATATCCCTCTTTACCAATTAAAAGTGCTGCATCATCACCTTGAAATTCAATTAAAAGAGTATTTTCATCATAAGCACTTACTGCTATTTTATCAATTTTAAAACAAGTAAAATCAAATAATTTATTTATTTCCACTTCTACTTCAGTTACAATTGTATTTAAATCTTCAGCTATTTCATGATTATCTTCTGTATCATCATAATCAGCAAGATAAGAAGAAATATCATCCTCTTCATCCTCTTCATCTTGTGTACTTACAAAAGATGTAGGCATGATAGTATCATTTAAAACTTGTTGAGATTCTTTTTTTGAATTATTGTGAACCTTTTTTTTATGCTTCTCTTTTTTAGTTTTTTTCTCTATTTTTACATCTTTAGTAGAATCTTCTTCTATATCTATCTCTTTATCTACTTTTTGCTCAACAGTTTTTACTTTTTCTTCTTTAGTTTCTATTACTAGATTCTTTTTTGTTGCTACAATAATAGCACTTTTTTTAAATAGTCCTAAGATTCCATTATTAGGTTGTTGAACAATCTCTACAACTAACTCTGTAACTGAACACTTAAGAGTTTCAGAAGCATTAGAATATGCTTCCTCTAATGTCTTAGCCTCAATCTTAATCATCTTTATTCTCCAATTTTTTCTCTTCTCTTTGAGCATGTTTATGAATAGCTATTTCTGCATCTTTTGCATTTTTAAATTGTGTATTTACAATAAATTGTTGCCCTATTGAGAAAAGATTATTTACGAACCAATAAAGAACTAAACCTGATGCAAAATTTAAAAAGAATAATGTAAAAATTAATGGTAAAAATTTAAACACTTTCTCTTGCATAGGATCTGTAAAGTTATTAGGTGTTAACTTTTGCTGATAATACATAGAGGCACCCATTAGAATTGGTAGAATATAATATGGATCATGAACTGAAAGATTATTTATCCAAAAAATCCACTCTGCACCTTGAAGTTCAACTGCATTTAAAAGAACACGATATATCGCAAAAAATACAGGAATCTGCAAAATCATTGGTAAACAGCCACCTAATGGATTTGCATTATGCTTTTTATACATATCCATAGTAGCAGCATTTAATCTTTGTGGATCACCTTTATATTTTGCTTGAAGTTCTTTTATCTTTGGTGATATCTCTTTGATTTTTTGCATAGATACCATACCCTTATATGTTAAAGGATATAAAACAATTCTGATTAAAAGTGTTAGTGCAATAATTGACCAACCCCAATTACCAAAGATTCCATGTAAAAAAGACAACAATTGAAATAATGGTTTAGATGCAAATGTAAACCAACCATATTCAATTGCATTTGTTAATACTGGGTCTATATTTTCAAGAGTTTTATAGTTTTTTTGACCAACATAACCATTGAATTTCATAGTTTTAAGAGCATCAAAATATACTATTGGATTATCATCTCTATCTCTTTCTACTATAATATTTGTATCTTTTGAAAACCCATACATAATAGTCGCTGAATATTGATCAAATGCAGATATAAGTTTAACACCAGAAAAAGATTTTCTACCCTCTGCGTCACCATCTTCTATAATAGTAACTATATCATCGTCAGTATATATCATCGCACCAGATACAGTCATCATTTTTTCTGTTATCTCTGGTCTTTGACCTAGGTATATAAAATATCTTTTATCATCAGACAATGATACAACAATATCATAATGACCATCATCATAAAATGTAATCTCTTTAGTAACTGTTAGTGTTGACAATTTTTGAGTTAAAATAACTTTTTTTGGTGTTCCATCTAAATTGACTTCTGATATATTTGAACTATATGCAACTGATATTGCTTCTTTATTTAACTCTTCATCTAAAAATCTAATATACAATGGTTTAGTAGCTTCACTTGGAATCAATTGTATATGATTGCCTTCAGAATTATTATATTTTTTTTCTAATAACTCTTTTGATGATATACGACCAAGGGTATCCATTTTTAAAATAAAATCTTTGTTTGTAACTGTTAAAATTGTGCTTGATTTACTTGCTTTTATCTTATCTTGAGTTGAAACTACATGACCTGAAGCTTGTTCTACACTTTCTATATTATGGTTTGTTTGGTTTTGAGCATCTTGTATTAATTCTTTTTTGCTCTCTTGAGCTAACTCTTGCTCTACTGGTGGGAAAATTGCTGTATATACGACGAAAAATGCTATCGACAGTCCTACTGCTAACATTAATCTCTGATTTGCTGACATTTTATCTATCACGGTTACCCTTTATATGAAAAATTTTTTATAATATAAAAACGGTTTTTTTTATTTGGTACCAACCAATATTTTATTGTATCAACTTTTAATTTTGATGGCTTAGATGATAGTTTATCTAGCAATGGATACTCTATCCCTCCATCAAATAATTGATTACATCGCAGTATTCTAGTAAAAGTGTGGTAAAAAGCACTTGAAATAGAATTATTTTCAAAATGAATTCTTGCATATTCACTACAAGATGGATAATATCTACAACTTCCAAAACCAATAAGAGTAAAAAACTTCTGATATATCCATAAAAGTTTTAGTAAAAACTTTTTTATCATTTTTTTTCTTTAAATGCTTTTGAGCGAGAGATAATTTTTTTAAAATCTTTTTTTAAATTAATATGACTGATATCTATAATAGATTGTTTCGCAACAAATATATAGGTGCCATTTTTGAGTAAGTCTGAGTGTTCATAGAAAAGAGATCTAAGTCTTCGTTTTGCTCTGTTTCTTTTTACTGCATTACCAATTTTCTTGGTTGCTGTAAATCCAACTTTTGAGATCCCATTTTGAGGAAGAAAGAACAAAACTACACTATGAGAGTGTTGATTAGTTCCTTTTCTATAAATATATTGAAACTCTTTATGAGCTTTTAATATATTAAATTTATTTAAACTGTCAATCTTTTACGACCTTTAGCACGACGACGATTTAAAATACGACGACCATTTGCAGTAGCCATACGAGCTCTGAAACCATGAGTTCTTTTTCTAGGTGTATTATGGGGTTGGTATGTTCTTTTCATTCCATATATCCTTATTTAAAATTAAGTTCGCAATGTTACATAATAATTACTTAAAATGTTATTAATAGCCATTTTTCATATATGGATTTAGCCTAATTAATATTAAATCAGCAACTATATTCCCCAATAATGTTAAAAATGATGTTATCATTAATATACCCATAATTATAGGATAATCTCTGCTTAATGCTGACATAAAAAATAATTGCCCCATACCATCTATACCAAATATAGATTCTAAAATAACACTACCACCTATCAATGCTGGTAATGACAAGCCTAAAAGAGTTATTATTGGTGGTAAAAGATTTGGAAATAGATAATATCTAAATAATTTTTTTCCAGTGATACCCCTAGATAATGCAAAATAATAGTAATCACTTTTTAAAATTTCTAATGTTAAGGAACGAACATATATAACCATACTACCTAATCCACCAAACACCATTACACTAATAGGTAATACTAAATGCCACCCCATATCTACATAATATGATAAGCCATCTTTTACCTCTAATGAGTGTAGTCCAGCAATTGGAAACACACCTAAATAGACACTAAAAAACATAATACAAAGCAGTGCTAAATAAAATGATGGCATCGAAAAAGATACTAATGATAATTGCCTAATCAAATAATCACTTTTTTTTTCAAATGATAAGGCAGATTTTATCCCTAAGTATATTGATATTATAAAAACTAGTATTAAAGAAATTAGGTTCATACTTAATGTAATTGGTAGTCGCTTTAATATTTCCGTACTAACATCTTGCCCACTAACAAATGAGATACCAAAATTTAAAGATAAAATATTTATAATCCAGTCTATATACTGTTGTGAAAGTGATTTATCTAAGCCATAAACTGCTTTTAGCTGTTCAATAGCCTCTTTTGTCATATTGGGATTTAATTCCCCTGCACCAAAGAAACTGTTGGGTGCAGAATGAATTGCTAAGAAAGATATAATTGAGATTAATACTAACATAAATAGTAAATAAAAAAGTTTTTTTAATAGTTTTAACATAGTTTGATTATAACAAAATTATTAAGATTTATTCTATATCAATGATGCTATTATTGATGAAAAATTTATATTTTTCTTTGTAATTATAAAGTGAAGAAGAGCGATTGATATTTAATCACTCTTTATCTATAAATTTATTTTCTCTCATCCCAACAAAGAACAGTTTTATCATCTTTATTTTTTTCAATAGCTGCCATTCCCATCACATTATATCCACTATCAACATAATGAATTTCACCAGTAACACCACTAGCTAAATCACTCAATAGATACATTGCAGAATTACCAACTTGCTCAGTAGATACATTTCTTTTTAAAGGTGAATTAACCTCATTCCAGTTAAGTATTTGTTTAAAATCACCTATTCCTGCTGCTGCTAGTGTTCTTATTGGTCCAGCAGAGATTGCATTAACTCTTTGACCTTTTGCACCTAAATCAACTGCCATATATCTAACAGTCGATTCTAATGCAGCTTTTGCAACACCCATTACATTATAATTAGCAATATATTTTGGTCCACCTAAATATGATAATGTTAAAATAGAAGCATCATCAGTTAAAACAGATTCTAAATTATTAGTTAAATCTATCAATGAATAGACAGATACATCCATAGCAATTTGAAATGCTGATTTTGATGTTTTTATAAAAGGCTCACTTAAAGCTTCTTTAGGTGCGAATGCCACTGAGTGAACTAAAAAGTCTATCTTTCCAAAATCTTTTTCAATTAATCCAGCAATTGAAGACATATGCTCTTCATTAGATACATCTAATTCATAAACCTTATCACTACCAAACTCTTTAGCTATCGGTTCAACTCTTTTTTTAAGTGCATCATTCAAATATGTAAATGCCATCTCTGCACCCTGTTCTGCACAAGCCTTTGCAATTCCATAGGCTATTGATTTATTATTAGCAAGACCTACTATTAGACCTTTTTTACCTTTCATTATCATTATATATTTTCCTTATTTTTATTTTCTATCTCTTGAGCATAATTGCACATAGTACAAAAATGTTCCACATAAAGAGCAGCACTTCCAACTAAAATTCCATTAACATTATTTAACGATAAAACTTCTTTTGCATTTGTAACCTTTACACTTCCACCATAAAGTAATGGAGCCTTTGACTTGTTTTTTAAATCAGTATGTATAGATTCAATATCTTCCGAAGTTGGTGTTAAGCCTGTTCCTATTGCCCATACTGGTTCATAAGCAATAATTAGATTTTCATAATTAGTATCTATCCCCTCATATTGAGTTGAAATATACTCCATCATCTTTTCATTACCAGATTCTCTCACTTCAAGAGGTTCACCAACACAATAAACTATTTTAAAACCCAACTCTTTATAAAAGTTAAACTTTTTTACTAATTCCTCTTGTGTTTCACCTAAAATATGACGGCGTTCACTATGCCCAATCAAAATAGTTTTAATTTTAAACTCTTCTAGTTGCTCAGTTCCAATCTCTCCAGTAAATGCTCCATTTTGTGTAGCATAAGCATTTTGAGAACCGATAATAACTTTTCCATCATGAGAATCTAAACTTGACATTGCAGGAAAAACTAAAACCTCTTGAGTTATGTTTTTAGTTTGAATATAGCTTTCTAATTCATTTACATATTTTTCAGTTTCTTTACGAGTGAAATTTGTTTTTAAGTTTGCTGCAATAATCATATAATTAATCCTCTTTTACAATAAGTGCTAATACACCTGGGAGTATTTTTCCCTCAAGAAGCTCTAAAGAAGCTCCACCACCAGTAGAGATAAAACTCATCTCCTCATCAACACCTATTCTTTGAACTAAATCAGCAGTATCACCACCACCAACAACAGTTGTAGCATAAGAATCGGCTACAAAGTGAGCAATCTTAGATGAACCACGAGCAAATTTCTCCATCTCATAAACACCCATTGGACCATTCCATAAAACAGTTTGAACATCATTAAGACCCTCACGATAAAGTCTTACAGTAGCAGGACCAATATCAAGTCCCATCCAATCTTCTGGTATCTCTTGAGCAGTCACAATTTTACTTACAGCATCTGGTGCGAATTTTTCAGCTGCAATTACATCTACTGGTAAGTAAAATTTAACACCAAGTTTTTTAGCTTCATCCATAACTTTTTGAGCATCTTCAAGTAAATCATCTTCAACTAAAGAGGCACCTATCTCATAACCCATCTGTTTTAAAAATGTAAAAGCCATCCCCCCACCAATAAAAATTTTATCAACCTTTGGAAGTAAGTTTGTTAAAGCTTCTAATTTACCAGATACTTTTGAACCGCCAACAATAGCAGCAAATGGACGAGTAGGATTATTTATTAGTTTAGCAAAAAATTGAATCTCTTTTTGAAGTAAAAATCCAGCTGCTTTATGTTCATCATCAAAAAACTTTGTAATTCCAGCAACAGAAGCATGTGCTCTATGAGAAACACCAAAAGCATCATTTATATAAAAATCTGCCATATCTGCTAATTTTTCAGATAACTTTGAATCGTTCTCTGTTTCACCAGCTTCATAACGAAGATTTTCTAAAAGTAAAACTTCTGTTGCTTTTAACTCTTTAGCCTTAGTAATAGCATCATTTCCAACTACATCATTAGCTAAAACAACATCTCTTTTTAAAAGTTTATGTAATCTTCTTGCTACTGATTTTAGTGAGTATTTTTCATTCACTTCACCTTTTGGACGACCAAGATGTGAAGCAATAATTACAGCACAATCTTGATCTAAACAAAAGTTAATTGTAGCTAATGCTGAACGGATTCTTCTATCATCAGAGATATTTCCAAACTCATCCATCGGTACATTAAAGTCACATCTAATAAAAACTTTTTTGTTTACTAAATCTAAATTTTTTATACTTAATAATTCCATAAAACTTCCTATTTACTAATATGAAGTGCCATATCAATAAGTCTCATTGAATAACCCCACTCATTGTCATACCATGCCATAATCTTAACCATATCCCCACCAATAACTTGAGTTAAATCCTCAGCTACGATAGAGCTATACTCACAACCAACGAAATCTTGAGATACTCTCATCTCTTTATCCATCAATAAAAGACCTTTTAACTTACCATCAGCTGCTTCGTTAAATACTCTTGTTACTTCCTCTTTTGTAGTCTCTCTTTTTACAACTACATTCAAATCAACCATAGAAACATCAGGAGTTGGAACACGAACAGATTGACCGTGAAGTTTTCCTTTAAGTTGAGGCATAACAAGGCTGATGGCTTTTGCAGCACCTGTTGTTGTTGGAATCATATTGATAGCACCTGCTCTCGCACGGCGTTTATCTTTTGAGTGTTTAACATCTAAGATATTTTGATCATTTGTATAAGAGTGGATAGTTGTCATAAGACCTTTCTCAATACCAAAAGCATCATCAAGAACTTTAGCAACAGGACCTAAACAGTTTGTAGTACAACTTGCATTTGAAACAATTTTTTGACCAGCATATAACTCTTCATTTACACCCATAACAAAAGTATCAGTAGCAGTATCTTTTGAGGGAGCAGAAAATAAAACTTTTTCAACACCATTATCAATATGAACTTGTGCAGATTCTTGAGTTAAGAATACACCTGTACACTCTAAAACCATCTCAGCACCACAATCAGCAAATTTAAGATTTTTAGGATCACGGTCTGAGAAAATTCTGATATTTTGACCATCAATAGAGATATTTTCTTCATCAATTTGCTCAACTTCACTTTTAAGAGTTCCATGAACAGAATCATTTTTTAGAAGATAAAGCATCATATCCATACTAGCCATATCGTTTATAGCTACAATCTCTACATCATCTCTAGTTGCTGCGATTCTTGCTACACAACGACCAATTCTACCAAATCCATTAATTGCTATTTTAAGTGCCATTATATTTCCTATAATTTTATAAATTCGGTTATATTATCGAAAGTTTCGTTATAATTCGCTTTAAATTTAGGAATGGTATGAAAACTATTGCACTTTTTGGTGGCTCTTTTGACCCACCACACATAGGTCATGTTGCTATTGTTGAGAGTTTATTAAGCTTTAAAAATATTGAGCAAGTTGTTGTGATGCCAACTTTTTTAAATCCTTTTAAAACTAAATCTTATGCAACAACTCACTTAAGAGTTAAATGGCTAAAAGATATTTTTGCCTCTACTGAAAATGTTGAAGTTTGTACATATGAAGTAGATTTAAATAAAAAAGTTTCAACAATAGATAGTGTCAAATATCTACTTAAAGATTATGAGAAGATACATCTAGTTATTGGTGCAGACAATCTTGCTACTCTTCATAAATGGGATCGTTATGATGAACTAAAAGAGTTAGTTGATTTTATAGTTGCTCCTAGAGATAAAATAGAAATATGTTCAAGTTATTCTAAACTCTGTGTTGATATAGATGTATCTTCAACACAATTAAGAGAAAATATAGTTATAGAAAAACTTTTACCTGAGTGCAGAACAGAGATAGAAAAATATTATAAGGAAATACAAATGAAAGAAAGATTAGACAAAATAATAAAAGTGCTTGATGATAATAAAGCAGAGAGCATAGAGGTATTTGATTTAAAAGATAAGAACTATTTTGTTGATTATGCAATAATCGCTTCATCATTAGGTACTAAACATACAACTGCTCTGTTAAACTATTTAAAAACAGATATTAAACCTGCTGAAACATTTAACAATGTAGATGAGAGTGGAGATTGGATTGTAATTGATTTAGGAGATATTCTTATTCATATTATGACTCCAGAATATAGAGCTAAATATGATATGGAAAACTTTTTAGCTCAATTAGGAGATGGTAAAGAGGGAGATGCTCTTTAATCTCTAAATATTTTAAACTACTCCTTTTTAAAAGAAGTAGTTTAATTCAAATCTATACTCATTGTAAGATAAATCTGATTTTAAATCACCATTTATATTTTTAATATTATCATCCATATTTACAGAACCAAAACGAAATTTTGCCTCTAAATTTTTTCCTATATTTTGTCTTATGTCTATATGAATTACATCTGAATCTGCTGGTGTTCCAACTTTTTTATCATCAAAATCTTGTATAGCATATCTACCCATAATACTAAAGCCATCTAAGATTCCAGCCTTACCAAAATCATAACCTGCTCTAAACATATATGTTTTTGTATTTGCTTGCCAATTATATTGACCCATTACACGAGTATATCCACCTGTTGGGAATCCTCTCCATGGTGTAACTATATCTGCTTTATCTGCAATTTGAGAGTAACCAAAACGAGCTAAAAATGCCTTGTTTTCAATATCTATTCTAGTAGCTATCATATATGTATCTAAATCATTTGTATCTTTATAGCCTTGATGTTTTCCTCCAAGGTTTGCAACATCATAATTGGCACTTAAATGATCAAACTGATTCATAAATCTTATACCAGGTGTAATACTCCAATCATCTGTTAATGGAATCTTATAATGCCCCTCTAGGACTAAATTTGAAAGCACATCAGGAACAATGGCATAACTTACATTTAATTTCAAATTCTTTATAGATTTATTTGTAATAGAACCAATAATTAGTGAATTATTATCCCCTATTTTATCAACAGTTAAATTTTTATTTACAGCAGAATCATCATTCTCTGACCAATTATCATTACCTGTTTTATATGCGATAACATCATGTGAATTTGTGTGATCACGGAGTTTTTGTTTAGCAAAATATGCTAATTTAATAGTTGTATCAGAAATCTCTTTTATAGTTGCACTCACACCATCAAATGTATTTGGAATCATCTTTGTATCATTCGATTTTGTCAGTACAGATTCGAATAGTTGTCTACCAAACACAAAAGATGTTTTTGAAATATCGTACTGCATATAAGCTTGACCAATAGTTGTCATACCAAAATCACCATCAGTTTTTATTGCACGACGGCTAAAAGTATCTTTTCCAGATTTTATAAAACCTACATTTTCCTTCTCTTCTGTCATAAAAGATGGATTAAATGATGTATAAACTCCAAAAGTTGCACTTAACCCATTCATTGAAGCAGTTTTATATATTAAACTCCCACCAACACCCATAGCAGTGTGATCTCTTAACTTTATATTATCATTATCATTTTTCCAATCAAACTTAAACATATTACTTCTAAGGCGACCATAAATCATACCTTCAGTTATAACTTCACTTAAATTATCAACTTTTGGTGGTAATTTATTATAATCAACAACCATATTCCCTTTTAAAGTGATTTTATCATTTGTCAAAGTAGCACTTGCTGAACTTACTAAAGCTAAAATAGTAGCAGTTACTAAACTAAATTTTGAAATTTTCATAAATTATCCTTGTTTATTTTTTTATTTTTTTTCCTAAAGTTTATAATATTTCTAATTCTTAATTGCATTTACTTTTTCATCTATGTTTAATTTCTTTTCTAGAATATCTCTAAAATTATATATAGCATCAACATATTTTACTGGCTCTATCCCTCTTGCATACCCATATTTTAATGTTTTATAATATTTTTTATATGCTAAAAGTGGTAAAACTTTTTTCAAATCACTCCACTCATTTTCATCTAAACCTTGCCTTATAGCAAGTGTTTGAGCATCATAAATATGACCCAAACCAACATTATATGCTGCTAATGCAAATTTTAAACGATTCTCACCTAGAACACTTTTTGGAACAAACTTTATCATCTGTTTTAGATGTCTTGTTCCACCAACTATACTTTGCTTTGGATCTAGCCTATCTGTAACACCAAGTAATTTTGCAGTTGGCAAAGTCAACATCATCAACCCTCTAACCCCTGTAACACTCTTTGCCTTAGGATTCCAGTACGATTCTTGATATGAAACTGCTGCTAAAAGCATCCAAGGTATCCCATAATATTCAGCCGATTCTTTAAAAATATTTTCATATTTTGATAGTCTTGTTTTAATTCTTTTATTGAACATAGTGATGTTATAGTAATCAAAATGAAAAAGACGATCATAATAATGATCTTTTAATTTAACCATAGAACCATTTTGCTGGTAGCTATTTAACCATAAATACATATCTGATTCTAACTCGGATGAATCTTTTGTTAATACCCAAGCTAATTGTTCTCTTGAACTTATTGTAAATGCTTTAATTATCTCTGTATAGTATCTTTGACTCAATGTAAATATATTAGAATCGGCAATAGTACAGTCTATTTTATTTGTTGCAACTTGTTCTAGAAGTTCATCTGTTGAGTATTGAGATGTCAATGTGACATTTATATCATATCCATCTTTTTGTAAATTAGAGATTGTTTCACTATAACTTGTCGATTCACCAATTACAATATTTAATCCATATAAATCATCTACATCTCTTGGAAATTTATTTGTTTTTAACATTTTTCTATTACATATAACTTGCTCTTGAACTTCAAAATATGATGGGCCAAAATTAAATTTTTTAACTCTTGCCTTTGTTTTGGCTATAGCTGATGAAGTTATATGTATATTTTGATTTTCACTTAGTTTTATAGCTTCTTTTATAGTTGTTGCTACTGTTATATTTAATTCAACTCCAAGATGCTTAGCATAATCACTAAGTAAATCATATTCAAAGCCCGTTGCACCTTCAGTTCCTATATAATAAACAGCAGGAGCATTTAATAACACAACATTTAATGTTTTATCTTTTTTTATTTTATCTAATACTGATATTTTTTTTATTTTTGTCTTAGGATTATATTTAGAATGGCTAATCCATCCAAATATAAAAAAAGAAAATGAGAAAAAAATAACAATTAATACTTTAATAAAATTTTCCATAGCAGATAGTTTACATTTTTAAACTTATGCAAAAATAAAACTATTTACACCATCTTTATATTCATATGCTAAAACTTTATCATGTGCTTTTAATATAGAATCAACTAAATATAAACCTAATCCAAAACTATTTTTAGCTGGATTGTCTTTTGTAAAAGGCTCTATATAATATTCTAGAGGATATTTTAAACGCTCCCCTACACTTTTAAAATATAGTTCATTCTCTTTTAAAACAATTGTAATGTGAGCATCAGTTGAATATTTTATACCATTATCAATCATATTTTTAATTGCCGTCGCATAAAGTTTAAAATTAGCATTAATTTTAAAACTTGCATTAACATTTATTGTAACACTTTCTCTTTCAATCATTGCCATATCAATAGCACCATCTATTATATCAACTAAACGATACTCTTTATATTCAGCTTTATCTCCTACACTTGTAACCTCTTCTATAAGGGCAAATTCAGTAACTAAACTTTCAAGTCTACCAAATATTGATGTAAATCTATCTCTTTGTTTTTGAGTGGGTAGCATTTGTGTAGCGATAGTACCTTTAGCTATTGGTGTTTTTAACTCGTGCATTATATTTCGTAAAAATAGTGTTCTAGACTCTAAAATTGTATTTATTTTAATTCTGGCAGATTCTAACTCATTAGCAACTAATGCTATCTCATCACTACCCTTTGTTTGAAATGATATATTCAAATCACCATTACCAAATAAAGCAATTTTTCTTCTTAATAAAATCAATGGTTTAAGTCTTTGAAAAATTAAAAAATAAAGAACTATAATAATTGTAATCATTGTCATATATGAAGATACAATTTTCCAATAATTATGTGGTTTTAGACCCTCATCCTCAATAAGAATAAAAGCCTTTGGAGATTGTATATAAAAATAGATACTTTTATGTACTTGTAACATTGTAACTTTTAATTTATCAGATTTTTCTACATTCAAAAAGCTTTGTTTATTTAAAATAGGTACATTATCAATAATCTCAAAGCCATCTCTTTTTAAAACTTTAGCATTAGAGATAACTATCTTTTGAATCTCTTCATCTTTTTCCATACGAAAATCATAAACAGCTAAGTTAGCTTCAAGCATTATCTCTGAAGTATCTTTTTGCCTATGTTCTCTATATATTTGTGTAATAACCGAATACTTTGCAAAAATATGATCAATATACTGTTGTTTATCAAGCTTATAAAATTCCCAAAAAACCATACTTACACTTAATAATGTAACCACTAGTGTGAAAAATATAGTTATTAAAACAGCATGTTGTCTCATCTAGTAACTCATCATTTTAAAAGTTTATATCCTACACCTCTAACAGATTCTATAAGAGTTTTATCACCCAATTTATTTCTAATTCTACCAACCATAACATCAATACTTTTATTTGATGAATCTTCATTAATAGCATTAACATTATGAATCAAATCTTCTCTTGAAACAACTAAACCTTGTTTTGCAATCATATAGGACAGTATCCCAAATTCAGCATTTGTTAAATCAATATTTCGCCCTTTATATGAGATAATCATAGCTGATGTATCACATCTAAAATCACTCTTAGATTCTTGTTTTGCTTCTGTTTTTGCTTCATATCTTCTTAAAACAGAGTGGATTCTAGCTTCTAGTTCTCTAGGGTCATAAGGTTTAGGTAAATAATCATCAGCACCAAGTTCTAATGCTTTTACCTTATCTGTAACATCACTTCTAGCTGAAGATATAATTATAGGAATATCTTGTCTCTCTCTAATCGCCTCGCAAACTTCAAGACCATCCATTCCTGGAAGAGTTAAATCTAAAATAACTAAATTAAATTTCTCTAGTTTCAATATACTCACTGCTTTAAAAGGGTCATCTTCTGTTATAACCTCAAACTCAAACTGCTCAAGATACTCTGTTAGTATCTCTGCTAATTCTAAGTCATCTTCTATCATTAATATTTTATTCATAATAGGATTATAGCCAATAGTAAACAAACAAGTAGTTAATTTAATAAATATTAATATAAATTATTTAAAGCACTTTGAACTTTTAAGACTTGTATATGCTCTCTTACATCGTGAACTCTCAGTATTGAAGCACCATTTTTAACAGCTTCTAAATGTAGAGTAAGTGTTCCAGCTAACCTTTCATCTACATTAGATTTATGAATCTTATCTATCATAGACTTTCTTGAAACACCTACTAAAAGTGGAGATTCTAATGTTAAGAAATTTTCAAGATTCTTTATAAGTCTAAGGTTATCATCTAAACTTTTACCAAACCCTATACCAACATCAAGAACTATATCTTTAACTCCAAAAGAGATTGCTCTATCTTTTCTAGCTTTTAAAAAGTTATAAATCTCATCTACAATATTGCTATATTGAGGATCATTTTGCATAGTTTGAGGAGTACCTTGCATATGCATAATAACTGCCGTAGCATCATAAGAGGCACATAATTTTATAACCTCATCATTCTCTAAACCTGTAATATCATTCACTATGTTAAAACCCGATTCTAAAGCATAAGATATAACTGAAGGTTCATAAGAATCTATACTAAACTTCACTTTATCATATAGATTTTCACTTTTTATAACATCAAGTATAGGTTTAACTCTCTCTAACTCCTCTTTGGGAGTTACTACGGGAGCATTAGGTCGAGATGAAACACCACCAATATCTATAATAGTAGCACCATCTTCTACCATCTCTACGATTCTTTCTACTGCTCCAGAATCTTTAAACCTACTTCCACTATAAAAGCTATCATCATTAGCATTTATTATCCCCATAATATCAACAGAATTTGGCTTTTTTATTTTTATAAACTCTTGAAGTTTTAATGCCAAATCTTTTAGTCCAAAAGGTTGTGCCAACTCTTTTTTACTAAGAATCTCCAAATGTTTTGATGTAGCAATTAGTAAACAATCTACAAATGGATTTAAAGCTAAAATAGTCCCACGAGGAACGGCTAAATCTGCTCCTATACTTAAAGCATCTTGTTTTAATATATTTGCTCCACCAACTGGTAAATCTTTTATAAAAATTAAATGATGTTTCATTTTAGATGATAAGATTTTTATTCCACTACCATCAACACCAAGTTTTTTTAGATAGTTTTTAGCATCTAAATTATTTGATAACTTTTCAATCAACATTTATAAATCCCATTAAAATAAGAGCCAAAACACTCTGAGGTCTTGAGTTTAATTCTAAAAGACGATAAGCTTTATCAAAATTATCTAACTGAATAGAGTTCAAAATAAGCATATCAACAACTGTTGCTCTATAATATAATGCTTCAACTAACTCTTTAGCTTCACTTTTTTTAACTCTTGCATTTACTTTTAAAAATTCAAATATCTCAGAGTAATTTGGTTTTGCTAAGTTAATATCTAATTCAATTTTATTGTGTTGAATATCACCTTTTAAAATTGGAAGTCTAGAACGAACAGTTGGAAGTAGATTTGATTTTGTTGGACTTATTATTATAAATTCTATATTTCGTGGGGGTTCTTCTAATATTTTTAAAAGTGAATTTTGTGAAACAGCATTAAAACTATTTGCACCTAATATGATATATTTTATAGATGATTCACTTATATAAGCCTCTGCTACAACATTTTTAGCATGTTCTATTTTAAAGTCATCTTCGATAAATCCAACCACTCTATTTGGATAAAGTTCTATTTTTAATCTCTCATATTCAGCTTCAATATCTGTTGATATTAAAATACAGCTTTTCTTACTTTTATGTGCTAACATCAACCTCACCAAACATTGTTGCATTTAATGATGAATTAAAAAGTTTATATAATTGAAGTAATTTTATATCTAAATATTCATCATATGATTTTAGTGAAAAAGCATTCTGATATTCTTCATCAAATATCCAGAAAAAGCTATTATCTTTTCTTTTTACAATATCAGCTCTCTTATCATCGCCTCTACCAATATACCAAAAAAAATAATCATCCTTAAAAGATAAAGAGATCATATCATCAAGAATATCTATCATCTCACCACCCTTAATACTATCGTAATGTGGATAGATAGAATCTATACTCATTATAGGTAAAAGTGGTCTATCTAGCTTGTCAGTATTTAGCGTATTTAAAATATAGCTTTCAAACCATTTTCTTTTTTCATCTGTTACTACAATAATAGTTCTACCTTCAAGAATCTGTTCTAATGCATTTGCAGTTGTAGTAGCCCAATCAAATCTATTCTCTTCTAGCCAACTTAAACTACCACCCTCTTGCCTAATAGCATCTAAACTCCACTGTGCAAAATCTGGTGTAAAGTTGTCTGACATATTTTACTTCTCTAACTCGTAAGCATCGTGTAAACTTCTTACAGCTAACTCTGCGAACTCTTCATCAATCACCATAGAAACCTTAATCTCTGATGTTGAGATCATACTGATATTAATATTTTGATTTGCCATTGTTGTAAAAGCCTTTGCTGCAACACCTGAATGAGATTTCATCCCCACACCAACAATTGAAACTTTACAAATTTTTTCATTATATGAATCTGCTTTAATATCACCATTTTGTAAAAAATCATCTACTATTGATTTTGCATCATTAAGATCATTTTTAGGAACAGTAAAATCAATATTTGTAGTTCCATCATGAGCTTTATTTTGAATTATCATATCAATATTTACATCATTTTGTGCAAGTTTATTAAATATATCAGATGCAATTCCAGGTTTATCATTAACTCCCATTAAAGAGATTCTAGCTTGATTTTTATCTAATGCGATTCCACTTACTAATGGTTTTTCCATAATATATTTTTCCTTAGTTATTAATGTTCCCTCTTCATTTGAAAAGCTTGTTCTAGTTACCAGATTTACATTAAGTTTTTTTGCCATCTCTACTGAACGATTCTGAAGAACCTTTGCACCTAATGATGCTAACTCTAACATCTCTTCATAAGATATTTTATCCAGTTTTTTAGCTTTTGGTTCGATTCTAGGATCAGTTGTATATATACCACTAACATCAGTATATATCTCGCATAAATCAGCTTTTAATGCACCAGCAACTGCAACGGCACTTAAATCACTTCCTCCACGACCAAGAGTAGTTACATAACCATCTATACTGATACCTTGAAAACCTGCAATTACTACTATTTTATCCTCAGCTAAAGCATCTTCTATGTTTTTAGGATTAATCTCCTCTATACGAGCTTTATTATGTGCAGTATCAGTAACTATCCCCGCTCTCTCACCACTCATAGAAATAGTAGAAAATCCCATCTCATTTAAAGCGATACTAAGTAATGAAGCTGTTACTCTCTCACCTGAACTAAGAAGCATATCCATCTCAGCTCTATTAGGATTTTTAGAATAGTTATCTGCATATGATACTAATTTATTTGTTTCTCCACTCATTGCTGAAACAACAACTACTATCTTATCACCTTTTTTTTTACTCTCACTAACACGATTAGCTACATTTTGGATTCTTTCTAAGTCACCAACACTTGTTCCACCAAATTTTTGAACAATTAACATCTATAAATATCCCTCTTCTTTAAAATATTTAATCACTTTTTCATATACTGCTTGTTTAAAACTTGCACTTAAATTAAGAGCGTCTTCAACATTTACAAATTTATAATCACTAAATTCTGGATGTTGTGTGTTTATATCTATCTTAGCATTTTTTTTAAGTTTCACTAAAAAGTATTTTTGTGTCTGCCCTACATAAGGTTTCATCTTTTCAGCTATTTTAGGTGGAAAATCGTAAGATAACCATTCAGGATACTCAGCAACTATGGTAGCTTCATTAGTCCCTATCTCCTCTTCCATCTCACGAAAAAGAGCCTCTTGAACCTCTTCCCCTTTGTCAATTCCACCTTGAGGAAATTGCCAAATATCACTCAAATCATCTCTTTGTGCTATAAAAATTTCTTTTTTTTCTGGGTAGTTGTTTGAAACAATAATCATCGCTACATTAGGACGATATAAATCTTTTTTACTCATTAAAACACCTATATTATAATTATCACGATTATACTAAAGATAGGATTAAAATAAAGTAACAGGTATCTTTAAGAGAAATTTTAATAGTTCATTATGTAAGTTTATATAAAATAAAACTCCAAAATAAAATTTTGGAGTAGATATAAAAATAATTAGAAGAAAAAAAGTTTAACTATTTTTATGTTCTATAATCTGCATTAATTTTAACATACTCATAACCTAAATCACAGCCATAAGCTTTAAATTTTCCATCAGCGATTCCTAAATCACAATATATTGTAAATTTTTTATGTTGCATAACAAGTGATGCTTTTTTTTCCATCTCTTTATCAAAGTATAAAGTTCCTCTATCATATACACATAAATCATCAAATGTTATTTTTAAACTCTCTTCATTACACTCTACACCACTAGCACCAACCGTTGAAGCTATTCTTCCCCAATTAGGGTCTTCACCATAAAGTGCAGTTTTTACAAGTAAAGAATCAGATAGTGCTTTTGCTACTTTCTCTGCTTCTCTATCATTTTTTGCACCACTAATATTATATGTAACAAGCTTAGTAGCACCCTCTCCATCTCTTGCTATCTCTAATGCTAAAAAGTGCATCACCTTAAAAAGAGCCTCTTTAAAAGCTTCTTTTTTATAAGCTCCACTTTTTCTATTAGATAAAAGCATAACTGTGTCATTTGTAGAGGTATCACCATCTACACTAATTGCATTAAATGTAGTTTTTGTAACCTCATTCAGAATCTCTTGCATCTCATTTTTAGACACATCAGCATCAGTAGTGATAAAACATAACATAGTTGCCATTGCTGGATTAATCATACCAGCACCCTTTGCAATTGCTCCAATGTTAAAACTACTTCCATCATCAAGCTTTACACTAAATGCTATCTCTTTTGAAAAGCTATCTGTTGTCATTATGGCATTTGAAGCATTTTTAGATTCTTTTTTTGTTAAATCAAAAAGTTTTGTTCCAGCTATAATTTTTTCTTTAGGAATCCTAACACCAATCACACCAGTGGAACTCATAACAGGATTTTTTATATCTGTGTTACCATTACTTAATTCAAATAAAACCTCATTTATATCATCAACCCCTGATTGACCTGTCATAGCATTTGCATTTTTAGAGTTTATAAGAACAAAATTAGTTTTAAAATCACCCTTGTTTCTAAAATGTTTTATTGGAGATGCATACATTTTATTTGTTGTAAATACAGAAGCTATTTCACACATAGTATCACTATATATAAATGCCATATCATTTGCACCATTTGCTTTCAATCCTGCACTAATTCCATCAGCATAAAAACCATCACTTACACATACACCATTTTCATTATAAACTATATTATACAAATCTTAACTCCTTAGGTTTTACCCTTTTTTCTATCAATAACTTTGTATCATTAATACTTTTGTGTGTCCCAATTATTAAAAGTTTACACTCACTTGTAACTAGAACATCACCCTTAGGCATAGATTTAAAAATTCCATCTTTTTTTGTTATACCTATTATAGAACTATTTGTTGATTGTCTTATATGTGTCTCTTTTAGTTTTTTAAGAACTATCCAACTATATTTTGGAACAACTATCTCAACCATATCTAATGGAGAATCATTTCTATATAAGAACTCTTCTAAAAGATTTTCCATATCAGGACGAGCAGCCATTGCACTAACTCTTTGAGCAGTTAATTTTGTTGGTGAAACAACAGTATTAGCACCAAGTTTTTTAAGTTTTTCAACATCACTCATACTCTCAGCAGATGAAATTACATAGTATGGTTTAGGTAAGTTATGCTCTTTTTCAAAAAGTCTTACAGAAGCTATTAGTGCTATATTATCAGCGATAGAATCAGATAATGTTATTAAACCTTTTGCAGATGAAAGATGAGCTTTTAACATTGCTAATTCAGCATGAGGTTCTGCTTGTAAAAAAGTTACATATTTGTGTTCTTCTGCCCATTGAGCTATCTCAGGTCTTGGATCAATTACTACAAATGGTATATGATTCTTTCTTAATTGTTTTGTTACTTCTATTGTGTAATCATTATGATAACAAACAACAAAATGTTTTTTTAATCTTGCGATACTATATAACATTCCTCGCTCCTTTAAAATACTTAGTATATGACCTTTATTAAATTCATTCACCATTGTACCAATAGCACTAGAAAAAACTCCAAATCCAGTAATAATAAGAGTAATAGTGAAAATTCTTCCAGCATCAGAGATAGGAGCTGTCTCACCAAATCCAACCGTTGTAAATGTTATACCTGTTTGATAAATAGCATCCATCAATGTAAAATCATCAATTATGATATAGCCAAGAGTACCAAGCATCATAGTTAAAACTGTAAGAATTAAAGGTAGACGAAATGATTTGAGGTGAGGATAAACTTCGGGAAGAAGTTTAACATCAGGTTTGGGAGAGATCTCCCAATGTAGAATTTCACGAATCTTTCTAATAAGATTCAATTTTCTTTCCTAGGTATTAAGAATTTTTCTTAAGTGTTCTTAATTCTCTAGCAGAGATTTTAATTTTCTTCGTAGTACCATCTTCTAATGTTATACGAACTGTTCTTAGGTTAAGTAAAAAACGACGCTTAGTTCTGTTTTTTGCATGTGAAACATTGTTTCCGCTCATTGGGCCTTTGCCACTAATTGCACATTTTCTTGCCATAATTAGCTTCCTTATTTTAGGTTTTAAAAGTTGCGAATTATAGCCATTATAAACAAAACTATAACTTAAAGCACTATAACTTCCAAATATAATATAAAACAGATATAATCTATCATAAATAAATCTCATATATATCTACTAAAATAGGCTTTTTAATGAAAACAAATAATAATTTCCACATACTAATTGTTGATGATGAAAAATTAAATAT
>Ga0256842_1001097_pt1 | contig 22432 bp, 24 predicted proteins | sample 4559240metaG_FD_185973 | JGI IMG/M metagenome (GOLD analysis project Ga0256842, IMG submission 185973) | Hydrothermal vent microbial communities from Guaymas Basin, Mexico - 4559-240 | ecosystem: Environmental > Aquatic > Marine > Hydrothermal vents | place: Mexico: Guaymas Basin | collected... | reverse complement strand
TATGCAAAAGATGAAGCTGAAAGAAAGGGAATGGAGAAAGGGATAGAGAAAGAAAAAATAAATATAGCAAAAAATCTTCTTGATATACTTGATGATGACACTATCTCTTTAAAAACTGGTCTTGATGCTAGTTTTATCCAAAGTTTAAGGTAATATAAAAATGAAAATAAAAACATTATTATTTGGTGCTGGCGAGGGATGTTCTAGGTTTATACAGAACGAATTAGCTAAAAGAGATTTTTTAGCTATTATAGATAATAATGAAGATAGAAAAGGAACTCTTTTTTATGGTGTTAAGATAATATCTCCGACACAAATAAAGAATTTTAAATATGATGAAATTGTTATAACAACACAATGGGTAAAAGAGGTTCAAAAACAACTAATAAATGATTTAAAAATAGATAAAAATAAAATATTTATACCTACAAAAGAAAGTTTAAAAAAACCTAAACCATTTTTAGATAAAGCAACTATTGACTTAGCAAAAGATATACTTAAAACAATATCTCAAAATGCTTATAATGATGATGTAGAGTTATTTGTAGATACTGGAACATTACTAGGTATAGTAAGAGACAATACAATTATGCCATGGGATGATGATATAGATTTTGCTTTTAATATATCTAATACTAAAAATATTGATTTTGATATAAAACTTTGGGTTACAAAAGTTTTAGAAAAGTCAGATTTACCAGTTTCATTTGATATTAGTGCTTTAGTAGATAAAAGTGGTACTATTGTTGATATTGCCATAGATTTTAAATCAGATATTTATAATCCATTTAGAACATCTATAAATATACGAAAAGACATAGACGGAAATTCTGTTGAGCTTTCTGCACTTGGATTATACTATGCACCATCTAAATACTTTTCAAAATATGAACTTATAGAATGGGAAGGTGTAAAACTAAAAGTACCATACAAATATAAAGATTATTTGACATTTGTTTATGGTGATTGGAAAACAGTAAAGAAATCTATTACAATGACCGATTATAACCATCTTGGTGATGTTAGTTTTGATGCTTTTAAAGAAGCTGGATTTCATAAAATTTAAGGTGCAATATAAATGAAACAATATATTTTTACCCCTGGACCTGTTCCTATGTCAAAAAAAATATTAAGTATAGGTGGTGAACAAGTACCATACTTTAGAAATGAATCATTTTCAAAAATGATGTTAGAGTGTAAAGATAACTTACTAAAATTTGCGAATGCACCAAAGGGAAGTGAAGTTATATTTTTAGCATCTTCGGGAACAGGAGTTATGGAAGCTAGTGTTAAAAATCTACTAGATAGTTCAAACAATACTATCATCATAAATGGTGGTGGATTTGCTCAAAGATTTGTAGATATTTGCAATATAAATAACATCAATAACCACTCTGTAAAACTTAAAAAAAATGAACCTATAAACTTTAAAAAACTAGCTACTTTAAAAGCTGATTCACTTATTATAAATGCACATGAAACAACTATAGGACGACTTTATGATCTTAAAAAAGTTGGTAATTTTTGTAAAAAAAATAGTCTTCTTCACATAGTAGATGCTATAAGTGCTTTTGTTTGTGATGATATAGATATGAAAAAACAACATATTGATGCTCTTATACTTAGTTCAAACAAAGGTTTAGCACTTCCACCTGCTTTAGCTATGGTTATACTTAGTAAAAAAGCACTAAAAAATTTAAAAGATACAAAAGAGATATACTTTAATTTTAAAGATTATATAAGTAATATCCAAAGGGGTCAAACACCATTTACTCCTGCTATATCCATAATAAAACAACTACATTTTAGACTAGAAGAGTTAAATAACATACCGAAAAAACAAAGATATAATAAAGTAAAAAAATTATCATCATATTTTAGAAATGAGATTAAAAAATTACCTTTAAAACTGTATTTAAAAGATATGCCAAATGGTATGACAACCCTTAAACCTACTGATGGTAAGTTAGCATATAAAATAGTAGAAGATTTTGAGAAAAAGTATAATATCATTTTAACTCCAAGTGGAGGAGAATTAAAAGATAAACTTATAAGAATTTCACATATGGGTAATATGGATAAAAAATATGTAAATATTTTGATAAATAATATGTATAAATACTATGGAGTGAAAAGATGAAAGTTCTTATAATGGCTGCAGGTATAGGTAGCAGGATAAGTCGCCATCTTAACAATCAACCAAAATGTTGTGTAAAGATAGGAGATGAAGAACTTATAAAATATACTTTTAACCTTTTAAATAAAAAAGGTATAAAAGATATAGCCATAGTAACGGGTTATAATGACAACTATATCTTAGATGCTTTAAAAGATTTTAGTTTTAAACATTATAAAAATCCTTTTTATGATGTTACAAATTCCATAGCATCAACTTGGTTTGCTCAAGATTTTTTAGATAATAGTGATGATATAATAGTTATGAATGGTGATGTTTTTATGGAAGAAAAGATTTTAGATATACTTTTAGGTGAAAATAAATCTCCATTATTTTTAAGTGATAGTTCAAGAATAGAAGATGCTGATTATAAGTTTAAATGGGATAATAATACACTTATAAAGTATGGAAAAGAATTAACACCAAATGAAACTACTGGAGAGTATGTTGGTATAGCAAAAATTTCCAAAGATGATATTATGTTTATGAGAACAGAATTAAATAAAATGATTTCAAATCAAAAACACAACTATTGGTGGGAAGATATTTTTTATAGAAATATAGAAAAAAAAACTGTATATATAAAAGATGTTAAAAGTATATTTTGGGCTGAAGTTGATTATATAGAAGATTATGAGAGAATTAAAGAGTATTTAGCAAGGAGATGAAATGCTACAAAAAGAAGAAATAATATTAAAATTAAAAGAACTAAAACCAGCTTATGAAAAAGAAGGTCTTATACTTCTTGGATTATTTGGAAGTTATGCAAAAAATAAGCAAAATAATTTTAGTGATATTGATATAGCATATAAACTTGATTATAATAAATTTTCTAAAAAATATAAAGATGGTTTTTCTAAAATACTAAGACTTGATGATATAAAAAAAGAGTTACAGTTAATTTTTAAAATAAAAATTGATTTTGTACCAAATAATAATAACTTCTTATTTGAAGATATAATATATGTCTAATAGTGTAGATAAACTTAATAAAATTATAGAATCTATTGAAAATATAGATTTTATACTTCATAGTAATGATATTAAAATCACAAAAGCGATAGAAGATAAACTTATTAAACCAGCTATTAAAATGAATATAATAAGAATTGCAGAACAGTTTTCAAAACTTAAAGATGATAATGAGTTTAAAATACTTGAATATTTTTCTAAACATGATTTAAAAGGGATAAATGCTGTTAGAAACTATATAGCTCATGATTATGATAGTACAGATGATAATATTATAGAAGATGTTATAAGATATAATTTACCAATATTTACAACGATAATTATAAAAATAAAAAAAGAGTTAAGAGGCAGTAATGGATAAGTTAAACAAAGAACTAATAAAAGCTAAAAAAAAGTTAATAAAACTTGATGAATTAAAAAAAACTTCAACTAAAAAGTATAAATCTTTACAAGATAAAATTCATCTATATTTTGATAGTAAGTATGATACTAATGATGCTGAAAAATACATAATCTCAACATTTTGGGCAAAAGCTTATGATAACTATACAGATGGTGGTTATATAACTAATGATACATATATTTCAAAAGTAAGATTTGACTATGAGACTAAAAAACTAAATAAAATACTAAAAAAATACTCAACTAGCAACAAAAGAGCATTAGATATAGGTTGTGGTAATGGTAGATATACTAAAGAATTTGCTAAAAATTTTGATGAAATTATAGGTATAAACCTATCTCAAAAAAGGGTAGATAAAAACAACCAACAAAATAAAAATGCGAACATCACATACTTAAATGAAAATTTTATAACTATGCCTAAAGATACTTTAGGAAAATTTGACTTTGTTTTTGTCGGTGATATTTTTATGTACACTAATGATTCTGATGTAGAAAAAGTATTTACAAGCCTTTTAAAACTTCTAGAAAAGGATGCTATCTTAGTAGTAAGAGAGAGTAGTATGGATATAGGTTTTGAAGATTATGGTTCAAAAAACTATGTAGCTTATTATAGAAATAAAGAGTTTTATCAAAATGGTATTTTTAAAGATAATTTTGTAAAATTATATAAGAATTATGGATATAGCCTTTATCATTTAGATAAATACTTTAGTGTAAATCCAGATGCTAAAATCAAAATTGAAAAAAATCCAATGAAACTTAAAAAAGTTGTTAAACAATTTGTTCCAAAAGAGTTAAGAACTAGTTATTTTTATATTTATAAGGTCTAAGATGAAAAACATAATTATTTTAATTAAGGTTATAAATATTGAAGAATAAGCCAAAGATTCTAGTTCATTGTTATATTTTGAAAAGATTAGAAGATTTAATTTTATTTGCAAAATCTATTGAAAATCAATTTGATATTTTATTTATTATTTATAATTCTTCCTATAAAGAAATATTAAATAAGCATAGATGCAATTATATTTATGTATATGATTATAACAAAAATGGTTATATAAAAAGTACTATATTTAAAATTTATTCTAGTAAAATACTACAAAAACAATTAGTAAAGCTTCGTAAATATTCAATTGGACAATATCTAAATGAATATGTATACATGTATAGAATTAATTATAACATAGATATTGTACAAGAAATAATGTTGAATAACAATATAAGATTATGTGTAACATTGACAGATATGTATTTAAATTTTGATAATGCTAGTTTTATAAAAAGTGCTTATGATTTAAAAATACCAATAGTTGTTCCTTTTTTATTAGAATGGAATCCTGAGTCTATAATTAGTATGATTAGTATGATTAAATATTCTTCAAATTATACATTAAATTTAGATTCTTCAAAGTATCAAAGGAATGTATTTAAAAAATATAAAGATCAAACTTATAAACAATATTATTTTTATCATGCATATCAATATAAAGTATTATCACAATTAGGTATTTTATCTACAAAACCATGGTTCAATGGTGGAGGAGTAAGTAGTTTAGTTGCTGTAGCAGATCAATACGCATATAATGAACATGTTGAAATGGGAATAAATAAAAATAAGCTTAAGATTATAGGAAATATATCTTATGTTAATTTATATAATAGTTTTGTAAACCGTAAACAATTAAAAAAAGAAATAATAAAAAAATATAATTTAAAATACAATAGAATAATAATAATTTGTTTAACTCATTGGTGGGAACATGGTTTATCCGATAAAAAAACACATTGGGATATAGTACATAAAACAATAAGTGCGACAATAAAAAATCGTGATAATTATTCTTTTTTTATAACATTGCATCCATCTATGGATAAAAAGAATTATATTTTTTTAGAAAAACAATATAATGTGAAAATATTTGAAGAGAGATTAATGTCAGTATTACCTATTGCAGATATATATGTTGTTGGTCAAAGTTCTACAGTTCCATGGGCTATTTTATGTGGAATTAAAACATTGATGATAACTTTTTATAAAAAAATATATCTATATGATAAACTAGATAGCATTACATATGCTGATTCTGAACAAGAAATTGATAATAAATTAAAATACTTATTAACAAATGATATTGTATTTAAAAATGATTGGTTTTTATTATCAAGGGATATTGTGTTTACAAATAAAATTGCCAATAATTATATAAATGAAATGAAAAAATTAATGCACTCTGAGTAATATTTTCAATTTCATAGGTTATGCAAGAAGTCTAATTTAATTTTTTTTGTGGGGTGCTAGCAAGGATTTAAAAAAAGTTGTATTGACTTTTTATCATAGTATATTGTATCATTCTAAAAAGTAACTTATGAAAAAAAAAATACTTATATACCCATGCAGTAATGATCTTAGGCTAAAGGAGTATATATCATTAGCCAATCTATTAAAAGATATATATGATATAAAGTTTTTAATATATAGAAATTCATCAGATATATCAAGAGATAAAGATTTACTAACTAAAAATAATCTATCCTATATAGTTATGGATATAGATATAGATATAAAAAGTAAATTGATATTAATTTATGAGAAAATTAGTAATTTTTTTAACCTTAATAATACCTTTTTATCTAAAGATACAACTCTTGGGCAACTTTATCATTATCATATATTTTTAAAAAAATATAAAGATGCTATAAATAAAATATCAAATTATTTAAAAAAAATATCACCAGATATTATTATGATGACACGGGATAATGGTTACTCTCCTGTTGAGTCAGCTTTACTTAAACTTGCAAAACAAGATGGTATAAAGATTGTTTTACCTTACTTAATGTACCATTCAGCAGAGGGAACATACCAAACAGTAAAAGATAATTTAAAGTATAAAAACTATAAAAAAGCTAATTTTTACCAAAAGTATATATTTAATAAGTATAAAAATTTATCATATAAAAATTACTACTATTACTCTGCGTTTTTACTAAGTGTATTAGATAATCTAGATCTATTATCTGCAAACCCTTGGAAACTTGGTTTTAACAAAAGGACTGATAAAGTACTCATAGCAAATCAAGGCATATATGATGAATATAAATCATTAGATATGGACACAAATAAGCTATCTATAGTCGGTGATGTATCTTATATAGAATTATATAAAACATATAAGAATAAAGATGATATAGCAAAAAAGATAATTAAAAAATACAATTTAAATAAAAAAAAATTTATTATAGTTAGTTTACCAAATCTTGCATATCACAGATTAATAACAGAAGATGCTGAAGCAAAATATCTATCTAACTTATTTAGTGTTTTAACAAATATGGATGATTATAATATACTTATATCATTGAAACCAGCAATGAAAAAAGATGATTATATATATTTGGAAAAAGAGTATGGATTTAGTATACTCAATGAAAATTTAATGTCTGTTTTACCAATAGCAAATCTTTTTATTGTAACTTATTCATCAACAATTTTATGGTCTATTTTATGTGGTATAAAAACTATTATGATAAACTATATGGCTAAAATAGATGGTTATTATACTTATTCATCTATATGTCGAGTAGATAAAGAAGAAGAGTTATCATCTAAGATAAAATCAACTATATCTCAAGATATAGATTTTAATGATGATTGGAAAGTCTTGTCTAAAGATGCTGTTTTTAATGAGCATATAAAAGATAATTATTTAAATACTTTAAAAGATTTATAATGATAAGTTTTTTACTTATTGTTACTATAGTATTTGTTTTACAGTTTTTACTATTTAGATATACAAAACTATATAATTTAAATTTACTGTTTGGTTTATATAAAAACAAACTGAGCAAACCATCAAAAGCTAAAATCCTTATATTAGGTACAAGTCATGGTAAATCACATATCATCCCCAAAGAGATTGCTTTATCAAATAATATTCAAGAAGAAGATATATTAAACTTATCTAAAGTATCTGCAAGTAGTTTTGAGCTTTATCATACTTATATAGCAAATAAGCATCTGCTTAAAGATGTTACTGATGTTTATATAACAATAACTCCACATATGTATTGTGAAAAGTTTTATCCATACTATAAATACGAACTTATATTTTTAAAATATACTCAATGGAAATATCTTATAAAAACTCATAAAAAGTACCTAAAAGATACACATAATATAAAGTATAATTATTTCTTTTTACCTATACTTATATTTTTTAAATCTTTAAAATACACAAACAATGAACTTGGTACTTTTAGAGGGTATGAAGCAAGAAACTATAATCAAAAAAAATTAAATAGATTTAACAAAAAAAATATTGCAAAGTATTTTATAACACCTGAGGAACTATTTAAACCATCTATATTTCTAATCAATCAATTAAAAAAACTTCAAGATGAACTTATAAAAGACAAGATAAATGTTTATTACATACTTACACCTACATATAAAAATTTTGCATCATCATATAAAGATGAATTAAAAAATTATGATTCTCTTTTAGTTCATCAGCTTAATAAAACTTTAGGTAAAACTATCTTACTAGGAAGCATGTATGATAATCATTTTAATCTAAAAGAGTATGATTTTTATGATGATACACATCTTTCTCATAGTGGAGCAGTTAAATTTACTAGAACTATTTATGATGACATCTCATCTCATCCTAAATCTACTAAAAAAGATATAATAAGTTTTTGTACTGCAGTATCATCAAAAACACTAATAGTAAAAAATAATACAAATTTTCACATACAGTTTCAAGAGGTTGTAAAAATTGTAAAAAATATGACTGTAAAAGGTAGACTCATACTTTATGGTAATTCAAATTTTGCAAAATTTTTAGAATTAAGTGTAGAAAAAAACTTTGTAATTATAGATAAAAACATAGTAAATTCATTAGATATTTTAAATACTTTAACCAACAATGATACTATCATAATTACAGCTATAGGATACGAAGATACTATAAAAAAGATGCTAAAAGATAACTATAATTTTCACAACATAGTATTATTTGAGCATAACAACAAAATAGACCTTAAATATTTTCGTGTTCAAATAAATGCACTTTTTAGTATTATCACTTTTTTACAAAAGAGATATACATCTATTTATCTATATTCACAATCATCTATATACAATGATTTTTTTGCAAAAATATTTCATACGCAAAATCTAAATTTATCAATACCTTATTTAAAAAAAGATAAAATACTTATAACAGATATAGGAAATGAGTCCAAGCTTTATGATATTTTGCTCGATAACAATGTTAAAAAGGATAATATTTTATATTTTACACTTTAAAGGGAAAGTCTATGTATGAGGAATTTGATAAACTAATTGAAAATAGTATAAAAAATAAAACAAGATTGCTTGAAATTATAAAAAAAGATATAGCATTACATATAAAAGAGGATTTTAAAAATATAAATCAATCCTTGTTTATGCAAAGAGGTGTTGAATTAAAATTTTTATTTAGTTCAAACAAAAACCTATTTTGGGATATTTATTATTATCTTGGAGAATTCAACCAACCTGTAATGAGGGGGGAAAATTATGATATTCAAACACAACTTTTAGAAAATGGTATAGTTGTGTTAAAAGACTTTTTAACAAAAGATGAACTTTCTGCTCTTCAAAATGAACATTATCAAGAATTTTCAAAAATTGTAAGACCAGAAGATAACTACGAAAAAAGAAGTCAAATAATACAATTAGGAGACAAAAGAATTGATTATGGAAATAAATACCATGCTAGAGATAGAATATCTTATAAAAAAGAAGCAATTCCAACTAACTTAAATGATATTATATGTACAAATGAAAAGATACTTAAGATTGTACAAGAGTATACCAATACTCAAAATATAAGAAACTCTGCTATATACGAAAAAGTATATACTCCTGCTTATTATAGAGAAGATAGAGGTTGGCATATAGATACTTTAATGGATCAGTTTAAAGTTCTAGTAGCATTAAGTGATGTAGATGAAGATACAGCTCCTTTTACTTATGTAGCAGGTTATCATAAAAAGTTTACCAAAAAACAAGAACATAGATATCATCACATATATGCAAATGGCGGATATCAAGCGGGTATATTAAATCATTTTGAAGAAAATTTTGTAGAAAATATAGAACAAAAAATAGAGGGCTATATAAAAGCGGGAGATATTGTACTTTTTGATTCAAGAATCCAACATACTATCAAATACCCTAAAAATGGAAAGCGTAGAGATAATATTATGGTTTATTTTTCAAGTCTAAGAACAAACAGAAACAGATTTTTAGGTCGGATAGATAGAAATCATTTATCTTTATATTTAACTTAATTTTTTAAAAAAGTTTTTTTATAAACATCTGGTAAAAAACATCTTTTACATGTTTCATATTTATCATAACTATTATTGATGTGGTTATCTCTGATTTGCTTATATTTTTCAGAGTTCCACAGTTCATGTAAAGATGTTTCTCGCCAATTTCCTATATCGAAAGTATCATACTCATCTGTACAACATACAGTTACATTACCATTACATTTTAAAAACATCCTTTGAAAAAGTTGTTCACAAACAAAACCATCAACTTTTTCAAATTCTACTCTTTTATATTTATCTCTTTCATTAAATATACCATAACCTAATGCATCTACCAATCCATCCCACATAACTTTCATAGCTTCAAACTGTTTTTTCCAAACCTCATCTTCATACATCACCATAGATAATCTAACAAATGTTCTAGGAGATAACTCATCTCTTAACTTTATAAAAGTATAAATATTATCAATAACTTTACCCATACTTGTTCCAACTCTTTGTTGTTCATAAAGTTTTGGATTTACTGCATCAAAAGATACAAAGAGCTTATCAAGCCCAGCTTCTAAAAGGCTTCTACTCATTTTTTCATCTAAAAGTACTGCATTTGTATTTAGCATAACATCTATAATGCCTTTTTCTTTTGCATACTTCACTTGAAAAGCAATATCCTTATGCATCAAAGGCTCACCTAAATATTGTAGTTTTATACTTTTTACACCATGTTTTGTTGCTTGGTCTATTATACTTATATAATCATCTTTACTTATCATCTTTGATTTTGTGATATTGTCATCACCTTGATCCATTATGGTACGGGAACACATAGGACATTTTAGATTACATAAATCTGTAGTTTCTATATCTAAATGCAGTGGAAAATCAGATACATATCTATCTTGTGGGTATTTTGCCCAGTTTCTTCTATACTCAAAATAATCATCATCTCTATAGGTTTCCCATCTTTTAGAGTATATTAACTCATTTGCATTAAAATTTACTTTTTCTTTTTTTTCTTCTATATGATTATTCATTTTTTTCCTTTATAATTGTTTGTGCTACTAAAAAGTCCAATTTTGTATCTATATCTACAGAATCCTCTTGCGACATCTCATAAGCAAAAATATTTTTTTCTAAAAATAGTGTTTTTTCTTTTAAAAGTTTTTTTATATCACAAATGTATATAGCTCCATTTAACCTATAAAATTTATTTAAATCCTGAGATCTACAATTTAAATATTTTTTATCCATAAAGTTTTCCATACAAAGTGATTTATCTAAAGTACTACTCCAAATAGGACTATGTTCACTCTCGCATACACTTATAATAGCATCTGCATTCTTTTTAAACAAACTCTCTATAGCTTCATCTATATGTTTAGAAGTTCTAAATGGAGATGTTGGTTGAAGTAAGATTATATAATCAAACTCTTTATATAGATTTATTGTATGTATCACTACATCTACCGATTTAGTTGTGTCTTGTGCTAATGATACAGGTCGTTTAAGTGGTGTTAAACCATAAGTTTTAGCTATATTTAGCACTTCATCCAGATCAGATGTAACAACTGTTTCATCAACATATTTAGAATTTACAGATGCTTCTATAGTCCATGAAACCAATGGCTTAGAACCTAAATTTAAAATATTTTTTTTCTTTAACCTTTTACTCCCACCACGGGCAGGTATGATGGCTAAAATTTTTTTATTTTTGTACATCTACTATATCCTAATTATAAAGTAAACAATTTTTACACAAATGATTATCTGGAAATTTATTTGTAATATGCATCTGTCTTATCTGCTCATAGTTATCAGAATTATACAAAGTTAAAAAGTCTTTTTCTAACAATGAACCAAAGTCTATCTCATCAAAATAATCTTTACAACATAACCCAAGTGTACAATCTGAATTTATATAAATCTCATCAAAAGGGATTTTACATTTAGATATTATCATTTTATCACTTTTAATTGTATCAAACTTTGATGTATATGTTATTTTATATACAAATATATCATTTATATATCGATACTTATCTTTACCTAATAAATTTTTAAACTCTTTTTTTAATGTATCTCTGTTTGTATCAGTAACACAAGATATAAAAATTTTATGATTTACAAATGATGTTTTTTTTAATTCTATCAATATCTTTAAATTTTCAATAACTTTATCAAAATCATCACTAAGATGAATTTTTAAATAATCTTCCCTATTAGTAGCATTTATAGAAAACTTTGTACTATCTAAACCACTCTCTAGTAAACTTACAAGCTCTTTTTTAGTTGCTTTTGCACCATTTGTACTTATATAAATATATGGTATATCATATAAGTCTTTTGTAGTTTTAATAATTTTTGATAAATCTTTATTTATTAAAACTTCACCTTTTGCACTTAAACCTATCTCTTTTATATCAAGATATTTCATAACATTATCCATAACTTGAACATATTGATTTAAAGTTACTTGATTTTTAATGGTTCTTTCATCAGAATTTGAACAAAATGTACATTTATGATTACAAAAAGTACAAATATCAAAATTTAATTTTTTTACTAACTTCAATCTTTATCCTTTGGTTTAAAAATTGTAGAATACTCATTATTTGCTTGAATAAAATCATTATGTTTACCAATATCTAGCCAATACTCATGTATAGGAAAAGATAACACATTTTCTTTTTTTAAAAGAAGTGTATTAAAAAGTGTAGGCATATCATAAAATTTATCTTTTGGTATAAGTTTTAAAACTTTTGGATTTAACAGGTATATACCAGCGTTTATAAAAAACTTTTGTATTGGTTTTTCTGCTATAGAAGTTATTTTATCCTTAGATGTTTGTATAACTCCGTAAGGTATCTCATATTCAAACTCTCTAACACACATTGTAGCTATAGCATCACTATCTATGTGAAAATCAAGTAAATTTGTAAAATTTACATTTGTTAGTAAATCAGCATTCATAACAAAAAAAGGTTCTTCTGGTATAGATTTTAACAATGATAATGCACCTGCAGTACCTAATTGTTGCTCCTCTTGTATATAAGTTATATTTACACCAAACTGACTACCATCACCAAAATACTCTTTTATCATCTCTGATTTATAGTTTACACTAATGATTATCTCTTCAAAACCATAAGTTGCGAAATTTTCTATAATAGTTTGTAAAATAGGTTTTGTACCAACTTTAAGCAATGGTTTTGGTATATTATTTGTTAGTGGTTTTAACCTTGAACCTAAACCACCAGCGATTAAAATAACCTTATTTTTTTGTACTTTTTTCATCAAAAGTAATGCTAAATCTTCTACTCTTATAAATTTATTTTCATTATCTACTATAGGTATTTGATATACTTGATTATCAATCGCTTTTTTTATAATATATTCTTTTGAATCATCAACATGACAAACAGTAGGAGTTTTAAAAAAAATATTTTCTATACTTGATTCCATTGTATAGTTATTTAATAAAGCTCTTCTTATATCACCATCATTTAATGTACCTAGTAAGCTACCTGATTTATCTGTTACAACAGCTATTCTTAAAGTTCCATTATCTATAATCTTTAATGCTTCTTTTATTGTATGGTTTGTTTTTAAAATTATACTTTTCATTCTATTATTTCTCTAAGTAACATAAAACTCTCTGCATATTCATACCCAGAAGTAGCACCCCTTATAGTTGCTAATGCAACTAAATTTCTCTTACTTCTAGGAAATGGGTGTTCACCAATCTCACTTTTATACACATCTATAATTTCTAACTTTTTATCTAAATATTCACTAATATTTATAAATATATTTGGAACAAATGCATCTTCTTTAGTTGATGGGGTATATTCTGTTTCACTTATCACTTCCATCATATAGATTTTTTTTATATACGGATAACGAAAAGGTTTTGCACATGCAAAACTAGCATCAAATATTTTTCTATGGTCACTATGAACATCACTTTTAAACGGTAGGTACAATATGTTTGGTTCTATCTTTTTTACCACATTAGATATAGCATCAATTAATTCATTCATACTGTATTGATCAATTTTTGTAGATTGTAGTTCTAAGTTATGTACACTATCAAAATCATAAAGCTTTTTTACCTTTTCTATCTCTTTTTTTCTAATCTTATAAAACTCTTCATCTCTTGATGTTTCTGTACATATAAGCCAATGAATTTCATCACCATTTTGCTTATGTTTAAGTAAAGTACCTCCACAACCAAGGGTCTCATCATCAGGATGTACTGCTATTACTAAAATTTTATTCATAAATATTCTCCAACTGTTGGTAAAGTTTTAAACTCATGTTCTAACAATTTAATAGCACCATCATAAGTCTTGACAGTAATAGTATCGTTTAAAATACTCAATACTTTACCATACTCAATATTTTTTAGATTTATATCAACAACTTGCACTTTCCAAATCCTTATATCTTGATTATTGTACTTAATACTAGCTCCAATATAAGGTTTACTCAATCCTCGTACCAAATTATAGATAGCCTTACTAGACATCCTAAAATCAATATTTCCATCTAAATAATTTCTTTTTCTCCAATTATTTGACAATTTATGATTTTGTTCAAATCTAGTATAGCTTTTAGTTCTTAATTGAAATACTAATAATTCGACTTGCTTTAAAGCGATACCTAATACTTTGTTGTACAATTTACTGGCATCATCTGTATCTAAAATTTCAAACTCTTCTTGTAGTATAATATCACCACTATCTGCTTTATCATCCATAAAGAAAAATGTTGAAGCACTTTTTTCTAAACCTAAAACTAATGCCCATATTAATGGATGTCGTCCTCTATTTTGTGGTAATTTTGCAGGATGATAACCAACAATACCTAAAGGTGGGATATTTAAAAGTTCCTCTTTAATTAGATTAGACCAACCAAGACAAAAGATTACATCTGGACTTAGCTCTTTTATCCATTTTATGTTTTTTGTGGAATTTATATCATTCACATATATATATGGTATATTTGATTCTTTACAAATTGGTGTTAAATCTGAAAAATCACTATTAAAATCAGAACTTTTTTTAGTACATACTCCTACTATATTTGCATCTAATAAGATTAATCTCTCAAGTAATTTTAATGAAAATTTCACAGTACCTATAAATAAAATTCTCATATAGCATCTACCTTAATGTTGTAAAATGATTTTTTAATAATATTGTTTACATTTATGGTTTTTAAAATATCTTTGATTTTTTTACTAGCCCCACCATTACCATAAGGATTTTTTACATCTTGTAAAACTATTTTAAAATTATCACTATAAAGTTTTTCAAACCCATTTTCCATAGACTCTTTTGTAGTATTACAATTTATAATGCTTTTTGCCATCATCCTACCTTTTTGCCTATCTCCTATATTTATAGTGCCTATGTTAAATGTTGGAGCTTCTAAAAGACCACTTGAACTATTACCAACAACTGCATCTATAAACTGTAAAGCACTCAGATAATTTAACTGTCCCATAGATGTAAAACAAGTAGATTTATCAGTATTTTTATATACATACTCATCTATCATCTCATTTATAATTCTACCATCAGTATCACTATTTGATTTTGTAAAAATTATATTTGTATCTTTTAATTTATCTATAATTTCTAATAAATCTTGAAATTGTTTTTGAGAAGTTGTATTTTCCAAAGTTACAGGATGAAATGTTACTAAAATATTTTTTTTATTAAATTTAAAATCAAGGGTACTCTCTAGTTCACTTTTAGATAAAAGTTTTAATTTTATAATATTATCAATCCCTAATCCACCAACATTAAAAACTTTAGCTGGTTGTTCACCTAACTGTATAACTCTATTTTTATACTCAGTTGTAGCAGTAAAATGTATGTGACTCATTTTTGTAATACAATGTCTTATAGGCTCATCATAAGCCCCCTCAGTAGCTTCACCACCATGTATATGAGCGATAGGTATTCTAGCTATCATAGCTGAACTTACAGCACTAAATATCTCATATCTATCTCCAAGAACTACTAAAATATCTGGCTTTAACTCTTCATATATATCTGCAAAAGAGATTTGAGCTAACCCCATGGACTTTGAGATACCAACAGATGTATCAGAAGATAATAACATCTCTATCTTCTTATCTATATGAAAATCTTTTTCTATCTCTTTATAAGTTAAACCAAATTCAGGACTAAGATGCATCCCGGTTACGATAAGTTGTAACTCTAAATCAGCATCTTTTTGTACCTCTTTCATTAACCAGTATAAAAGTCCATACTCTGCACGAGTTCCAGTTACTATACATATCTTTCGTTTCATTTTTTAACTTTCTTTACACTACGACTAACTTTAGCAAAACCAAGATTAAATTCAAATTTTGTTTGTGTTTCTATAATCTCTCCATCTTCCCCATCATCTAAAATATCATCACTTATATCTATAATCTCTTCTAAAATTTTATTTGATTTTTGTGCTAAATCTTGTTGTGTATTTTCATCGGTTGTTTTCATAATGTTGTTTATATTTCTTGATAGCTCTTTTATCTTTGCAAAAGTTTCTACTATCTGAAGTGTAGCTTGTGTAGCTACTTCACTTTTTAAAATTGTAGCTAACATATATAACCCTTTTTCTGTAAAAACTTTTGGGTTATTTGGTGAATATTTTAGTTTTGAGAGGTGGTCGAAATTTTCGACCACATACTTTTTTTCATCTTTATTTAGTTCAATAATATAAGTTTCATTTGGAAACTTATCCTTATTGTTTTTTACAGCTTCATTAATTCTTTTTGTTTCAACTTTAAATAATTCTGCTACATCTTTATCTACTAAAACTAAAGTATTTTTAATTTCTACTAATTTATTTTCTAATGTTTCAAATTTAGTAATCTCCATAATCTTTATCCTTTTAAATCAATTCATCTATATTGTAATCTTTTTTAGCATAAGTTCCTATAACTTCATCCCACTTCATAGGGCTTATACCATTTGCAGGTCTTTTTATAGCTAAATTTTCTTCACTTAAAAGTTCACCTTTTTTTATAATGCAACTTGCTACGATAGATTTTCTTACCACTTGGATATTTGGAGTTTCACTTTTACTTGGCTTTTTGATGCCATCTCCTATGGCTTGTTCTATATTTCGTATGGCTTTTACCATAGCTTTTAATTCATCTGGTTCAAGTGAAGCTTTATGATCAGGTCCTTTCATAGCACAATCAAGTGTAAAGTGCTTCTCTATCACACTAGCACCCATAGCAACAGATGCAGTTGGTATCTCTATACCTAAAGTATGGTCACTATAACCATAAGCCACATTAAACTCTTTACCTATACTTAACATCGCATTTAGGTTTACATCTTCCATAGGGGTTGGGTACATTGTATTTGCATGAAGTATAGTTATATTTTCTTTTTTTGTTCCTGCATTTGTTAGTATATCTAGTGCATCTTTTATCTCTTGCATATCTGCCATACCTGTTGATAAAATCACTTTTTTATCTAAACTTCCTATATGTCTTAGATATGGTAAGTTGGTTATCTCTCCACTTGGTATTTTAAATATATCAAGTCCCAAATCATTTAGTAACTCTATACTATCGTGATCAAATGGGGTTGAGAGAAACATTATATCTTTTGAGTTACAATAAGCTATAAGCTCTTTATGAGTATCTAAATCTAATTCTAACTTTTTAAGCATATTGTATTGGCTATCATCGTTATCATCTATGTTTTTAGCTTGATACTGTGCTTTTTTAGCATCTTTTGAAACTAAGTTTGATGCTTTAAATGTTTGAAACTTAACAGCATCAACACCAGCATCAACAGCTACATCTATAAGTTTTTTTGCTAACTCTATACTTCCGTTATGGTTTACTCCAGCTTCGGCTATTATAAATACACTATTGACATTATTCTTTTTTTGTAATACAATATGTTCATTATTTCGCTGACTACCTTGTGTAGTTATGCCCCCTCTTTTTTGGAGGGTAAAAAAATCTAATAACTTTATCTTAAGATTATCAAAATTATTATTTTTCATTTTTCCACTAAAGTATTTTATTCTTCTGCTATCAAATACTTTTATCTGATTAAATAAAGCTGTGGAGATTTTATCTTTCTTATAACTAAATAAAAAATAATAACTACCAATTTTTTCACTTGAAGTTAATGGAATACCAAAAAAGTTATATTTTGATAATCGTTTATATACTAATACAGGTCTTAAAAACTCATCATTTTTTCCATATATTTCACTACCTATATTTTGTCCTACAGATACAAAGTATATCTCTTTTTCTCTAAAATATTTATGTTTAGTTTTATTTAGCTCTTTTTTTATGCTATTCCATTCATCAAAATTATTATCAGACAACTACATTCCTTTTGTTAATATTCCAGCTTTTATAAATCCATCTATCTCTATATACTCTTTTGAAACACTATTACTCCCAAAAAATGTATTTTCTTTTACAACTACACCACCGTTTATAACAGATGCTGTACTTATATGACAATTATCTTCAACTTTTACATCGTGTTCTATAAGTGCTTTTGTGTTTATAATGCAGTTTTTACCTATGATTGCATTTGCATTTACAAGTGCTTGATGCATTATAACAGTTCCCTCATCTATGGTTGTATATCTTGACACATAAGCAAATGGTGATATTATAGTTGGTAGTTTATAACCTATATTTTTTAAAAGATTAAAAAGTTTTACCCTTATTGTGTTTGATTTTATTTGACCAACTGTTATGATGGCATATTTATAAGTTTTATATAACTCTTTCAAATCATCATCACAACCTATAATCTTATAGTCTAAAACTTTTTTCCCAACTAACTCTTTTTTATCTATAATCCCAGCTATCTCAAACTTATATTCTTGCTCTATCACATCTATCACAGAGTGGCAATGTCCACCACCACCAATAAGAAGTATTTTTGGTTTCATCGTAATCTTTCTAGCTTTTCAACTACAAAATCTAAATATAAATTATCTTCTATAAATGCTTCTATAAGTTCTAATTTTAAATCTTTTTCTATACTATTTATCAGATTTATAATTACATTTTTATAATTATCTAAATCATGATAAACAACATCCCATACTTCATTAGGTTCAATACCAAAATATTCATGAATAATTATATTTCTAAAATCTACAACAACTCTATGTATTTTGTCTATCTTTTTATCTCTTAGTAAATATCTACTAGCTTCTCCAATAATTTCAAACTCTCTTATAACACTATCCCAATCAGTATAACTAAAAAGCAAATCTTGAGCATTATCAAATTTAGAACTAGTCTTTTCTATCTTCAATATTGCTACATATATATCTAATATAAACATCTCTACTATTCTATCAACTTTATCTATATCAAACATATATAAAATCCTTTTGTATTCTATTTTTTATAAAAGTTTTCATAGAATTATAATAACCCATATCTATATCTATATTTAGTTCTTTTTTCAATAGATCTATAGCTTCTAATCTTAAAGCTAATCTTTTATTTCTTATCTTTAATATAGCTATATCTATATCACTATCTTTTGTTTCTTTACCTTTAGCATAACTACCAAAAACGGCAAACTCCTCTATACCAAACTTTTCATTTAGTATAGGTTTTAACTCTCTTAATTTATCTAAAATCTTTTTATCCATTTAAATCACCACACTACTAGATATATTTACAACTCTTTGTTGAAGATATATAGAGTTTTTTAAATCATCTTTTTGACAATCTTTAAACATCTCTAACTCACTCATAAGTTTCCATATAGGTCTGCACATAACTCCGTTTTTATTCATAAAATCTAAAAACTTATCTCTTAAATCTTTGTCTTTTAGTAACACAGCTTGAAGCCAATAGTTTGATTTGGCTTCTTGGGGTTCTTTTATAAACTCAATATCTTTGTAAGAGTTAAAAAACTCTTCATATTTTAGTGCTAAATCTCTTTTACTTTTTATAAACTTATCTACTTGTTCAAGTTGTGCAACAAGTAAAGATGCATTTAAATTTGGCATACGATAGTTATAGCCTATAATGTCGTGTTCATACTCATAAGGGTGTGGCACTTTTGCAGTTGTAGTTAGATGTTTTGCTTTTTTTGCTAAAATTTCATCATCTGTTATAATAACTCCACCACCCCCACTTGTTATGATTTTGTTGCCATTAAAACTAAATGCTGAAACTTTTGAAAAAGTCCCAGAGTGTTTGTTTTTATAGTAACTTCCCAAACTCTCAGCAGAATCTTCTACTAAGTTTATATGCCATCTATCGCAAATCTCTTTTATCTTATCTATCTTGCAAGGGTGTCCAAAAGTGTGCATAGGGACGCAGGCTTTTATAGTTTTTTTTGTAGTTTTATTTATACATCTACTATCTATAACTTCACAATTTTTTTCTAAAAAATTCTCTAGTGAGGTTGGACTAAGCCCTAAAGTATCCAAATCAACATCCACAAAGATTGGTTTTGCACCTATATAGCTTATGGCATTGCAAGTTGCTACAAATGTAAGTGCTTGAGTTATTACCTCATCATCTCTTTTAACATCTGCTAAAAGTAAAGATATATGAAGTGCTGAAGTTCCATTTACTGTTGCTATGGCAAATTTTGAACCAACTTTTTGTGTAAATTCCTCTTCAAATCTATCTACATATTTACCAACTGATGAAACAAATGTTGAGTCTATGCAATCATTTAGGTATTTTTTCTCATTTCCTAAAAATTTAGGTTCATGTAATGGTAAAAATTCTTTTGTTTGAAAAGTTTCTCTTATAAAATTTACTATTTCACTATACATTATAAATATCTGATTTATACTTTGCTAAGTTTTCTTTTATACTAAACCATTCAACAGTTTTTCTTAAACCATCTTCTATGGAGTATAGAGGTTTAAAACTTGTTAAATTGGTTATCTTTGTATTATCACACCATAGTCTATGTACTTCACTATTTACTGGTCTAATTCTTTGTTCATCAGTTATAAACTCTACATCACTTTTCATAATATCTTTAATAATATTTAGAGTATCTCCAACACTTATCTCAAAGTTTGAACCTATATTAATAGTTTCACCTATAGTAGCATCACTTGTAGCTAAAGCTATAAAACCTCTACAAGTATCTTCTACATAGTTAAAATCTCTAGTTGGAGAAATATCTCCTAGTTTTATCTCTTTTACCCCATTTGCTATCTGAGTGATTATAGTAGGTATAACAGCTCTTGCACTTTGTCTTGGTCCATAAGTATTAAAAGGTCTTGCTATTGTCACTGGTAGTTCAAAAGAGTTGTAAAAACTCATAGCCATAGCATCTGCAGATATTTTACTAGCACTATATGGGCTTTGTGCTTGTAGTGGGTGTTTTTCATCTATAGGGACATACTGAGCAGTACCGTAAACTTCTGATGTGGATGTATGTATAACCCTTTGAACACCATTTTCTAAACAAGCTTGTACTATGTTTAGTGTACCATTTACATTTGTATCTACATAAGAACTAGGAGCTACATAGGAGTAAGGTATAGCTATAAGTGCTGCAAGATGAAAAACTATATCTATATCTTTTGTTATCATTTTACAATAGTGTGAGTCTCTAACATCTCCATTTAATATCTCAATTTTATTAAGGTTTTTTATATCTTCTAGCCAACCCCAGTAGTTAAATGAGTTGTATAAACTCAATGCTTTTACATTTGCACCATTTTCAACTAACATCTCAACAAGATGTGAGCCTATAAAACCATCAGCTCCAGTTACCAATATATTTTTATTTTTCATTTTAATTATAACCTACTAAAAAACTTTAATATCAATTGATTTTTAAAATTCTTTATATTAAGAATTAAATCAATCCTTTTATATTTATAAAAATCACCCATATCAATATCATAATTTAAATTTAATTTTTCAGAAGAAACTTCATTTAAAATTCTTTCATAAACGAGTCGGATGTAACTTTCTCCATATTGATTTATTATATCTTTATTAATATCAAATTTTTCAGGATTTGTTATAATCTCATGTGTTTCATTTTGAAAGTCAATTTCAGCTAATGAACAAAACTCTAAACTTGATATATCTAAAGCTAGAATGTTTTTAGAATATTTCATTATAAATTTAAAAATATTTCTATATTTTTTATTATCGTATAGGTATATCTCTATCTCTTTTACTATATCATTTATATTTTGAGGTTTAATAAATTTAAATCTATCTAATTCATTTTTAAATATAGTATTACAAAAATCTTTTTGCTCATCATTAAAATAAAAAGCCTTAAAAGTAACTTGAGGAAATCTTTTATAAAGTTCTTTTATATACTCCACAAAATCTTTATCATTAAGATTATTTTCAATGGCTAAGAATCCAACAGAATTTTTACAATATAAATTTTTAATCTTATCTACATCAACATCAACCAAACTATCCAAAAATTTAAACTCATTAACTTTAAGCTCATTTAACCTAAGCCCTCTTTTAACTGCAAAAAGCTGAGCATCTATCCCACCTGCTAAAGAAAATAACCAATACTT
>Ga0256842_1001096_pt1 | contig 22446 bp, 21 predicted proteins | sample 4559240metaG_FD_185973 | JGI IMG/M metagenome (GOLD analysis project Ga0256842, IMG submission 185973) | Hydrothermal vent microbial communities from Guaymas Basin, Mexico - 4559-240 | ecosystem: Environmental > Aquatic > Marine > Hydrothermal vents | place: Mexico: Guaymas Basin | collected... | reverse complement strand
GTTATCTTTATGAAACCACTTTCATTTTTATAAGCAATATCACCAGTATGTAAGTATCCCCCTCGCCATAATGCTTCAGAATTTTTCTTGTCTTTGAAGTATCCTTTTGTTAACCAAGGACTTCTTACAACTATCTCTCCTACACTATTTGTTGGTAGTTCATTCATCTCTTCATCTACTATTTTTAGTTCAACTAGGGCTGTCTCTTTTCCTGTCATAACTCTTATATCGGCTTGGCTTTCATCATCTAGTTGTAGCATCTCTTCATTTAGATTAGCAAGTGAAAGTATAGGACATGTTTCACTCATACCATAGCCTGTAAATATATCTATCCCCTTTTTAAGGGCTGCTAAACACATAGTCTTAGGAAGTGCAGCCCCGCCTATGATAACTTTCCATTTGGATAAATCTATGGAGTCTATTTTTTTAGAGCTTAAAAGCATATGAAGTATAGTTGGAACACAGTGAGAAAAAGTGACTTTCTCTTTATCTATCAAATCTAGTAAAACATCAGGTATATATTTTCCAGGATACACTTGTTTTACTCCAAGCATAGTTGCAATATAAGGTAAGCCCCAAGCATGAACATGAAACATAGGAGTTATAGGCATGTAAACATCACTTTGTGAAAATCTACCTTGAGACTCCACTGTGCTAATGGAACTTATAGTTCCAAGGGTGTGGAGGACAAGTTGACGATGAGAAAAATATACTCCTTTAGGCATACCAGTTGTACCAGTTGTATAAAATGTAGTTGCTATCGTATTTTCATTAAACTCAGGAAACTCAAACTTGTTACTACATGTAGAGAGCTTCTTTTCATATTCACAACTATCATCTTCATTTAAAATGACATACTCTTTAACGGTATCAATTCTTCCTTTTATTTGATTTAAAATAGGTAAAAAATCTTTATGTATAAAAAGAATGTCATCTTCTGCGTGGTCTATTGTATAAAGTATCTGTTCACTAGAAAGACGTACATTAATAGTGTGTAAAATTGCACCTATCATAGGAATTGCAAAATAGCACTCTAAATAACGATTAGAGTCATAATCCATAACAGCTACAGTATCACCTTTTTTAACACCCATCTTTACAAGAGCATTAGCAAGTTTGTTAACTCTTTGTCTAAATTCATCATAACTAAATCTTTTTTCTCCTTTATAAACAATCTCTTGTTTAGGATTATAAGCGATTGGGGTTAGTAGAAGATTTTTTATCAGTAGTTGATAGTCATGTGGCATAAAAGGCCTCCTTCATGTAAGTGGTGATTGTTTTTTCATCTAATTTGTTATTAAAAAATAGGTTAAATGCAAGCACCCCTTGATGTAAAAGCATATCTGCTCCATCTTTACATGTAAGAGAATTTTGCTTTGCAAGTTTTAAAAATGGAGTCTCTTTATTATATATAACTTCAAATGCATATTTTGCATTTTTCATAAGGCCATTTAATACTTTTTCATCTATTGGCAGTGAGTTATCACTTAATCCAGCTGATGTTGTATTTATAATTAAATCAAAAGGTTTTACTTTAAATTCTTCCCAAGAATATGCTTTAAAATCGTTTTCACAAAACCAATCTAACCTGTTTTTTGAACGATTTAAAATCTCTACATGTAAAGAATTTTTCTTAAGAATTGTTGCTATTGCTTTTGCTGTTCCTCCTGCACCTAATATGAGAGCAGATTTAACACCAGTAAAAGACTCTATTGCTTTATAAAATCCAGGTGCATCAGTGTTATAGCCTATGATTTTATTATCTTTTTTTACAAGAGTATTTACGGCTCCAATTTGTTTTGCAAACTCATCTAGTTCATCACAAAGATTATATGCAAACTCTTTATGTGGGACAGTTACATTTGCACCATTAAGTTGCAAAGATTTAAATCTTGCTATTAGTTTTGAGCCATCTTCAAGAGGTGTTCTTATATAACAACCTTTTATATGTAAACCGTTTAATGCAAGATTGTGCATTTTAGGTGAAATAGAGTGGGAAACTGGATTTCCAAAAATTGAGAATAGTTTCATATGGGCTTTATCCTTTTTCTGAAGCATAAAGTAAACTTTTGTATTTCACTTTATTTCTTTAAATCATTTAGTGAACTTGTCATTGCTCCTAGTTTATTTGTTACTTCAAGATACTCTAGTTCAGGTTGACTATCAGCTACTACTCCAGCTCCCGCTTGGAAGATTATCTTCTCATCATCAAGATAAGCAGTTCTTATCATAATAGCACTATCCATATTTCCATCAAATCCAAAGTATCCAACAGCTCCACTATAAAAACTTCTTTTGATTCCTTCAAAGTCACTGATAAGTTCCATCGCTCTTATTTTAGGAGTTCCTGTCATAGTTCCTGCTGTAAAAGTTGCAGCAAAAAGATCAAACATATCATGTTTTTTATCTAGTTTTGCACCGACATCACTTACCATATGCATAACATGTGAGTATCTTTCAACTCTCATCATATCAGTTACTTCAACTGTTCCTACTTTTGCAACTTTTCCTACATCGTTTCGTCCAAGATCGATAAGCATGAGGTGTTCTGCTCTCTCTTTTTCATCTTCTAAAAGTTCTTTTTCGTAAGCTTGGTCTTTTTCATAGGTTGAGCCTCTTTTTCTTGTCCCTGCAATTGGTCTTAATGTAATATGTTCATCTTTTAAACCAACCATAACCTCAGGAGAGCTACCAACTATAGCAAATTTATCAAAGTCTAGAAGAAACATATATGGAGATGGATTTTTATTTCTTAAAATTCTATAAAAACTAAGTTTGTCTATCATTTTTGCATATTGTGTAAATCTATTGGACATAAGAATTTGAAACACATCACCACTTCGAATCATCTCTTTTGATTGAGCAATCATGTCAAAAAACTTCTCTTTACTAAATGAGAATGTTCCCTTTTTTGTATCTATAGCTGTTTTTTTAATTTTTAAATAGTTATGAGGCTCTTTTAGTATGGATTCAACTTCTTCTAGTTTTGAAGCAAAAGAGTTCATTAAAGTATGAAGTGTAAGTGTGTGTGATTTATGAGAAAAAGTACATACAAGTTTAGGTCTCATCAAATCCATATCAGGTATATTTAAATCATCTTTTAAACAATCCATATGTGATTTTAGACGTGGTTCAAAAGTTTTAACAGCATCATATCCTATATATCCTATAAAGCCATCTACAAATCCAAGATTATGCTTTTGTCCATATTCTTTATATACATCGTTATCTATAGTCGCGTATCGTTTTTTTAGATATACAAATGGATTATCACCTATGTCATTTATGTTACCATTTTCATCAATATGTTGAGATTTATTATCTTTATGTATAACTCTTTCACGTGCCCCAATAAAGAGAAAACTAAAATTACCTTCTTCAGTGTTTATAGCACTCTCAAATAAGAAGGTCAACTCACCATTAAAATGACTCTTTAACTTAGAAAATATAGTTATAGGAGTGAGTTGATCAAATAGTAACTTTTTTGTATATAACATATATATCTAACTCACTTTACTCTGTATATAAAAGCATCCTTGTTGATATTGGATTTTATATCAGTAAGTTTTGCTTTTGCTTCAGTATTTGTTTTGTATGGGCCTATAAGAATTTTTGTAACTTTTGTTCCCTTTACATCTATTGGGAGAAGTCTATATTTATAATTTTTTGCTGCCAGTTTTGCTAAAAACTTTTTATCTGGTGTTAATCTAGAAGTTGCACCTACTTGGATATATACTCCTTTTGTTGCAACAGTATTATCTGTTTTTACTTTTACAGGTATAGTTTTTTCTATTTTTTTAGTAGCAATTTTTTTAATCTTTTTTTGAACTTTTTGAGTTTGAATAACTTTTTTTGCTTCTTCTATTTGAGGTTGAACAGTCTCTTGTTTTTTCATCTCTTTAGCTTTTAAGCTTTTAACCATATCCTCAAAACTCTCTTTTTTATCTTCTTCTTGAGTAATAGGGACTTGCTTAAAGAGTTCATCATCTTTTTTTGATTCAATTACTTTTTCAGTTGGATTGGGTGGTAAGACAAGCTTTGTATTATTGTTTTTTTCAGTTGGTTTGTTTACAACTTTCATTACAACTAAAACAACTAAAAATAGCACAATCAAAAGTGCTACTATGATTAGTATACGCTTAGCTTTCATTGATTTATTGCTATCTTTTTCTAAAACAATATCACTTAATTCGTTTTTCTCTTCCATTACTATCCCCTTATATTTTGTTACATGTAAGCATTATTCATGCCATTACATATGTTTCGACCAAGAAGCTCCCCGCTCTTTATTGTATAGTTTATATGGCAGTGCCAATATATTAAACTCTTTTGGTATGTCTGGATCTGGAAACATCTTCCACTCTCTAGGTAATCTTTGTGCGAGTTTTGCAGAAATCATTTTAGCTATTTGATATGCTTCTTGCAGTGTTGTATGACCTTTATGAATATAAACGTGGAGATGACCAGAAGTTTTGCTTTCATAAGCAGTAAAATTTATAAAGCCTTCTTCTCTTAAAAGAAGTTGTGTTCTATGCCAAAAACGTTCTGTATTTCGACCATTGTAATCAATTACTATATTTTCAACTTTATCTCTTGCATTTATTAATGAATGTGCAACTGTAATTTCACCTTTTAAGTGTTGATTTATAATTGCTCTTGTTAATGTTTGATTGACTTTTTCATATTTATCAAAAAATATACGTCCATTATGACTTCTTTTTTCGACTATAGAATCACGCTTTATCCAATAGTGGTCAGTTAACATTTTTATAAGTGAAGTATCCATATTGTACATAAATTTTCCTTAGTTAGTATGTTGATTTATCATAGATAATAAAGTTACTTGCTAGCTCTTTCATTTGTTCTTTTATTTTTAGATGAAGCTCATTATCTTCTATATTATCAAGAACATCAGCTATTTTGTTTGCTATTATTTCAAACTCTTTTGTTTTCATACCCCGTGCAGTCAATGCAGGACTTCCTATACGAACACCACTTGTTACAAATGGACTTCTATTCTCACCTGGTACAGTATTTTTATTGATAGTTATACCAGCATTTCCTAAAGCAGCATCTGCATCTTTCCCACTAAATTCTCGCCCAAGAAAACTTACTAAAACTAGATGATTATCAGTTCCACCACTTACTATATCGTAACCTCTTTTTATAAGTACATCACTTAGAATTTTTGCATTTGCTTTTACATCTTTTGCATACTGTTTCCACTCTGGTTTTAAGTTTTCTGCAAATCCAACAGCTTTAGCTGCAATAACATGAACTAGTGGACCACCTTGAATTCCTGGAAAGATTGCACTATTTACTTTTTTTGCAATATCTTCACTATTTGTCATTATAAGTCCACCTCTTGGACCTCTAAGAGTTTTGTGTGTTGTAGTTGTTACAATATCACAGTGAGGAAATGGACTAGGGTGCTCTCCTGCAGCTACAAGACCAGCAATATGTGCAATATCTGCAAAAAGATATGCACCAACTTCATCAGCTATCTCTTTAAACTTAGCAAAATCAAGTTCTCTAGGGTATGCACTAGCTCCACATATAATCATTTTTGGTTTTACTATGTGTGCTATTTCTCTAACTTTATCATAGTTAATAGTTCCATCCATCTCTACACCATAGAAAAAACTAGAGTAAGTTTTACCAGAACTACTTACTTTTGAACCATGTGTTAAGTGTCCACCATGACTTAAGTCCATTCCAAGGATTTTATCAAATGGCTTTAGTAGTGCTTGATATACACCTTGATTTGCTTGGCTTCCTGAGTTTGGTTGTACATTTGCAAAATTACATCCAAAAAGTTCACAAGCTCTATCTATTGCAATTTGCTCTACTTTGTCTGCAAACTCACATCCACCATAGTATCTTTTATTTGGATAACCTTCAGCATATTTATTTGTAAATACACTTCCCATAGCTTCCATAACAGCTGGATAAGTAAAATTTTCACTTGCTATCATTTCAAGGTGGTTAGTTTGTCTTTCTAACTCATTTTCTATTAGTCCATATACTTCAGGGTCAACATTTTTTAATATACTCATTATTTTTCCTCTTCTTTATTTTCATTTATCGGTTTCATCGCTGGGAATAGTATAACATCTCTAATTGATTGTTCATTTGTTAAAAGCATTGTAAGTCTATCAATTCCAAGTCCTTGTCCAGCCGTTGGAGGAAGACCATATCCTAGTGCATGCACATAGTCTTCATCCATCTCATGTGCTTCGTCATCTCCTGCATCTTTTGCATCTAGTTGTGCTTTAAATCTATTGTATTGGTCTATTGGATCATTTAATTCATTAAATCCATTTGCTATCTCACGGCCAGCTATAAATAATTCAAATCTTTCAGCTATTTCTGGATTTTCTTCACTTCTTCTTGCAAGTGGACTGATATCTATTGGATAGTCTATGATAAAAGTTGGATTTATAAGTTTTTCTTCTACATACAAGTCAAATAGTTCTTCGTAAAGTTTACCAAGACTCAATTTGTCATTTACTTCTTCACCTTTACTTCTTAAGTATGCTATGATGTTTTCTCTATTTTCTACAACTTTTTCAGGAATACCACCTATTTGTATAAGAGAATCTTTATAAGATATTTTTTGAAATTTTTGAGAAAAATCTATCTCTATATCACCATAAGGAATTTTTGTAGGTAGTTTTAACTGTTTTAAAAGTACGTTAAACATCTCTTCTGTAAGTTCCATCAAATCATGATAAGTGTGGTATGCCCAATAAAATTCTATCATTGTAAATTCAGGGTTATGAGTTAAATCCATGCCTTCATTTCTAAAGTTTCTATTTATTTCAAATACTGCTTCAAATCCACCAACAACAAGACGTTTTAGATAAAGTTCTGGAGCAATTCTAAGGTATCTATCAACTCCTAAGGCATTGTGATGTGTTACAAATGGTTTTGCATTTGCTCCACCTGCAATAGGATGCATCATAGGGGTTTCTACTTCAAGAAAATTTCTCTCTTCAAAAAAGTGTCTTATAGTACTAACTATTTTGCTTCTTATTTTAAAAGTCTCTTTAACATTAGGATTCATTATCATATCAAGATATCGTTTTCTATATCTTAACTCTTTGTCTGTTAAACCATGAAATTTTTCAGGTAGTGGAGTTATAGATTTGGTTGCTAGTTCTAAAGTTTTTGTATGTAAAGATAACTCTCCTGTTTTTGTAACAAAAGGAAATCCAGTGACACTAATAATATCACCAACTTCGATAAGTTTTTTTACAGATTTAAACCAGTCTTCACCAATGCTTTCTCTACTAAAATAGATTTGTAAAACCCCTTTTTCATCCTCTATTTTAGCAAATGCAGCTTTTCCCATATGTCTTAAAAACTTAATTCTTCCAACTACTGTGTTTTCTTTGTTCTCATCACGTTTAGGGTCACTTTCTTTTACGTATTCGTAACATCTTTTAAACTCTTTAGTTGTTGAGTCTTTTTTTATGTTGTGAGTATAAGGGTTTTTCCCTAATTCCCTTAGTGCTTCTGCCTTTTCTATTCTTTGTTGTTCATATTGATTGTCAAATATCAAATTTTTTCCTTATATCTTAATTCTTCTTTTAGCTTAAGCTACAATATAAAATCGAGAGCTTTCTTATTTATTTTATTTGGCATTTTTTACAAATACCATATAGTTGCATTAAGTGGCTTGTTAATTTAAAGCCATATTTTTTTGCTATCTCTTCTTGTCTTTTTTCTATAGCATTATCTTCAAATTCTATGATTTCATCACACATTTTACATATCATATGATCATGATGAGGTTTATTTCCTAGTTCAAATTTTTTACCAGATGAGCCAAACGATAAAGAAGTAACTATATTAGAATCTTCAAGAAGGTTTAGTGTTCGATAGACTGTTGCAATTCCTACATTGAGTTTGGGATAAGTCTTTTTTATGAGCATATATAGACTCTCTGGAGAAAAATGTTCATCATTATTGTACATAGTTTTTAGTACTACTTCTCTCTGTTTTGTAAACTTTAGACTGTTATGTTTTAAAATATCTTTAAATTTTACTAAAAGAGAATCATACTCTATATTTTCTATGTTTTCCATATCTATTGCCCTAGACTCTTTTTTATATCGTTAGTAATTTTTTTACTATCCATTTTAACTATGTATGCACCAGTTTCTATAAAAATAGGGTACATAAAACTTTTATTCATGTATTCGTTAGCCTTGTCTTTTATAAACTCTATATTTGAAAGAGTAACTGCTAAGATAGAAAATACTAAAAAGATTTTTGCACTACCTACTATGAAACCTGCAAGTTTATCTATAGCACCTAAGCCACTCATTTTAATAAGACTCTCTAGTATGTATCCAATAAATAGGCTAAGAATCCAAAACAGAATTAAAACAGTAATAAATCCAACTAAGTATAGTGTAGCACTGCTATCTAGTTTATATATATTTTGATCTATTAGTTTTCCTATCTGCTCTGCAAATCTTGAAGCTATAAAAATACCACCAACAATACCAACAAGTCCGAAAATCTCTTTTATAAAGCCATTTATGACACCTTTTATCCCAAGTATAAAAATAAGAGATAGAGATATAATATCAAATATTGATATATTTTCCATGTTATTGCCTCACTCTTGAACAGTTTTTACCAGCATCTTTTGCTTCATATAGAGCAGAATCAGCTTTTTCTATTAAGCTTTCTGAAGTATCACCTTTTTTGTAAGAAGCAATTCCAGCACTTATAGTTAAATTTATATTGTGACCTTTGTACAGAAGCTTACTTTCACTTGTTTCTAGTATAATTCTATCTATACTATTTTTTGCTTCTTCAAGTGTTGTTCGGTTTAGTATGATTATAAATTCTTCTCCACCATATCTATAAACTTTAATTCCTTTTCTAAGAGAACTTTGTATAAGTTTAGTTAAAAATATAAGTGTTTTATCTCCTGCAATATGACCATATGAGTCGTTTACCTTTTTAAAGTCATCTGCATCAATAATGACTAAAAACATATCTACATCTCTATTTTTTACTGCATTTAAGATTTCAGAGATATCTTTTGTAAAGACTCTTCTATTGTAAGCTTTTGTTAGTGGATCTATGTGTGATTCACGTTCTAGTCTCTCTATCTCTAGTTTTAGTTTTATTATAGTATCATCTGCATTTTTAAGTTCGCTTAGTATTTGTCCTTGAAAGTTATCAAAAGTATTTATAATTTCTTGAGTATGAACTCTATCATAATCGTTTCTTATTGCTCCAATATCAACATAGTTTTTATCAGAAATTTTTCTAAGGTTAGTATTTGACTTTTCAAATTCTTCTAGGCTAGATTTTGCAAGGTCAAAAGAGACTTGATTAATAGAGTTTTCAGTTTCATTCGTTGAAAAAAGATAAGAATATTTTTTTGAAAGGTCTATAAGAATAGGATTATTACTATGAGCTAATTGGTCCATAAACGTGTCATAATAGTACTTGGGATATGGTGGAATACTAAGTTCTTTTAGTTTTGAAAATGAACTCTCACCTATCATATTTATTTGGTTTACAATTTTGCTATTTTTTGTCATTATCAAGTCGCACCTTAAATTAGGATATTATTCTTTTATAAATAATATCTAATTTAAGCTGTAAATATAATTAGATTCCGATAGAGTTTATCAATTCTTGTGGTTGTGTAGAAAATCTTATAGCATCTTCTTTAGAAATTTTATTAGCTTTTAGAAACTTTATCATTGCTTGTGTTTGTGTACTCATACCAGTTTTAGATTGATTTAATTGCATTTGTGAGTAAATTTGATGAAGTTTGTTCTCTCTTATTAGATTTGATATGGCTGAATTATTTATAAGTATTTCATGAATAGCAACACGGCCACCACCATTTTTTGGAAGTAGGCTTTGAGATATGACAGAGTATAGTGAAGTTGCTAGCATGTTTCTTACTTGTACTTGCTCTGGACCTTCAAAACTATCTACTATTCTATTTACTGTTTGAACAGCAGAGTTTGTGTGTAGTGTACCAAAAACTAAGTGACCAGTTTCTGCTGCAGTGATTGCAGTACTAATAGTTTCTCTATCTCTCATTTCACCAACAAGTATAACGTCTGGATCTTCACGAAGTGAAAATTTCAAGGCATTAGCAAAACTTTTTGTATCTTCCCCAACATTTCTGTGTGAAAATAGTGACCTTTGATTTTCATGAACAAATTCTACTGGATCCTCAATAGTAATTATATGTCTATGTTCAGTTCTATTTATTTCATTAAGCATTGCAGCAAGTGTTGTTGATTTACCACTTCCCGTTGGACCAGTTACTAAAACTAGACCTTTTTCTCTTTTTGTTATATCTTTAAAAATACTAGGGGCACTTAAGTTATCTAAGGATGGAATTTTTATGGGGATAATTCTAAATGCGGCCGCAAGTTCACTGTTCATTGTGTAATAATAGTTTGCACGAAAACGACCGATATCTGGAAACATAATAGCAAAATCAAGCTCTTTATTCTCTTCTAAATCTTTTTTTTGTCTATCAGAAAGAAGTGTATAGCACATCTCCTCAATCTCTTTACCATTTAGTTTATCCATATCTAGAGCGACAAGTTTTCCATCAATTCTAATTTGTGGTTCACTTCTGCTTACTAAGTGTAAATCAGATGCTTCATATGCCACTATGTTTTTTAATAGAGCTTTTATATTAAGAGCCATTAGTTCTCCTTTAGAGATATTTTATTCTATTATTTTTGGTACTACAAAAGAGCCATTTTCACTTTTTGGTGCATTTTCTAAAATAGTTTTGATAATTTTTGTATTTACATTAGGAATATCTTCTCTCATAGGTGTTCCTCCTTTTACGGTCGTAAAAGTTGCTTCTTCTTTGTCTAAATTTAATTCATTTAGATTTTCAATAAACTCAACTATCTCACTTAGTTGGTTTATCATGCTATCTCTTTTGTCACTAGCTATCTCCAATGAAGATAGTTTTTCTAGTTTTTTCAATAAATCATTATCGATTTTCATCTTTTGTAATCCTAAATTGTTTTTTAGATTATAACAGAAAAAGTCTTTTTTTATCTTTATTGTGGTAACATAATGCCTTATTTAGTTTAAAGGATTTAGATTTGTCATTAAAAGAGAATATAGAAGCAGTAAAAAAAGAGATAGGAACTGAAGAACAGTTTTTAGAGGGTATTATAAAAAGTGAGCGTTTTTTTAAAAAGTATAAAAAGTCTATTATAACTATTGCTGTTGTAGCATTTCTTGGTGGAGGTACTTATGCAACTCTAAATATACTTAAGGAAAATAGACTACAAGCTTCAAATGAAGCATATAATATACTTTTAAGTAATCCAAATGATATTAAATCAGAAACTATTTTAAAAGATAAAAATGAGAGATTATATAATTTTTATAGATTTCAAAAAGCTTTAAAATTAAATGATATAAAAGTTTTAAAAGAGTTATCTGAGTATAAAAAAGACCCAATTATATCTGACTTAGCATCGTATCAACTTGCTGGACTAGAAAATAAAAATGATACAAAAAGTGAGTTACTTACAGGTTTTGTAGCACTTGAAGAGGGATATAGATTACTAAAAGAAGATAAAATTGAACAAGCAAAATTGAAGTTTGCTCAGATTGATTTAAATTCACCTCTTAAAAATGTAGCAAAAAATTTGGAGCATTATCAAGGAATAAAATCTAAAGGAACTAATTAATGAAATATTTCAAGTATATATTATTACCTATATTAGCTCTTTTAATTTTAAGTGGCTGTGGAACAAAAAGACAAAATTTTGAACCAACTTCAGTTGCTGGAGAGATTGATTATGATGGAAGTTTACCTTCTACTATAGTTGATGTTGTTAGAGGTGGAGCTACATTAGAAAATGGACAAATTATAACAAAAAAAGGGCTTTTAGATGTAAAATTACCTAAAGGGTATACATTTTTAGGTACTTCTAATGAAAAATATATAGCAACATCTAAATGTTCTGATTTGATCATAATAGATAAAAATAGTAAAATCATATATAACAAAACGTTTGATTCAATAGTTGCTTCAGCTTCATTGAGTGGAGATAAACTAGCAGTTGTGTTAGCAAGTAATGAAGTAATGTTGATCGATATAAAAACGCATAAGATACTTTATAAAAAAAGTGGTGATAAAGTATATGCACAAGATTCAAAGATAGCTGCACCATACTTTTTAACTTCATTATTGATTTTTCCAACACTAGATGGAAAGCTGCTTATTATTGATTTAAAGAAAAATAAATTACTGAGAGATGTTGTTGTCAAGAGTGAAAGATTTTTCTCAAATATTATTTATCTAAATGTTTTAGGTGATAGACTTGTTGCTGCAACAAAAAAACGTGTAGTATCAATAAACCCAAAATCTATGGCTTTTTTGGATAAAGAAGTTAAAGATGTTATTATCTTAAAAGATAAGGTTTTAGTTTTTACAAAAGATGGTAAAGTTATTTTAACTGATGCTGATTTAAAAGTTTTAAAATCAAAAAAGTTTAAGTTTGCTTCTTTTGTTGGAACAATTCATGGAGAGTTTATATATATAGTGGAAAGAGGAGGCTTTCTAATAGCAACAGATATGAGTCTAATTTCATTAAATATATATGAATTACCAGATGAGATAGAATCATATGTTTTTACTACTGACGATAAGTTATTTTATAAAGATAAATATTTTAAACTTGGAAAACCAAGAGAAAAATAGACTTGAAAACACTTATAGAATATTTTTCAAAACAAGGAGTTTTATTTAAATCTTTAAATAAGGTAGATAAAACTCTTCTAAATACAAGAAAAAAAATTTCTATATATACTGCTACAGATATAAAAAAAAATTATTACTCTATATTTAAAATTGAACAAAAAAGTAGATTTTTGATTAAAAATTCTTTAGAGATAGAAGAGTTGGATAGTAGATTACAAAGATTAGAAAATCATAATTTTAAATATAAACATTTAATAATTGGAAAAACAATTTGTTCAAAAGCAAGTAATTATTTAAAAGAGAGAGGATGGGATATAAATCATGATCTTGTGTGATATTGGAAATTCAAATGTAGATTTTTATCATGATGGAAAAATTTGGTCTCAAAGTTTAAAAGAGTTTAAAGAGTATGCATCAAAAGAAAAAGTATATTTTATAAGTGTTAATGATACTGCGACAAGTGAGCTTAATGAAAATTATATCAATATAGAAGAGTGGTTTGATTTTGATACTATATATCAAGGTATGGGGGTAGATAGAATTGCTGCTTGCTATACTATTGAAAATGGGATTATTATAGATGCAGGAAGTGCTATAACTGTAGATGTAATGAGTGGAGGACTTCATATGGGTGGATATATATTACCTAGTATAAACTCACTTAAAGAGTGTTATGCCAATATATCTAATAAACTTGATAAAAGAATAAATCCAAATGTCATTTTAGATGCACTTCCACAAAAGACTGAAGATGCTATATCTTATGGAGCTATTAAGCCAATGCTTATGATGCTTGAACATACATGTGGTGATAAAGTAGTCTATTTTACAGGTGGAGATGGAAAGTATTTTTCTAAGTTTTTTAAAAAATCCATATATGATAGGACTCTGATTTTTAGAGGAATGATAAAAGCAATAAATAATAAGGAAAATTTATAATGTTAACTGTAGCACTTCCAAAGGGAAGAATAGCACAAGAAACACTTGAGATATTTGAAAAGATATTTGGTGAGTCTTTTGTTTTTGATGATAGAAAATTGATTTTAGAAGTTGGAGAATTTAGATTTTTGCTTGTAAGGAATCAAGATGTTCCTGCTTATGTACTCCATCAATCAGCAGATATAGGTGTAGTTGGTTTAGATGTACTTGAAGAGAAAGATGAAGATTTAGTTAGACTATTAGATTTAGGTATTGGAAAGTGTAAAGTTTGCGTAGGTATGAAAGAGGGTGATGAGTTAGATTATAACTCACCTGATATAAAAATAGCAACTAAAATGGTAAATATAACTCAAAAGTATTTCTCTAAAAAAGCAATGGCTGTAGAAGTCATTAAACTTTATGGTTCAATCGAATTAGCACCTTTAGTAGGCCTTTCAGATGCTATAGTGGATATAGTTGAAACGGGAGCTACTATGAAGCAAAATGGATTAAAAGTAGTTGAAACTATTATGGAGTCATCGGCCCATCTTATAGCAAATAAAAATAGCTTTATTGAGAAAAAAGAGGAAATTATATCTCTTTATAGAAAAATTTTTGATGAGGTGAAGTAGTAGAACTCTTATGAGAGTTCTACTACTTTTAGTATTTTACTATTTAGTTCAGCTTCTCTTATAGGTTTTACAAGAAAATCAAAGGCTCCATGATCAAATGCTTCACGTTTTTTTGTTTCATCTGTCGTTAAAACAATAACTGGTATTTTATTTAAATTTGACATAGATTCTAAATTATTTAAAAATTCAATACCATCCATAATAGGCATTTTGATATCTAATAGAATTAATCCTATATTAGATTTGCTATTTAGCATATTTAGGGCTTCTAAGCCATTTTTAGCTTCTATTATTTCACTAACAAGACTATTTTTTTTAAGCATTGAACTAAGTAATTTTAGATTAATAAAATCATCATCAACAGTTAATATTTTTATCCGCTTACTCATTTATATTATATCCCTTTAGATAAATTTTTTAACTAGTTCTTCAAGTTGCTGTTTATTTATAATATTTGATAAAACATTTTTAAATATAGTTTTATCTTCTTCTTGTATCTCTACAGCAGGATCAATAAACATAACCGCTGGAGTATCTCCAAGAAGTTCTTTCATCTCATATGGTGAAATTGAAGATATTTCTTTATCAAATAAGATTACATTATAGCTGTTTTTTTCTAGTTTTGATTTTAGTTCGTTTATAGAATTTACGCTATCAATAGAGTTGCTAAGTTTTGATAAAACACTTGAGAATATTTTTGTCTCAATGGCACTCTTTTTATAAACTAAAATATCTCTTTTGATAACTTCTATCTCTGAGAGTTCATTTTTAATCATTTCTATATCTATATTTTTTTGTATCTCTTTTTGTTCTTCTGAAGTTTCTATCTCTTCTGAAGTTTCTATCTCTTCTGAAGTTTCTATCTCTTCTGAAGTTTCTATCTCTTCTGAAGTTTCTATCTCTTCTGAAGTTTCTATCTCTTCTGAAGTTTCTATCTCTTTTTCGTTTTTTTGAGATGCTGAAATTTCTATGTCTGTATCTTCTTCTGCAATTTTATCTTGTAAATACATATTAAGTACGCTTAGAATACTCTCTTTTTTGATAGGTTTAGTTATATACTCATCAAGACCCTCTTTCATAAATCTTTCTCTATCACCTTTTAGTGCATTAGCAGTGACAGCAATGATAGGGATATGAGGAATGTTGTTTTCTTTTTCATATTCTAAGATTTTATGAGTTGCCTCAACACCATCCATAACAGGCATTGCTATATCCATAAAAATTGCATCATAATTATTTTCTATTCTCTCTTCAAGAGCAATTTTACCATTATGAGCTATTGTTATTGTAAGACCTAATCCTTCAAGTGTTCTTCTAATTAGTTTTTGATTGATTTCATTATCTTCTGCTACAAGAACATTAGCATTAAATTTTTTACCAAATGCAGGTTTAGAAGGTTTTTGTACTTCTTTTTTTATCTCTTGGGTAGCATCAGTTTCTTCAACCTTTGGTAATAAATCTCTGTTTTGTTCTAGTGCTTTTGTAAGTTTTGTTACGTTTATTGGTTCATATACTGGTGTGATATATTTTGTATTAAATTCATCAAATCTACCTTGATGAGAAGCTTTTAAAACCAAGATCATAGGTAATCTAATTTTCTTGTACTCTTCTAATTCTTCATCATTTAGAAGATCAAAATCTGCAACGATAAGATTTATACCTGATTTGTATATAAGATTTTTAAGTCCTGAGAATTCATTATAATACTTAACATTTGATCCAAAGTATTTAAAATAATCATACATAAATTCTGCATGTACTTTTGTATTGTTTTCACTCGTTAAAAGTGCACAGTTAAAATCACTAAATTTATTTTGAAACTCTACATCACCAGATGGTGACTCATCAAACTCTAGGATAAAGTAGAATTTACTTCCTTCTCCTTCAATACTATCTACTTTAAGCTCTCCACCCATGAGTCCTATATACTTAGAAGATATAGTAAGACCAAGTCCTGTGCCACCATATTTTCTTGTAATTGTTGAATCTGCTTGGTTAAATGCATCAAATATATCTTTTCTTTTATCTTCACCAATACCTATACCAGAATCTTGAACACTAAAAAGAACTCTTGCTTTACCTATTGGAGCATTTTCAATTCTTCTTATTTCTGTGGTAATATAACCATTTATAGGGGTAAATTTTACAGCATTACTCATAAGATTAATTATAACTTCTTTTACTTTTGTTGAATCACCTTTAAGGTAATTGTTTAAGCTTGGATCAATAAAGAAAGAGAGATGAATATTTTTCTCTGCAGCCTTAGGACCATAAACTTCAATAGCATTTTCAAACTCATTTAGTGGTGAGAAAAGGATTTCATCTATCTCTATTTTATTACTTTCAACTTTAGATAAGTCAAGAATATTATTGATAATATCAAGTAGGTTTTCTGAACTTTTTTCGATAACATCTACAAATTCACGTTTTTCATCATCTAAGTCAGTATTTTTAAGGAGTTCTGTAAATCCTATAATACCATTAAGTGGAGTTCTAATCTCATGTGACATATTTGCTAGAAATATACTTTTAGCTGCACTTGCTTCTTCAGCATTTGTTTTTTCTTTGGCGATATTTTCAATCGCTTTATCGATGATTCCATAAGCAGAGTTCATACCAGCAGCAGTATTAAAATCAACACTCTCTTTTGTTTCTGCTAACTCACCAACTTTTTTAAAGACATTTTCAAGACCTTCAACATTCTTTTTAAATTGCCCTGAAAGTAGTATTCCAATAAACATAAATACTAAAGATAGAATCCAAACACCTGCTGCACCTGTAAGTTGACCAAATGTTTCGTTATAATACTGTTTCATTTCCATATTTAGATTTTGTTTTATTATATGTGAAGCACTGTTTAAAAGCATAATTTTTTTACTAATAAGGTCAAACCAGAGAGTAGGGTCGATTAAGTATTCGCCACTTTGTGCAGCTAAAATTAATTCTGCTTTTGCTTGTTTTATTTCAGATATTAATTTTTTACTGTTTTTACTATTGTACATTGATGTTATTTTCGATTTTGCTATACCGTCAGGAAGTATTGTATAGTCAAAAGTATTTGATTTACTAAAAAGTCCAATCCAAATATTTAAATCTTTATCACTAAAAGGAACATATTGGCTAAGAATTTTAGATACAAAACCTCTCTCTTGTCCGCTATATTCTATGTCTTTATATGTTGATATTAAAGATGAAGTTAGATTGACGATAACAGCATTAGTAGCTATATCACTTAGTGTTTGAAGTTCTACTAATATTTGAGAATTTATTTGGGAATAGTATTTAAAAAATATCTTATTGAAGTTAACATTATTTAGAGAGTCTACTTTTTTTCTTACTTCACTTATCTGGTTTAATAATCTTATTATACTTTTTATTTTTTGTTTTGCTTCGTGATTTTTATAATAATCATGAAATTTTTTCATCTCTTTATTAACTGTTTTTCTTTGTTTTACGAGTAATTTTTCAGCAATAGCACCATCACTAGCGATGAACATTGCACTAAGATCACGCTCTTTTGCAATTGCAACAGAAAGTTCATTTAGAACTTTTGTTGTATTTAGTTTATATTCAAATGTTTCTGCTTTATTGTATTGATCATAAGAGAGGTATAAAAAATATGTTGAAAATATAAATAGAATGATTAATGGGTATATACTAATTAGTCTTAGGGTATCTTGGGTTTTAAATTTCATTTTAAATCTCCATTTTTAATATTTGCTATTAAATTCATAGTAGTTCCTCTTTAAATTTTTCAACTATTTTTTCAAATTTTTCTAAAGCACTTTTTTTCATATCTATATTTTCAGCATTAAGAATTTTTTCTAGTTCTGTTGATATCTGGTACATATGTAAGTTATCAGAAATACCTTTTAGTTGATATATAGAGTTTTTTATACCAATTTCATCATTTTTATTTAATAAGCTTTTAATAGCCGGTATACTTTTATCAATTTTTTTCATATAATCTGTTATAAGTTCGCCAATAAGGGATATATCTAAGCCAAGCTCTTCAACACATTGTACTAAATCAAAATTGATATTTTCTTTCTCTATTTCAGAGAGATTACTTGAAAAATCAACTTCTTTTATTGTATCAATATCAATTTTTAATTTTGGTAGTTCATCATTTTTGTAGTCTTCAGTAAAATCTTCAGTTTTTTTAATATTTATATCATTTGATGATATCTCTTCCGTTTTAAATGCTGTATCATTGCCTATCTTTAGTTCAACAGGAGATAGTTCTTTTTTTATTGGCTTATCAAGGGAAATAGAGGTATTTTTGTTTTCATCTTTTGTAAAATCTTCTTCAAATGAAATTTTTTCTTTTGTAATTTCTATTTTTGGAGTAATTTCTTCTTCTTCAAATATTTCTTTTATAGGCATTTTAGAAGCAGGGTGAACTGTTTTAGAATTAGATTCATTTTGGATATTATTATTTTGAGATACATTGCTAATAAATTCTACTGTGTAATAAATATCTTCTTTTTCTTTAGGAGAGTATAAAAATAGCTCTTTTATTTTAAGGGTTACTTCTATCTCATTTCCTGTTCTTAATCTCAATATAACACTTTTTTTAGGAGCACCACTGTGCAAGGCATAATCTATCCATGAAAAGTTTTTAAATTTAAAAATATATCCAGGTTTGTTTACAAAAAGGTCAGCTACATCACTGTTAATACTCCTAAACTCATCTAAATCCTCATAACCTAAAAAAGATAATTCATCCTTACCAATACCAAGAAAATCACCACTTTTACTATAGAGTATCATTGTTTACCTTTCTTAAAAGGTTAATATTAACTAACTTTCGCTTAAAATTAACCTATTTATTTAAGAATTTATATAGTTTTTTACTATTCTTTTCGCCGATTACTATTTTTAACTCATCTATATTTGCTTTGTATATATTTTCAAAAGTTCCAAAATATGAGATTAGTTTTTTTACAGTTGCACTACCAATACCTTTTACGTTTAAAAGATCTATCTTCATATCACTAGATATTTTTCTTTTTCTATGGGTAGTAATAGCAAATCTATGGGCTTCGTCTCTCAGTTTTTGTATAAGTTGAAGTCTTTTGTCTGAAGTTGGAAGTTTAAAGTCATAATTTAATGAATAAATTGTATCATTTGCTTTTGATTTTGCACGCATTGCTTTTGACTCTTTTTTCTCTTTTGCAATGGCTAAAAGGTCTATTTCTTGGTCGTGTTCCTTTAGTAGTTTTTTTGCAAGTTTAAGAAGAGTGTCTCCTCCATCAAGTATCCATAAATCAGGGGGTGAGTCTTTTTTAAAGTTTTTTATTCTTCTACTCAAGAGTTCTTTCATTTGTCCATATTCATCTTTACTTTTAAGGTTAAAAATTCTATAGTTTTCTTTTATAAATTTTTCTTCATAAGTTACCATACAACCAACTGGAAAATCTCCACTAATATGTGAGTTATCAAAAACTTCTATTCTATAGGGGATTTTTTTTAAATCAAATAACTCTTTTATTTCTCCTAAGATATTATCATTATTTTTGTTTAAGTATTGGCTTAAAGATTCTTTGGCATTTTCTAAAGCTATTTTAGAAAGTTTTAGCTTATCACCTATTTTAGGAGTTACAATTGAGATTTTTTTATTATATTTTTTTCTAAAAAGATGCTCTATGTCTTTAGATTCCTCAAATTCATGTGCAGTTAATATTTGAGGATTTATAATCTTCGCTTTTTCATTATAAAATTGAATTAATATTTGTTTGTATATTTCACCTATTTCATATCCATTAGAGTTTTTTATGATGTTATGTATACTAGAAACCATCTTCCCATCTCTTATAAATAGTCTCATGATAGAAGCAATATTGCCCATAATCTCAACAGCAAATAGATCAAAACTTTCAACTTTTGCTAAATCTAAGTGTATTACATGTAAAGAGTTTCTTATGGATTTTTGCATATCTCTAAGAAGTGCAGCTTCTTCAAAATTTAGATTTTTTGATGCTTCTATCATTTTATCTTCAAGTTTTACAATAAGTTTTTTTCTATCTATTAGTAGTGTTGTCGCATACTGCACTATTTTTGCATAGTCATCTTTTGATACCTTTTGTACACAAGGAGCTAAGCACTTATCAATCTGATAAAAAAGGCACTCTTTTTTTCCTTTTAAACACCCTTTTTTTTGTACAAGCTTGCATGTTAGGTAGATAGCTTTTAAAATATCGTTTGCTGAGTTAGAGAAAGGGCCATAATATTTTATATTACTATTTTTTTCTATTTTTCTTGTTATTTCAAAACGAGGAAATTCTTCAGACATATCTATAGCAATATACGGATATGTTTTATCGTCTCTTAGAAGTATATTGTATTTTGGTTTTAGCTCTTTTATAAGAGAGTTTTCGAGTATGAGAGCATCGTACTCACTTGGTGAAACTATGTATTCTAAATGAGTAGTTTCATTTATCATTTTTTGTATTCTAAGGCTTAATTTATTTGCTGGAAGCAGAGATGGTGTAAATTTAAAGTAGCTTTTTACTCTATTTTTTAGTATTTTAGCTTTTCCTATATAAAGTAGTTTATTGTTTTTATCATAAAACTTATATACTCCTGCACTTTGGGGTAAATTTTTTAGCTCTCTTTCAAGCATTTAATCTCTTCTCTTATTTTTTCAAATATTTCATGAAGCTTTTTATCTTTAATTTCATTTTTAAACTCTCCAGATGAGCGTTCTTTATAAAAAATTGTAACCTCTTTAGAAGGCTCTATTTTAGGCTCTTTCTTGTTAGTAATAAAGGCTTTTATCTCTTTTAAATTAATACATTTGCAGTTTGGATGAAAACTTTCTATCTTTTTTAATATATCTTTTATCAAATTGCGCTTATAATTAAATTCCATTTTAGCACTTGGATGTTTTAAAACGAAGAAAAGAGTGTTATTTTTTGTATATATAAATTTTATAAAATTTGATAGAGATTTAGGAAGAAGTTTGATAAGTATGTCAAAGCACTCCTCTTGCTCTAGAGTTTTTAAAGAAGGATGTTTTTTAAGATGAGAAATTATAGTTTGAGAATCTTTCATGTTCTGATTATAGCATTTATTGGCTTTGGTATTCTTGGATGTGGTTATAAAGGACCACCAAAATATACACAAACATCAGAAGTTAAGTAGTTGCAAACTTCATATGATGTACTTATCGTAGGTTCTGGTGTAGCAGGTTTAAATACTGCACTTCAACTTCCTGATGATTTAGATGTTTTAGTTATTAGTAAAGATTATGCTTGGGAATGTAATACTTTTTTTGCACAAGGTGGTATCGCAGTTGCTCCAAATGAAGCTGATATTTCTTTACATGTAGAAGATACGCTAAATGCCGGTGCAGGGCACTGTAACAAGTCAGCAGTTGAGTTATTATGTAGTCAAGGGCCAAAGGCAATAAGAGATTTAATAAATTTGGGTTTTAAATTTGATAGAGATGAAAGTGGTAATTTGCTTTATACAAAAGAAGCTGCTCATAGCACAAATAGAATATTACATGCAGGAGGTGATGCTACAGGGCGTGAGCTTCATCTGTTTTTAATGAACTCTTTAAAGTTTCCTATACTTTATAATACTCAAGTTATTGATTTATTGATAAAAGATGATATTTGTTATGGAGTTGAAGTATTTCATGATGATAAAGTTTTTAATATTTATGCAAAAAAAGTAGTTATAGCAAGTGGTGGGGTAGGTTCACTTTATGAGTATCATACAAATTCTAGAACTATAAGTGCTGATATGCACGGTATATGTTGCGAACATGGTATTGAGTTGAGAGATATGGAAATGATGCAGTTTCATCCAACTGTTTTTGTCCAAAGTAGTGCTGTAAGAAAACAACTTTTGAGTGAAGCTTTAAGAGGTGAGGGTGCTAAAGTCATAGATGAAGATGGTAAAAGATTTTTATTTGATTATGATAAAAGAGGAGAACTTAGCCCTAGAAATGTAGTTTCTGAAGCTTTATATGAGCATAAAAGAAAAACTAATAAAAATATTTATTTAGATGTGAGTGATTTTGAAACAGAACATTTTAGAAAAAGATTTCCAAGTATATATTTTAATATGAAAGATTTAGGTTTCAACCTACCTTTGGATAAGATTCCAATATCCCCTGCATTTCATTATGCAATAGGAGGAGTAAAGACTGATTTT
>Ga0256842_1001095_pt1 | contig 22449 bp, 20 predicted proteins | sample 4559240metaG_FD_185973 | JGI IMG/M metagenome (GOLD analysis project Ga0256842, IMG submission 185973) | Hydrothermal vent microbial communities from Guaymas Basin, Mexico - 4559-240 | ecosystem: Environmental > Aquatic > Marine > Hydrothermal vents | place: Mexico: Guaymas Basin | collected... | reverse complement strand
TACTTAGATTACTAGTCATATTTACCAAAACAGTATACTCTGTAACATCTTTAATAGCATCTTTTTTAGGTTTTCCCCTTGTTGAATATCTCTTATGTTCAACAAGCCTAAAGCCCTCTACATCGGATATAGTCAGCTTTTTCTTTAAATCTTCTAATGCTTTTATCGCATCAATTTCACAAGCAAATTTCTGTTTTTCATATCTTATTTTAGCTTTTAAATCTTTTTTACTATTTATATCAAATTTCTTGATTGTACCCTTGTTTTTTACATATTCTATCTCTTTGTTATGTACAATTATCCATCTTTGATTTACATCATTATAGTTGCTTCCTATCTCCAAATATGAGTAGTTATCATCAATAATTTCAAGTTGATTTAGCTCTATAGTTGAGATTATATCTTTGACAATATTTCGGCTATTGGGTACTCTTGTTATCCAAAATATCTCTTCCTCTTCTAGTTTTTCAAGATTATTTTTGGTATATAAAGCAGAATCTACAACAATATACTCAATCCCATAATAGTTTTTTAGATTATCCACTTGTGCTTGAATAATTTCAGCAAATTTCACTTTATCACTTTGATTTCTACTAGAAACTTCCAGATATATTGGCAAATTCGCCCTATTTTCTACTATCATATTGAGAGCTATTTGATTCAAGTCTGGTCTATAATCTTTGCTATGACCTTTTCGTATCTCAACTGTTCCATCACCTGTATCTTTCTCTTTTTCTATATGAGTTGCAAAGGCAGTTGAGTCCAAATGTCCTATTTTTGAGGAAATCCCAAGAGTTTTTACAGCATTTGAAGCTATTTTTGAGAATAAATCACTAACTCCATACTCATATATTTTATCCAAAGTTCGTCCTAATGCTATATCATTTATACTTTTTGCCTCTATATCTTTTCCTAATAGTTGAGCTATTGGTTTATCTTCAAAATATTGTGGAGTCATATATAGTGGAGTACCTGTAAATCCCAAGCCATTGATGATCATAGCGACCACAGCGTCCCCATGACTCAGGGTTCTTTGGTCTCCTGTAACTATATGATTATTCACTATTTGAGATATATTTAACTCTTTACACATCCCTGCCACCAAGCCTAAATGCCCTAATTTTTTTGTTTTTATTTTATTTATTTTTGTAAAACAGATGGTATATTCCTAATATATATATTTATTTCTTATTATATTACTTTAAGTTTATAGGGGTGATGAATGTCAGAAATATACTTAATATCAGTAATTAAAGAGATTCCGTGCCGAGCATGGAACGATAGACTTTCGTTATTATTATTCCAAATGATAATTTTCGTCATTCTGAACTTAATGCAGGGTCTCATAAACCATAAACTATTTATAAAGGTTGCTTTGTCAAGGTGGATATTAAATCTATACCCTCTGATTTTTATCCTTATTGAGGTGAAAAATTAGAGGTGTGACGAGTTGTTAGAAGGAGTAGCATTCCTTAAGAGTCTATACTCCTAAGATATATCTCCGTATTAATATTTAGTTTATCTAATTCATCCTCATATCTAGTAATATATCTTTCAACTTGAGTATAATTATGTTTTATTAATAATTTTTCTATCTCTACTAGCATGTTATATAAATCATGTGATCCTATAATTTGAGCAAGACCTTTTACATCAATAACTAATTCTTTTGCTTTATCATATTCTTTCGCTTCCATAAATTCAGCAAATATCTCTGCACTCTCTCCATAAGCATCTCTAAATCCTTTAAGAACATCTACATATGCTAAATAATTATTATTAGACTGCATAATACCTTTAGTAATATCCAAAATATGTTCACTTTTAGAAAGACTAAATAGTAGTGAATCTTTCTCTAAATCTATTTTATCTAAGAATCTTTCACAAATAGCATATATACTACCTATCTTAATAGGTTTCATCATATAACTATTTATTCCATAATCTTGCAGGTTATTATCTATTTTATCTGCAATTGCAACAATTGGTATTTTATTAAAACTTTTATCTAATCTAATCATTTTAGATAATACAAGCCCTGCCGTATTAACAATGGATATATCAACTAGAATTAAATCAAAGTTATTATAATATTTTTTAAGTTGTCCCATTGTTTCATCTAAATCTTTGGCGATAACATATTTAATACCAGTATCTTTAAATAATTCCATTAATATTTTTTGAGTTATTTTATTTTCTTCTACTATTAAAATAGTTGCTCCATAAAATTCTCTTAAAGAATCTTTAGTGATATTTTTAGCCTCTTTAACCTCTAAAGAATTGTTATATTTTGTTAAAGTGTTATCATCTTCATTTTCATCTTTATCTTTTCTTGTTACCAATATTTCATCTATATTCTTTACAATTTTAAGATGGCTATAGACCTCAATAAATACATTTTTCATATAATAAGGGGTTAGAGGTTTTGCTATATTCCTCTCCACACTCTTATCTTCTATATTTTTATATTTTTTATCTAAAATATTATACATCACAACTACTTTAAACTCTTTTTGACTTTTTATCTGATTAATTAACTGTTTCATCACTTCATCTAACATTATATTATCAATATATAAAAAATCATATCTAAATAATGTTTCATAATTTTTAATATTATTATTTTGTATAATATCTACATTTTTACTAAACTGTGAAGCCATTTTTCTAATAGAGTATGCAGTATCTCCATCACTATCTACCACTGCTATATTTTTAGAGGATAAAGCTTGACCTTGACTATCTCTATCACTATCTAATAAACTATATGATTGATTAGTTGTATCAATTTCAACTGTAAGAGGTATGGTTATGGTTACTTTTGTTCCTTTATTAACCACACTTTTTATAATTAAAGAACCACCCATTAATTTTACAAGTTCCCTAGACATAAAAAGACCAATAGTTTGTCTATCATTCAAAAGTCCAACATTTTGAAAAGGTGTAAATATAGCTTCTAATTTATCATCTTTAATACCTACACCATTATCAGTAATTATAAAATGAATCTTTTCATCAATAATCTCTATATTAACTCTAATTTTACCTCTTTGTGTATATTTTACACCATTTTCTACCAAATTAATTAAAATATTTGTTAATCTTTCTTCATCAGACTCTATATATTTAGGTATTGTTTTATCAAGGTCATAAACAATTTCTACATTAGCTTTATCTTTATGCATATTAGATACGGATGATGTAATATTCCAAAGCATTTTTGAAACATCTATTTTTTCTTTATTTAGTTTTAATTTACCAGATTTTGCCTTTAAAAAATCTACGACTTGATTTGTAGTCTCTGTTAATATTTTATCCGTTTTTTTGATAGATTGAAACTTCTCCTCTATACTCTCTAGAGTTAAATTACCTATAGGTTGTTCCATAATCTTATCTCTTTCTGTTATCATTTTTTTAGCAGAAGTCTCTATTTTATATCCCAAGTTATTTAATAGCTTTTCATGTTCTTTTTCAATAAGTTGTTTTACTCCACTCATCTCAGAAAGTTTATCATCCAATTTATCATACTCTTTTTCCAACTTTTGATTCTTTTTTGATAATTTAGCAATAAATATAAATCCAACAAAAATCATAAAAAAGGCTAAAGATGAAAAAATAATTTTAGTTATAAAATCAGTATCATTTTTAGAACTTGTCTCTGGTTTATACTCAATTGGAATATCAGAGAACTTCTTTTTTAAAATATCATAAATTATACTAATTACTCTACCATCAGAAAAGTTATTTAAAACTACAAAAGATTTTCTATCTTTTTGAGTTAAATTTATTTTAAAATAGTATCTATTTTTTAACTCTTTAAAGAGTATATCACTATTTATAACATCCAGAGTTTGATTTGCATCTTCTTTAACTTCTAGCGATATAAAGTTCGTATCTAATTCATTTGCAAACTGTACAGATATAGCAAATATCATTAAAACTAAAATATTTTTCATTTTAAATCCCGCCTATAACTAAATTTTAATAAACATCATTATATAATCTTTAGATTAAAAAAGGTATTAATTATACACCATAATACTATATTTTAAACTCTAAAACTATATCTCTTATTCTCTTTTTGTACTCATCTCTAATTTTATCTTTTTTTATATAACTATCTTGTATCTTTTTATGAAGATGATTTAATTCTTTCTTGCTATTTCTATTAAAATATTTTTGTGATAAATTTGATTGTTTACTTAACTCTATCCCATTTTGAAGTGCATGAGAACGAGTTGCAATATGCTCAGTATAATATATAACTCTTGATAGAACTATAAAGATGAAATTCATATCTTTAATAGGTCCCAATTTAACTCTATTTGAACCTATGCTTTTACCTAATATTTTTATATCCATAAGTTTATTCATCCCTAAAGCTGTTGATACTCCACCAATCACACCACCCATTGCTAAGCCAAGTAACATAGTAGCTCCACCAGAAAGAATGTCAATACCACTTCCAACTATTGCTCCACTCATAGCTCCTGTTGAAATTAGATCTTTTTTATTTAATCCAAATATTGATTTACTTTCTTTAGAAAACAGTTTCACCTCATTTATGTTTAAATTTATATTATCTTTAAATATATTTTTATGATTCCAAATTTTATTTATACTATCTTGAAACTCTAATTCAAACTTAATAATATCAGCTTTATATTCTTTGCTTATTTCGTCTATCTCTATCTCTAAAATAGGACTACTTGATACTTGATACTCATTAATATAAGTAATTATTTTAATAAGTGTATCGCTAATAAGTTCCACGGAATTATCTATTTTTTGTTTATGAAATTGTTTAAAAATCTCTATAGAACTTTCCATAGACTCTACCCATTCCTCTTTAAGTTGAGATATACTTTTAAGTATAGCAATATGAGTTTTATAATTTGCTTTCATTGGATTATATACTCTAACTAATCTAAAATATTGACCAAGAGCCAACCTCCACTGCTCTATATAATCATCATCTCCAATTAGATTAATCAGTGCCATGGAAGGCTGAGAACTCCATCTTAATATCTCCATTTGAGCTTCATATTCAGGACTATATGGTTTTGAACCATCAACAACATATATTATAGAAGCACCCTCAATAATTGGTTTAAGAAGCTCTATCTCATCACTATATTTTTCATCATCTATATGCTGATAAACAAACTCTCTAAGTACACTAGCTTTTTTATCAGCTGACACATCTTTTTGTTTTAACCAAGCTAAAACTTTTCTGGCTCTTTGAAATCCTGGTGTATCATAAAGTTCATAAATAATTTTACCATCAACTATTAATGGAAAACTTCTACTTCTTTTTGTTGTTCCTGATGTATCTGAAATTTGAATTGTATCATCAAGAGACAAAGATGCCACTATACTACTTTTACCCTTATTAGGGTGTCCAACTACTGCAAATTTTGGGTAAGAGGTCACTATTTTAAACCTTTAAATTTATAAATTCTCTATTTTCAAGTGATGCTAACCACCTGCTATATATATCTAATTCATTTGGCAAGAATTTAAGATTGTTACTATCTAATCCAACAAGATATATATCAACTACTCCATCAATATGAATAATCAAATCATCCAAAAAATCCACCAAATCCATTGTTGGAGGTTCCCAAGATTTCAAATATAATAAAATATCATTACCTAGCAAAGATATAACCTTTTCATCATCTTCCAAACTATTATTACCTGCTACTTCAAAAATATTTTGACTAGATATTGATAATTTTTTATTAAAATATTCAATTTCATTACTACTCATTGCCCAACCCAAAATAAAATCATAATTATTTTTTTTCTTATTAATATTAACTTTTTTATCACTTTGAACAAACTTTGTTTCATTATATTGAGAAGTTGTTGTAATAATTGGACTTTGAATCTCTTTCATTATATTATCTACACCATCTATTAGCAAAATCTCTTTTGTCAATCTTACTAAAAATACCCTATTAAGAATTACAATCATAATGATTCTTAAAAAAATAGAGTAAAAAAGAGTACTTAATACCAAGAATTTCCACCACTCTCCAAGAATAGAAGCATTTAATATCATCTCTTTATTAACAGCCCCACCTAATCTAAAATAGTGACTCTCTGAAATTAGCTCTAAAGATATTGATGAAGATATAAAATTACTCCATGGATAAGAGATAATAAGCATCATTTTATAGAATTCTTTTGGTGTAATATTAAGAGTTGTACTCCATGCAAATGCAATATCAGTAGTAGTTACTATCAAAATGAGTGCCAATCCTAAGCCAATAGCAAAGGATAGTGATAAATATTGAGCTCTTTGTAAAAAAATTAAATTTAAAAATGATGGTTTTATTTTGATATTTATACTATTTTGATACCATTGAATAATCTTTTGTAACCAAAATGTTGGTAAAATATCCATTAATATATTATCTTTGTATTTTACAGTAAAGAGAGCAAAAAGAGATATTAAGATACTTACTATAGGTATAATAATAACAAAAAATAAAAAATATATAATATTAACAGGCTCTTTACCATTATAACTTAAAAGTCCAAGACCAGTAAAGAATCCAATACAAAAGAATATCGTTAATAGTATTACACTTACTAACTTTAAATTTTCCAGAATAACTTGTGATTTAATGGGTAAAGGGAGTCTAAATCTATTTTCCTCTATCCAAAGTGATATTAGTTTACTTGGTTTTAAGATATTGTGATATTTTATACCAAATTCTCTATTTTGAGTTTTTGACATAGTTTTATTCTCTATTAATTCTGTTATATCTATAAAATCTTCTATATTTAGATTTTTTATTCTTTTTGACATATAGTTCTCAATTTTTTATGTATTATAGCTTATCTCTATTATATTTTTATAAAATGGTATAAATACTCTACATTTCCCTCTTTCCCTGCCAGTTTTGATACACTTTGATATTTGATAATCCATCCAAGTTTAATAACTATTTTTTCAAAACTCTTTTTTGTTTTATCAATTAAATCAATATCAACAACAACACCACGACTATCTCGTGAAGCACTTTTCCCAACTTCAAATTGTGGTTTATATAATAAAATTATATCTGTCTTTTTATTCGCTAATTTATCAATATATTCTATAATCTGTAAAATAGATATAAAAGAAACATCGCAAGAGATAATACCAAACTCTTTATCACTTCTAAAATCTCTTATATCACAATTCTCAAAAAGCTGTAATTTTTTATTATCTCTTAAAGAATGATGCAATTGGTTTGAGCCAACATCTACACAATCTATACTCTTTATATTATTCTCAAGTAGTATTTGTGCAAATCCACCTGTACTAGAACCTATATCAAGAGCAACTTTATTAAGTAAATTTAAATTATACTCATCTAAAAATCTTTCTAATTTTTTACCTGCACGAGATACATAAAACTTCTCTTGTTCTATCTCTATATCAGAGTTTTTATTTACTTTAGTAGATGCTTTGGCAATTTTACCATTAACTTTTATCTTTGCATTTTTAATAGCATCTAAAGATCTATTTCTACTCTCAAAATATCCATTTTCTACCAAAAATTTATCTAATCTAATCATTATGAACTCTTTAAAATTAGCTCTTTAACTCTCTCACACTCATCTTGTAAGTTTTTTAAAGTTTTACTATTATCAATAATATAAGAGGCTTTATCTTTCTTTTCATCTATTGACATCTGAGAATTTATCCGTCTTAAAGCTTCTATCTCATCAAAACTATCTCTATTCATAAGCCTTTTTAATTGTTGCTTTTTTGTAGCATAAACTACAATTGATTTTAAAATTGGGTATCTTGAAGTTTCAAAAAATAGTGGTATATCTATAATGTAAGGTTTTTTAAATCTATCTTGTTTAATCGCTTCTTCTTCTATTTTAGCATAAATTAGAGGGTGTAAAAACTCCTCTAACTCTTTTTTCTTCCTTGCATCTTTAAAAATTAAAAGACCCAATGGTTTTCTATCAACTTTATTATCTTTGATATACTCTTGCCCAAACATCTCTGCAATTTTAGTTGCATTATCATCCAACAACTGATGAGCTATCTTATCTGCATCAATAAATCTAAAACCAAATAACATAAGCATAGTTGTTGTAGAGCTTTTTCCTGTGGCAACTCCTCCTGTGAGGGCAATAGCATATTCAAAAGCCATTATGATTTAATTAGACCCAAAAATCTTTTGCGAATAACTGTTGAAAGTAAAAATGCACCAATTGCAATATCACAATTATAGTAATTAAATCCATCAGTTAAGTCTGCTCTTTGAAGGTTTATATCAGCAGTTGGGTGAGCCGAATTACTCAGTAGCAATAAATTTTGCATATTTAAAATACCATTATTATCATCTTCATATCTATATGGCATCACAATTTTAAAAACTTCACCAGCAGTTTTAATCTCTGTTTCAAAAGAATCTTGACTTGTATACATATTACTTGATAATGACGAAACTATACCTTTTTCTATAATAACTTTAGCAATCAATCCCCAAAATACTCTATCTGTAATCATCTCATCTGTATTAATTATTACCACATCATAACTACTATCATCAAGTTTTGCTAACTCATCAGTTATATTTTCTGATATATTTGTAGTTATACCAATACATTTATGTTTAGCCAATTCCTCTAAAATACCCTTACTATCTCCAATAATTAATACTTTATTAGGATTAACATGTGTACAAACTGGTACATGTGTTAGCATCTCATCTTTTATATATTTTAAATTGTTCATTTTTATATTATCTCCAATTTTTTTCCGATTGTATCAAATAAAGTTCAAATTTACCTTAATTTATCTACTATCTCTTTTACTCTTTTTTTATCTATTATTATGCTTTTATCTCCAGCTTTTTTTAGATACATATCTCTTACTAATTTTTCTATTTCAGCACTTTTACCAATATTAGCATATAATAATTTAAATACTACATCTTCATTATAAGAATTATCTTTTTTAGAATTCTTAATTTTAGGTAAAATATAATTTATAAATAACACACTAATTACCCCAAATATAAATGCCAATAGTAAGTAAAGCATATTTATAGGATTATCTTTATATATAATAACCTCTTTTATCTCTGGTTTTATATTTGCAGATATTACTCTTGAATTTGACGATAATATAGCACTTGAGCCTTCTACCGTGATTTTATACTCTGGTATCTTTAATATCTCAATTTTTGATATAATAGGATTATAAACCTTTATCTCTTTAGCCTCAATTGTAAAATTTCTATCTGCAATAAAAGCAAATGATTTTTTATAGTTACTGACAACATCACCATTTGAATTAAAATCACTCTTAATATCAGCTCCATCACTAAATAAATTTACATCACTAATATCATAATTTATCTCTTCAAAACTATCAAGATTTCCAATCCCTTTTATCTCTATTTTTAGTTTTACAGGTTTATTTACTTTTACTATATTTTTATCAATAGATGATTTAATTTTAAATGAACCAATTAACATTACATCTTCTGGAAGGGGTTTTACATCAATATTAATACTATTTGATACTACTTGACTCCATTTAGGTGAACTAATCATCTGACCAAAAAAATCTCTTCTCGCACTTCCTGCTTTTGGAGTTGCAATTTTAATGGTTGCAGGAGATATAGTCAAATTACCATCTATTTTTGGATATAGTGTATAATTCACTATTTGAGTTTGATAATTCCCACTTCTACCTTTTCTTATGTTTTTATTCTCTTTAACTTCAAAATTATCAAAAGTTGGTTTTATATAATTTATCTCCATAATATTAGCATTATTTTGTATAGATAACTTCATTGTAACATCTATACCCTCTCCTACAACTGCACTCTTTTTTGAACTGATTAATTCCACTTTAATTTTAGAATTATTATCACTTTTAGTTGTTACAGCTTTTTGAACATCTATTTTTATAGGTTTTGTTTTATATTTTTTAGAGTTTATAACCACCTCAACTTCTGGGATTATCATACTTTTAGAAGGATAAAAATAAAATTTTAAAATACTTTTTTGAATACTAACAGTACCATTAGAAGACCATTGATAAGAGGATTGTTTTGATGAGTTTATATTTTCAACATCAAAACCCATCACACCACTAATATCAGATGGAAATTCTACATTTTCTCCATTTGCTTCAATTGTAACCTCCACCATCTCACCAGCAGTAATCACTCTATTATCAACACTTGCCACAACACTATCTGATAATACTATGCTACTTAAAGCAATTATAAATACAATAACTCTACCAAGGGTTTTCATCTTCTCTCCTTTGACCATCTTTTGGTTCTCCTATTTTATAAATCATTGTTGGCATCTTGTCTTTTTTTAATTTTCTCATTAATCTTCTTAACTCTTTTTGCTTTGCAACTTCTTCTTTACTCATTTTTGGTTTGGCATCTTGAGGTTTACCCTCAGAATCTTTCTCACCTTTTTTATCCTCTTTTTTATCACCTTTACCCTTATCTTCTTTTTTCTCTTTCTCTTCCCCATCTTTTTTATCTTGCTCTTTTTTCTTATCTTTATTCTCTTTATCCTTTTTATCGTCTTTATTCTTTTTGTCTTGCTCTTTTTTGTCTTGCTCTTTTTTCTCTTTATCTTTTTGATTCTCTTTATTCTTTTTGTCTTGATCTTTTTTTTCTTGCTCTTTTTTCTTTTCTTTATCTTTTTGATCCTCTTTCTTCTTTTTGTCTTGCTCTTTTTTCTTTTCTTTCTCTTTTTTCTTCTTTTTCGCAAGTTCAAGGTTTGCTTTTGTATCATTACTATCTTTATATTTTAAAGATTTTTCATAACTCTTAATCGAATTATTTATATCACCACTTTTAAAATAACTATTTCCTAAATTATATAACCTATCTGCCTCATAATCTCTTGATTGATTATTCTCTGCTTGTTTATAACTTTTAATGGCACTCTTATAATCACCATTTTTATAATAACTATTTCCTAAATTATAACTAAGCTCTTTTGATGGGTCTTGCAGTTTTTTATACTCTTTTATGGTTTTATTATAATCACCACTATCATAACTATTTTTAGCTGTTTCTATAATCTCAAAATCTTTTATAGAGGCATTTGATATGGATATAATAAACACCAATACTAATACTATTTTATTCAATATTTAACCTTTAATCATTATTTGAAAATGTAATTTTATATATAGTAGTTAAATCAAAAGTTAATATCAAAATATTCTAAAATAGTTTTAGTTTTGCAATAAGTCTACTACTTAATTAACTCTTTATAAATAATAGGAACTAAATTATCTTTTATAAGCTGATAAATTTTGATAAATTCATTATAGTCTTTACCATCAGGGTCATCAAATCCAATGTGAATTATTTTGCTTTTTTTAGGAAAAACTGGGCAGGATTCTTTTGCATTATCACATACTGTTACAATTAAATTATAATCTATATTGATTACATTTTCAATAATTTTAGAGTGATATTCATCTCTCCAACAATTATTATCTTCTAAGACTTTTTTAGCATTTGGGTTTACTTTACTACTTGCTTTTACACCAGAACTATATGCTTTTATATCATATTTATTCAACTCTTTATTTATTAAAGCCTCTGCGATTATACTTCTACAACTGTTTCCTGTACACAAAATTAGTACATTTCTTAACATATTTGACACTCCTTATAAATGAATATAATGATATAATAACACTAAAAGAGTTAAAAAAGGATTTGAATGTTACTTGGAGTAAATATAGATCATATTGCTGTACTAAGAGAGGCAAGACGGGTAAATGACCCTGATATTATGGATTCTTTATCTATTGTAAAGATAGCAGGTGCAGATCAAATTACAATACATCTAAGAGAAGATAGAAGACATATTCAAGATATTGATGTAACTAAAATTATCTCATCTTCGTCTCTACCTGTAAATTTAGAGTGTGCAAAAAGTGAGGATATTATTAGTATAGTATCAGCACTAAAACCTCATCGTGCAACTATTGTACCAGAAAAAAGGGAAGAGGTTACAACAGAGGGCGGATTATTGGTTGATGTGAATGATGATGTACTTAAAAATGCAATTTCAATTTTACAATCTCAAGAGATAGAGGTATCTTTGTTTATTGACCCGTCAAAAGATGCTATAAATTCGGCAATATCTTTAGGTGTAGAATGGATAGAGTTTCACACAGGAGAATATGCAAATATATATGCGATGCTTTATGGAAACTTATCATCATCTCATCATGCAATATCTGAGCTTAAATTACCAAGAAAAGAGCTTATTCAAAGATTATCAGATGAGATAGAGAATTTAGAGAATTTATCTAAATATGCATCTGATATGGGTTTAAGAATAGCGGCAGGACATGGATTAAATTATCAAAATGTATCTGAGATTGCTAAAATAGAGGATATAGAGGAGTTAAATATTGGTCAAAGTATTATTGCTAGAAGTATTTTTACAGGCTTAGAAAGAGCAATAGTTGATATGAAAGTACTTATTTAAAAAATATGCTAATTATCCTCTAATTCACTTTTGGTTATAATCGCAAAAATTTAAGGGTAACTATATATGATAAAAAGAGTTTTAGTAAAATTTTCTGGTGAAGCATTGGCAGGTAAAAATGGGTATGGGATAGATACTCAAATTTTAAATTATATAGCAAATGAGATAAAAGAGCTTTTTGATAATGATATTGAAGTGGGAGTTGTTGTTGGTGGTGGAAACATCATTAGAGGTGTAAGTGCAGCGGCAGATGGTATCATTAAAAGAACAAGTGGAGACTATATGGGGATGTTAGCAACTGTTATTAATGGTGTAGCAATCCAAGAAGCATTAGAACATTTAAATGTAGATGTAAGGCTTCAAACAGCAATTGAGATGAAAGAGATTGGTGAATCATTTATTATACGAAAAGCGATTAGACATCTTGAAAAAGGTAGAATTGTTGTTTTTGCTGGAGGAACAGGAAATCCATATTTTACAACAGACACAGCAGCGACTTTAAGAGCTTCTGAAATTGGTGCAGATATGATTATTAAAGCTACAAAAGTTGATGGAATATATGATAAAGACCCTGCTAAATTTGATGATGCAATAAAATTATCAGAGATATCATATGATCAAGCATTAACAGAACATATTAAAGTGATGGATGATACATCAATCGCATTGGCAAAAGATAATAGTTTACCAATTATTGTATGTGATATGTTTAAAAAAGGTAATCTTTTAGCTATAATAAAAGGTGATATGAGTCTTTGTTCAGTGGTTAAATAGGTATTAAAAATTTAAGGGCAACCATATATTAATTATGCGTAGGGGTATCTCCTTGTGGATAGCCTAAAATTTGGATAGATAGTTAGATAATTAAATAAAAAAGGAATATAAATGAGAGTAGAGCAAATAACAGCAAAAGCATTAGAGAGATTAGATAATGATAAATATTTACTTTCTGTTGCAGTTGGAAAAAGAATTAAAGAGTTAGTAGAGGGTGGAACACCATTAGTAGATGTAGATACAAGAAAATATAAATTTGCAGATATAGCACTTCTTGAGATAGCAGAGGGTAAAATTATTGTGAGTTTAGAGGATTAAATCTTTTGGAATTATTTTTTAAAGAGATAAAAAATTGTAATACTATTGAAGGCTCTAAAAAGATTCTATATAAAATAGTTAAACCTTCTATTATGGTAAAAGAGGCTGTAGAATTTGCAATTAAAGCTCATGATGGAGTGATGCGAAAAAGTGGAGAACCATACTCCACTCATCCTATATTAGTTGCTGCAATTACTGCTTATATTAGTGAAAATGACGAGATGATAGCTGCAGCTTTACTTCATGATGTGGTAGAAGATACATCAATTACAACACAGGAACTTACAGATAAATTTGGTAAAACAGTATCTCATTTGGTTGAGGGGATGACAAAAATCTCTGATATTAAAGAGGAAGAATTTATTTATACGGAGTCAAATAAAAAGTTAATTACTTCTGCTATGAGTTTTAGAAAAATGTTATTAGCTTCTATAGAAGATGTAAATGTATTGGTAATAAAACTTTGTGATAGAGTACATAATATGCTTACTTTAAGCTCTCATAATAAAGATGCTCAGTTAAGAATAGCTGAGGAAACCTTGGTAGTTTATGCTCCAATTGCTCATAAATTAGGGATTTCAAAACTAAAAAATCATCTTGAAGATTTGAGCTTTTATTATATTTTTCCAAAAGAGTATACAAAAATAGATGATTATATTAATGCAGAGAGACAAAATCTTCAATTGAAACTCAATAATTTTATAGAAACAACTAAAGATTTAATGCATCAAAATGGTATTGATTGGGAGAGTTTTGAGATTTTTGGAAGAGTTAAACATTATTATTCTATACATCTTAAAATGCAAAGAAAAGGTGTTTCAATAGAGGAGGTTTTAGACCTATTAGCTGTAAGAATTATATTAAAAGATGAGATTACATGCTATAAAGTATTAGGTCTTTTACATATTAACTATTCACCTTTAATAGCAAGATTTAAAGATTACATCGCTATCCCTAAAGATAATGGTTATCAAACTATTCATTCAACTGTTTTTAATGATAATGCTATTATTGAGGCACAGATTAGAACTAATAAGATGAATGATTTAGCAGAATTTGGTGTTGCCTCTCACTGGAAATATAAAAATACTATAAAAGTAGATGATACAGTTCATAATAATATTAGCTTAGATTGGATTAAATCTATGCAGTATACAAAAGATTCTCCAGAAGAGTTTTATGAATTAGCAAAATATGATCTATTTTCTGAGGATATCTCGGTATATTCTCCAAGAGGTGAGTTATATACACTTCCTCGTGATTCTGTAGCTCTTGATTTTGCTTATGCTATACATTCAGAGATAGGAGATAGAGCGAGTGGAACACTTGTAAATAAAGTTAAATCATCACTACTTACAATCTTAAAAAATGGTGATATAGTTAATATTTCAACTGATAAAGAACCAAGACTTAGATGTTCATGGATTGATACAGTAAAAACTTCAAAAGCAAAAGATGCAATAAGAACTAGATGTAAAAGTAATCTGAAAGAGTGTGATAGAGTAACTGCTTATAATATTTTATCAACTCTTTTTGACAATAAAACAATAGATATAAAAGAGATTGTTTCTGATTTAAATATTAAAAATATGATGGATAGAGTACCAAATGAACTTCAGGTTTATCAAAATATAATTAATAGATTTGCAAACTATCTAGGTCATAAAAAAGTTAGAGTATGGGAGTTATTTAAAAAAGGATACAAAGTTCCTATGATTAAAAAAATTGATCATTTTAATTTTTATACAAATAAGTCTATTGATAGTGTGAATTTTGACTATTGTTGTCACCCTAAATTAAATGATTCTATAGTTGCATTTTATGATTCTAAAAAAGTGGTGATTCATCATAAACTTTGTAAAGAAGCATATAAACAAATGAAAAATTATAATCGTATGTTATTTGTTAGCTGGAATAGTACAAAATCGTATAAATATAAATTAATCATATCTTTACAAAATCAACAAGGTGTCTTGGTTGATTTACTAAAAAAATTATTAGATTTGAATTTAAATATTTTAGCTATTCAACTTGGAATTACTAATAGTGAAAATGCTGAATATTGTCGTATAGAGGTTGAATCACATGAGATTAATATAGATACCCTAAAACAAAAAATTAGTCAAAAGTTTAAACTTATAGAGATAAGTAGTCTTAAAGATGCATATAATAATTAAAAAAGGTTTATAATGGATAGTAATATAGAAAATAAAGTATCAGAGGCTCTTGCAGAAATAGCCAGAGGAAGTGTTGAGATAATAGATTCTGATGCAATTAAAAAATTAGTAACAAGATTTATAACTACAAAAGAGAATTATTTTGTGAAGGTTGGATTTGATCCAACTGCTCCTGATTTACACTTAGGTCACACTGTATTACTTCAGAAATTGTCAGTTTTTCAAAAATTTGGTGCTATCGTACAGTTTTTAATTGGTGATTTTACAGCAATGATTGGTGATCCAACGGGAAAGAGTGCAACAAGAAAAGTTTTGACTTCTGATGAAGTTAAAAAGAATATACAAAGTTATACAACACAAGCATTTAAAATACTAGATAAAGATAAAACAGAAGTTGTATATAATAATGATTGGTTAGGCAAACTAACTCCATCTGATATGTTAGAACTTTTATCTAAAAGAACTGTTGCAAGAATGCTTGAACGAGATGATTTCAAAAAGAGATATAAAAATGAAGATGATATAGCAATTCATGAATTTACATATCCTTTACTTCAAGGTTACGATAGTGTATATCTAAAATCTGATATAGAACTAGGTGGAACTGATCAAAAGTTTAATTTACTTATGGGTAGAACTCTTCAAAAATCTTATAATATTGGTAAACAACAAGCAGTTTTGATGATGCCAATCTTAGAAGGGCTTGATGGAGTGAATAAGATGTCAAAATCTTTGGGTAACTATATTGGTGTAACAGATGAGCCAAATGATATGTTTGGTAAGATTTTATCTATTAATGATAATTTAATGTGGAGATATTATGAACTTTTATCATCAAAAACTATTTTAGAAATAGAAGATTTAAAACAAGGTGTTCAAGATAAATCTCTTCATCCTAAAAAAGTCAAAGAGCAATTAGCCTCAGAAATAGTTGATAGATTTCATGGAAAAGGTGCAGGTGAGAGTTCGAGAATTGAATTTGAAAAGATTTTTGCACAAAAAAAGATACCAACTGATATGAAAGAGTATAAACTTGAAGCTAATATTGGTATTATACAAGCATTAGTTGATTGTAATTTGGTACCTTCTACATCTCAAGCAAGACGAGACATAAAAGCAGGTGCCGTAAGAATCAACCAAGAGAAAATAACAGATGAAAAAATGTTACTAAAAAATGGTGAATTTACATTACAAAAAGGTAAAAAGAATTTCGTAAAGATTATTGTAAAATAGTATAAGGTGTAAAATATGAAAATAGGAAAATATGAGATAGAAAAACCAATTATCCAAGGTGGTATGGGTGTCGGTATTAGTTGGGATAAATTAGCAGGAACAGTTTCAAAAGAGGGTGGATTAGGAGTACTTAGTTCAATTGGTACAGGTTATTATAAAAATAAACAATATGCAGATAAACTTGTTAATGGACGACCTTTAGATTCTCTTAATTTTTGTTCTCGTGATGCTATGATTGCCATGATAAAAGATGCAAGGGAGATTTGTGGAGATGCACCTTTGGCAGTAAATGTACTCTATGCTTCAAATGATTATGGAAAAGTAGTTAAAGATGCTTGTGATGGTGGTGCTGATATGATTATTACAGGTGCTGGTTTACCTGTAAATATGCCTTCATTTACAACAGAATATCCAGATGTTGCACTTATTCCAATTGTGAGTTCTGCTCGTGCTTTAAAACTGATTTGTAGAAAATGGAAAAGATATAATAAAGTTCCTGATGCTGTTATCGTGGAAGGTCCTCTTAGTGGTGGACATCAAGGATTTGGTTATGATGATTGTGCCAAACCTGAAAATCAACTTGAAGTTATTGTTCCACCTGTAATTGAAGAGGCAAAAAATTGGGGTAATATTCCAGTGATTGCTGCTGGAGGAATTTGGGACAAAGATGATATAGATAAATTTATGGATATGGGTTGTGCTGGAGTTCAAATGGCAACACGATTTATTGGAACATATGAATGTGATGCTCACGATAACCTTAAACAGATTTTATTAGATTGTAAAGAGGAAGATATAGAGCTTTTAAAATCTCCTGTTGGTTATCCTGCTAGAGGAATTAGAACAAAACTTTTAGATGATATAGATAATAATACAGAACCAAAAATTAAGTGTATAAGTAACTGTATCTTCCCTTGCAATCGTGGTGAAGAGGCAAAGCAAGTAAAACTTTGTGTAGCAGATAGATTAGCAGATGCTTATGAGGGTAAAACTGATACAGGACTCTTTTTTACAGGTACAAACGGTTATAAATTAGATAAATTAATAAGTGTAAAAGAGTTAATGGATAAGTTAATAAATGGCGAAAAGAAATAAATTTAATAGATATTTAATAATATTTTTATTGATTATAGTTAGTTTTACATCTTTGTATTCAAGTGATAATTATTTAAAGAATGTAAAAATAACAAAAGGTGAACTTAAATTCACCTTTTTTTCTAAAATGGCAAAATCTGATATACATACTTTTACTTTAAATAATCCATATAGAAGAGTCTTTGACTTTAAAAATGTAAAACTTTTTAATAAAAATTTATTAAAAAATATATCTGCAAAAAATACATCTTTTAGAATTGCTCAATATAAAAGTAATATCATAAGATTAGTTATAGAGTCCACTTTACCTTTTAAATGTAGTTACTATTCACCTTTATTATCTACTAATATTTATAATATTGTACTACCTTATGATATAAAATATAAAAAATCTTCAAATATTAATCTATCAAAAATAGTTAAAGAATATGAATATCCTATTATTCAAAAGCCAAAGCCAATCATAGAGGTGAAAAAAAAGATAAAAATGGAGACTACAAAAGAGGTTTCAGAATCATCATGGTATAAAAAATTGTTAGAGGGAAATAATAATACAGGAGATCATAAATTAAAAAAAAGATATAGAATTGTGGTAGATGCTGGTCATGGTGGTCATGATAGTGGTGCAACATCTGGTGGATATAAAGAAAAAGATATTGTATTACAAATCTCTAAACGTGTAAAAAAAATGCTTTTGAGAAAGGGTTATACAGTTTATATGACAAGAGATACTGATCATTTTGTTAAATTATCAAATAGAACAAAATTTTCTAATAAAAAGAAAGCAGATATTTTTGTATCAATTCATGCCAATGCTGTTGGTAAAAAAAGTAGAGCTTCAATTGTAAATGGGATAGAGACATATTTTTTATCAAAAGCAAGAACAGCAAGAGCAAAAAGAGTTGCAGCAAAAGAGAATCGTGCAGTATTAAACTCAAAAGATTATTATACTAGAAATGTGATATTAAATGATGTTCTAAATGGACCAAAAATTGTCTTATCTAATAAACTTGCAATTGATGTACAAAATAGTATGTTAGGATATACAAGAAGTATGTATAAAGATGTGAGAGATGGTGGAGTTAGATCTGCTCCATTTTGGGTATTAGTTGGAGCTCAAACACCATCTATCTTAGTTGAAGTTGGTTATGTGACTCATTCAAAAGAGAGATCAAGACTTCTTAAACCAGGTTATCAAACAATGATAGCAAAAGGGATTGTAGAGGGGATAAGCAAGTATCTAAAAAATAGAGAAAAAGAGTTAAATTAATAAATTTAATATCTTTTTTTAATAATTTAATAAAATCTAAGTAAACAGTATGTTATAATCACTTTATTTTAAAATAAAGGAAGAAAATGACTAAAGCAAAATTTATAGAATTAGTACAAGAGAAGGGAGGTTTTACTAAAGCAACGGCAGAAAAAGCAGTAAAAGCTTTTACTGAATCAGTAACTGAGGCTCTTGTAGCAAAAGATAGTGTGTCTCTTGTTGGTTTTGGAACATTTACAACAATGGAAGTAAAAGAGAAGAGTGGTAAAATACCAGGAACTGATAAAACTTATACAAAAGAAGCACATACTGCTCCTAAGTTTAAAATGGGTAAAACTCTTAAAGATGCTGTAGCTGAGGCTAAATAAATTTATCCTTATTTTTAACAATAATCTCTTTAGAGGTTATTGTATTTACCCCTAGTCACCTTTAATTAAACTACTTATTTATTTTAAATCTTATTTTTAAATATTATCTATATTGATAAAGTTTTTTTAATTATATTGATGTAAAAAAATAAGGAATATAATAGAGGTTATATAAATAGTAACAGAAGTCGTCAAATTCAGATAGCATCTAAAAGAGATGATCATAAAAAAGTTATTAATCATAGTGGTGAGTGGGATAATATCTTATCGTGGTAGTATAGTAAAAAAAGAAGGAGAATTTATGGGTGTTATTGATCTACTTTTAAAATTACTTAGTTATAAATCTATAACTCCAAATGATGCAGGGTCTTTAGAATTTATAGAAGATTATCTTAAAGATTTTGAATCAATTTGGATTAATGAAGGTGGAGTTAAAAATCTATTCTTAAGTAAAAAGTTTTCAGATGGAGACCATCTATGTTTTGCAGGACATGTAGATGTAGTTCCAGCAGGAGAAGGTTGGAATAGTAATCCATTTATTCCTAAAATAGAAGATGGAATTATTTATGCTAGAGGTACGCAAGATATGAAAAGTGGAGTAGCATCTTTTGTTGAAGCTATTAAAAATTCTAAAAATTTTCAAGGTACTCTCTCTATTTTATTAACAAGTGATGAGGAGGGTGATGCAACCTATGGCACTCAAATTATGCTAAAACATCTTAAAAATATCAATTTTTTACCAGATTATGTAATTGTAGCAGAACCTACTTGTGAAGATAAAATGGGGGATGCAATAAAAATAGGTAGAAGAGGTTCTATCAATGGGTATATCAATATAAAAGGTAGGCAAGGTCATGCTGCATATCCAGAAAAAACAGATAATCCAGTACATAAGATTGCTCCAATTTTAGGTAATATTGCAGGTAAGTTTTTGGATAATGGTGATGAAGATTTTGCACCTAGTCAAATAGTAATTACAGATATTAGAGGAGGTATGGAGGTAACAAATGTAACCCCTAACTCTTTAAATATAATGTTTAATATAAGAAATAGTACAAAAACTACCCAAAAAAATATAAAAGAGTTAATAGACTTAGAGCTAAATAATCTGAATTATACATTTAAAATGACACAAGGCTCATACCCTTTTGTTACAAATAGAGATTCTAAGATTGTTCAGAAATTATCTGAAAGCATTAATAGAGTTATTAATATTAAACCAAAACTTTCTACTGCTGGTGGAACTAGCGATGCTAGATTTATGGGGGAGTATAATATTGAAGTTGTAGAATTTGGTGTTATTAATGATACAATTCATGCAGTAAATGAGAGAACTACAATTAAAGAGGTAGAAAATCTTTATGATATATTTTGTGACGTGATAGATAATTTTTAAGTAAAATAGAAGTATAAAAAGATATACTTATAATTATAATAACTTAAGGTTTTAAATGGGGAAATATATTTATAGTATAATTATTATACTTTTTTTATATCTTACATCTAGTGAGATATATAAACATATTAATAAAAAAACAGCGAGATCTAGTAGGATTACATGTCAATCTAAAAGTATCACTTTTGAAAGAATATATGATGCTAATAAAGTAGCTATAATGAAACAAAAATTCTTAACAGGTAATTTTATTCTAAACTCTTCTATTGTTAAATCTAAGTATATGGTTAGTCAAATAGATAATTATATAAAAATAGATAAGTTAAATAATTTAATAAAAAAAATAATAGGAGAGAGTAAAAAAACTAATTTGCCAATGAATATAAAGTTTATATTGCGTGAAAATGACAAAGAAGATCCAGGAAAGAAAAGTCCAAAATCAAAATTATTTATGGGATATATAAGAGTAACTTTTTATATTGATAATAAAACAGTATATTCAATTCAAAGCGATTTTAGAGATAGTATGGGAAAAGATATAAATAATAGAATAGAGTGTATTTTTGACTCTTTAAAATCATTGTAAAAGATATTTTTAGATATAATTTAAATTAATCTAAAAAAATTTATAGGAGTTATATTTATGAAAAAAGCACTAGTTTTATTATCATTATTAGGAGTTTTTGGCATTGCAAATGCTGGAGATATGGCAGTAGATGGATATACAGGTCTAACTTGGCAAGATAACAAAGAGATAGTAGATAATTTATATACTTATGATAAAGCTTATAAATATTGTGATGCTTTAGTACTTGGTGGTCATGATGATTGGAGAATTCCTAAGATTGCTGAACTATTATCACTTGTTAATTATCTAAAATATAAACCAGCAATTATTAATGGATTTAATGTAGTTGATGATAGATTTTATTGGTCATCTACAATATTTAAAGGTGATACAATAAAAAATTGGGGTGTAGACTTTAAAGATGGTACAAGTTCTGGGAATGGTATATCTTATGACCGTCGTGTTAGATGTGTAAGAGTTACAAACCCTACAAAAATTAAATAGACTTCTTTATAAATTTATGGTAAAGTAGGGGTCATGTATTGTAAAATTAACTCACAAAATGGGTGGGTGGATTTTCAAGATATGACCCCAATATTCGAGGTCATATATATTGACCTGACATTCATCACCCCTATAAACTTAAAGTAATATAATAAGAAATAAATATATATATTAGGAATATACCATCTGTTTTACAAAAATAAATAAAATAAAAACAAAAAAGTTAGGACATCTAGGCT
>Ga0256842_1001094_pt1 | contig 22454 bp, 16 predicted proteins | sample 4559240metaG_FD_185973 | JGI IMG/M metagenome (GOLD analysis project Ga0256842, IMG submission 185973) | Hydrothermal vent microbial communities from Guaymas Basin, Mexico - 4559-240 | ecosystem: Environmental > Aquatic > Marine > Hydrothermal vents | place: Mexico: Guaymas Basin | collected... | reverse complement strand
AAGGTAATCATTTGTTGCAATTAATTGTCTTTGATAATTTTAATAATTTCCAAGTAGCGGAAACAAATTTCTATTCTCAGGAAGCGGGCGATATTGTTATTAAAGATATGCTTTTTTATCCAAACCCATATGATTATTCAGAAACAGCAAAATTTACATTTGTAATATCGGAAACAGCTGACGTTGACATAAAGATTTACACGATTACAGGTAAGAAAATAAAGGAATTATCCTATGTTGGTTGTTCAAGCGGATATAATGAAATTTTATGGAATGGTAAAGACTCAGATGGCGATAAAATAGCTAATGGTAACTACTTTTATAAACTGCGTGCAAAGAGTAAGTTAAGCAATCAGAAAGCCGAAAAGATTGGAAAATTGATAATTCTGAAGTAGAATGTTGACAAGAATTAATAAAAAAAATTGTTGTCGAGCATTAATGTCTAGCATTTATATAATGTAGATTAGAAATAAATTTGGAGGAAACATGAAAAATATTCGTAATATCGCTTTAGTCGGTGCAAGTGGATCTGGTAAAACCAGTCTATCTGAGCAATTGTTAAATAATGCCAAGGCTACTACCAGAATTGGTAAAGTAGAAGATGGTAATACAGTAATGGACTATAGCGCTGAAGAAATTGAAAAAGGCATGTCAATGTCACTTTCTTTAGCACACTTAAATTGGAAGAAAAACAAAATCAATCTTATCGATACTCCCGGCTATGCTGATTTTTGCGGAGATCAAATTGCAGCAGCAACTGCTGCTGAAAACCTTCTTTTTGTAGTAAATGCTACTTCAGGTTTTGAAGTTGGTTTAGAACAAGCCTTGGAACTTCATGCTGATCGTTCTAATGCAAAAGCTATTGTTGTAAATAGAATGGATAACGAGAATGCTGATTTCAATAAAACTCTTGAATTGATCAGAGAAAATACAGAAATAAATCCTACTCCATTGTTAATCCCAATTGGAGCTGAACATCAATTTAAAGGTGTTGTTGATATAGTTAAAGGTAAAGCATTTATTGATGGTGCAGAAGCTGATATTCCCGCTGATATGGCCGATTTGGTTGAAGAAGCAAAAATGACTTTGATGGAATCTGTTGCTGAAAGTGATGATGCTTTATTGGAAAAATTCTTCGAAGAAGGTGAATTGTCTAACGAAGAATTAGCTATCGGCTTGAAAAATGCAATTGCAGAAGGAAAAGTAATACCTGTTTTTGCTTGCTCGGCTACACATGATATCGGCGTGAATGAATTACTTGATGCTATTGTAGAATATCTACCGTCACCAAATGAAAAAAATAAATTTGAAGTATTGAAAAATGATGAAAATGTAGAATATATTGCAAGCGAAGATGGAGATCTTTTTGCTTTTATCTTTAAATTAGTATCAGATCCTGTTTCAGGCGATATTGCTTTTGTAAGAGTTTTCTCAGGCAAATTGAAAAGTGGTATTGATGTTGAAGTTCCTGAGCATAATTTAAAAGAAAGAATCGGAACTGTAAGTTATATCATGGGTAAAAATAGAAAAGATGCCTCTGAAATCGGAGCTGGTGATATTGGTGGATTAGTGAAATTGAAAAATGCAAAAGTTTACAATTCATTAGTTAAACAAGGCTTAGGAATTCGTCATCAACAAGTTGAGCTTCCATCTCCTGTGTATTGGCAAGCAATCAAAGCTGTAAATCAGCATGATGAAGATAAAATTGGTGAAGCTTTAACAAAACTACTCGATGAAGATCCAACAATTCAATCTACAATGAATGCAGAAACAGGAGAAAATGTTCTTTCAGCTATTGGTGAACAACAACTTACTCTTATTCAGAAGAAGCTTAAAACAAGATTTAAAATTGAAGCTAATCTTACTACTCCTTCAGTTCTTTACAAGGAGACTATTCAAGGTAAAGCAGATGTAAGTTACAAGCATAAAAAACAATCCGGCGGTAAAGGTCAGTATGGAGAAGTATATCTTCGTGTAAGTCCTACAGAACGTGGCGAAGGCGTTAAGTTTGTGAACTCTGTAGTTGGTGGTACTATTCCTAGTAAATATATTCCTGCTATCGAAAAAGGTATGCATGAGATTTTTGCTGAGGGTATTATTAGCGGTAATCCTGTGGTTGATGTATGTGTAGATGTTTATTTCGGAAGTTATCATGATGTGGATTCTTCTGAAATGGCTTTCAAAATTGCTACATGGCAATGTTTGAAAAAAGCTTTCGATGTAGCAAAGCCAATCTTGCTTGAGCCGATTCATGAAGTTAAAGTAATCATTCCTAATGAATATATGGGTGATGTGATGGGAGATATTTCTACTCGCCGAGGCAAAATTGCCGGTATGGAACAAAAAGGCAAAAAGCAAGTATTGAATGCTCATATGCCTTTATCTGAATTATTCAATTATTACCCTGCTTTAAAATCATTAACTCAAGGTCGTGGAAGATTTATTCAAAATTTCTCTCACTATGAAAAAGTTCCAAGTGATGTAGCTAAGAAAGTTATTGCTGAAGCAAATAAAGAAGATTAATCTAATAGATAAATATGATAAAGGGGAGACTTAGTTCTCCCTTTTATTGTTTTTAGGCAAAAATAATTTGTTTACTTTGGGAAATGATAGTTTGCTGATATCTTTGTTTTAGGTAAGATAGAAAGGAAGGTTTGATTTTCCAATAAAAATAGCTTTGATTTTCTTAGCAAAGTTAATGAGCTTTTGCCTTTTTTGCTTTACAAAAAAACTAACAAAAAACATTACTAATCAAATAAAAATTTGGAGGATTTGTCATGTCAGGACATAATAAATGGAGTTCGATAAAACATAAAAAAGGCGCAGCTGATGCAAAGCGCGGAAAGATTTTTACAAAATTAGTTAAAGAAATTACTGTCGCAGCAAGAGAAGGTGGCGGAGATCCCGAAACAAATCCACGTTTAAGATTAGCAATAGCAAATGCTAAAAATGCTAATATGCCTTCAAAAAATGTTGATAATGCTATTAAAAAAGGTACAGGCGAATTAGAAGGCGTGAATTATGAGAATGTAACTTATGAAGGCTATGGTCAAGGCGGAGTTGCAGTTATCGTAGAAGCTCTAACAGATAACAAACAAAGAACAGTTGCTGAAGTACGCCACGCCTTTAGTAAATTTGGTGGAAACTTAGCTGAAAATGGTGCTGTTTCTTTTATGTTTGAGAAAAAAGGTTTGATAGAAGTTTTAGCTGAAGATCGTGATGAAGACGAAGTGATGATGGAAGCATTGGAAGCCGGAGCTGATGATATTGAAAAAGATGATGATAAATTTATAATTTATACTCCTTATAATGAATTACACAGCGTGTTGAATCAATTGGAATCAGATGGCTATAAAGTTGAAAAAGCCGAATTGACAATGATTGCAAAAAATACCGTAAACGCAGATTCTGTGGCAGAAGGATTAATGAAATTGTTAGACAAATTGGATGATTTGGATGATGTGCAAAAAGTTTATGCAAATTATGAAATCTCCGATGAAGTTATGAATAAATTAGCGGAATAGTGATAATCTTAGGCATTGATCCCGGTAGTATAAATTGTGGATTTGGAATATTACAAGTTGAGCGGCGACTAGTTGTCGCTGCCGGCTGTGATGTGATCAAAGTTAATCCAAGTTTGTTATTAGCTGATCGCTTAGTATTGATTTATTCCAAAATTGCTGAAATAGTAGCAGAATACAAACCAGATATTGCTGTTGTGGAATCTATTTTTTATGGGAAAAATATTAAATCAGCCTTTACTCTTGGACATGCAAGAGGTGCTATTTTATTAGCTTTGGCACAAGCGGGAGTTTCGATTGTGGAATATTCTCCCAGAGAAATAAAAAAATCAGTTGTGGGGAACGGAAGTGCAACTAAAGAGCAAATTTTTTTTATGGTGCAAAAAATATTGAAATTGTCTCAATCACCAAAAAATTATGACGCTGCTGATGCACTTGCTGCAGCATTATGCCATTTTAATAAAGAAAAATTTAAGTGGAAAAAATAAAATTATGATAGCATATTTAAAAGGTCTTTTAACAGAGAAACAACCTACTTATGTATTTATTGAATGTGCCGGAGTTGGGTATGATGTGATGATTCCATTAAGCACTTACGATAAATTACCTCCGATTGGAAACGAAGTGAAACTTCTTATTCATTATTCTTTTAATGAAACTGATGGCGTGAGATTATTCGGCTTTATTAATAAAACGGATAGAGATTTGTTTAGAAAATTAATTTCAATTTCTAAGATCGGTCCTAAAACGGGTCTTTCAATTCTTTCTACCCTGCATGCTGATGATTTGATTTCTGCAATTAATAGGGGAGATGTGAAACTAATTTCTACCTGTCCGGGAATTGGTAAAAAAAGTGCCGAAAGATTGATTATCGAATTAAAGGATAAGGTTAGCTCGTTTATTTCAGAAGGTTATTCACAAATTGATTCTTCTTTAAGTAGCAATATTTTACAAGATGCAGAAGATGCATTATTGGCTCTGGGATATAAGCAAGCGGACATTACAAAAGTTATTAGAAAGTTAATTTCAAATAGAAATTTCCAAACTTCGGAAGAGATTGTGAAAACGGTAATCAAAGAATTGTATAAAACAAGGAAATTATGATAGATATAAGATTAGATGCATATAAGATAATAGTTAAAGTTCTTAAGAAAAATTTGTTTTCTGATAAATTATTAGATGATATGCAGAAAAAAAATCAAGCAAGCGATGCAGATTCAGGATTATTGTATGCTCTTGTAAAAGGTGTAGTTAAGATGCAAAAAAATCTTGATTATATAGCAAGACAATATACAGATCCAAAGAAATTTGATAATACTTCATTCAAAATTAAAGTTCTTATCTATATGGCTTTATATCAATTGGTTTATATGGATAAAATTCCGGAACATGCAGCAGTGAATGAATCTGTAAGAATTGCAAAAAAAATGTTTAATTCAAAAGTTGGGAATTTTGTAAATGCCGTTTTAAGAGCATATTTAAGAAATCCACAAATAAATTATCCTGAAAATTTAGTCCAATCTCTGGCTCTAAAATATTCTTTTCCTGAAGATCTAATTGTAACTTGGATTGACTTATGGGGAGAAGAGAATTGCCAAATATTATGTGAATATTTTAATGAAACTCCCAAATTAAGTATTAGAGTGAATAAATTTGCAACTGAACCACATTTAGTAAAAGCATATTTTGCAAAAGCGGGAATTGATCTTTTTAACAGTATTGCTTCTCCAAATATTCTTACTACTAATAAAATAAAAGAAGTTCTGCAGGATGTTTCTTTTTCGGAAGGATATTATTCAGTACAAGATGCAGCGGCTGCAATGGTTGTGGAACTTATGGATCCAAGAGCTAATGAAAATAATTTGGATCTTTTTGCCGCTCCCGGTGGGAAAGCTACATATACAGCTGAATTAATGATTAATACCGGTAAAGTGACTGCTGTAGATAAGTTCCCAACAAAAATAAAAAAAATTAAAAGAGCTGCTCAACGATTGCAGCTATCTAATATAAAAACTTATGCGGAAGATGCATTTTCTTTCGGACCGCAAGTAGCTGATTATGATCGAGTGCTTTTAGATGTTCCATGCTCAGGTTGGGGTGTGTTCCAAAAGAAAAGTGAATTGCGTTGGCAGAATAATCAAGATATGAAACAACTTCTAAAATTACAAAAAAATGCATTGGAACTTGGTGCTAAATTTGTGAAACCCGGAGGATGTTTGGTTTATAGCACTTGCACTTTGAATCCGGAAGAAAATGAAGATCAAGTAAATAGATTTTTGGAAAAACACCCTGAATTTACATTATATAATGCCGAAAAAATAATTCCTAAAAGATTTGTAGAAAATGGATTTTTAAAAGCTCTTCCATTTCGAGATAGAATTGATGGAGCTTTTGCTGCCAGGTTGCAGAAAGAAAAAGAATAAGTTTTGGAGAATATTTTATGAGAAAAACAAAAATAGGCGCATTTTTCTTAGCTATTCTTGCTATGATGTTTGTATTTGTGATAGCATTTTTTGGAACTGATTTTGTGATGAAATTAGTCGTTGGACATGCCAATGAGGTGAAAGTTCCAAATCTTGTCGGGAAAAATATTAATGTTGCTATTAAAGAATGTAAAACAGCTAATTTGTATTTAGAAATTGAAAAAAAAGTGAATGACGATGAAATTGAAAAAGATGATATCATCTCTCAAAATCCTCATTCAGGTATCAATACCAAGAAATACCGAACTGTTCAAGTAGTTGTCAGTGATGGACCGGAAATGATCAGAATGCCTAATTTGGCAAACCTTACTGTTCCTGAAGTAAAACTAAAATTATCGAATTTGAATTTGAATTTGGGGAATGTTGCTTATCGTTATTCCAATGATGTGGAAAAAGGAAAAGTGATAAAATCTTATCCATTAGCAGAAGATATGATTGCCAGAAAAAGCAATGTGGATATTTATGTGAGTCTTGGTATGATTAAAAAAACATCTCAAGATAGCAAATGGTCTGATTTGTTAGACGATTAAGTTTAAATTAGTATAAAATCTCATATAGCTGGCTGGTTTCTTATGAAATCAGCCATTTTTGTTTGAAATTTTTCTTCATCCTTCGATAAAATTCTGAATTTGTAAAAAAATAGGAAAAGTAGAACAAGCTGCCAGCTTGTTTTTTCCGCAACTAAGCAAGTTGCGCTACAATTGAAAACATAACATTATCCGCTTTTTAAACCAACTTTATGGAAACAGCGTTAAGACTAAAGAATGTTAAAGTTTGAATTCTGAAATTTTAATTCTTAATTCGGAAGCACAAAGAATGATGTTTCTGTCACACTGAGTAGGAGTGTAACGACATATCGAAGTGCGACAAAATCGTTATATTATCTTCTGTAGATGGAAATAAAAAGGTACAGTTTTGGCAACGAAAACTGGTACGTTAATCTTTATCATCAAATATTCGTGTTTATTCGTGCAATTCGTGGACAAATAAAGCCAGCAAAAAATAACTCTTACAAGTTCATTATTTTAACTGAAATATACAGTATTTAGCATAAAATTGATTTATGCTAAAATTTCCATGAAAACATACACAATTTTACTCTATGGTAAGTTGAGATTATTACGCATTATGATAGACTTATTGGGTGTATGGATATATGCGAAAAACAAAAAAAAAAAAAAGATAAAAATAGAGAAAACATCAAAAGGAATCTAAGTATATTGTAACATGTAGGGAAATAAAGAGATAAAGACTGTATGATAATAAATAATACATTGTATATAAAATCACGTAACTATCTGAAAATAAAATAATTGACATATACTATCGCGGAAATATTTTTGAGCAATATTAAAATAGCTAAATTTAACTCTGAGAAGGGTTATTTTTATCTTATGATTTGAAGATTAACCAAGGTTGAAATTATAAAGAAAAGGAGTTTATATGACAACAGCAAATTACACATCTAGTAATATTAAAGTGCTCAAAGGTCTGGAAGCTGTTCGTAAACGTCCGGCGATGTATATTGGCGGAACATCAGAACGCGGTCTGCATCACTTAGTTTATGAAGTTGTAGATAATAGTATTGATGAGGCTTTAGCTGGTTTTTGTGACGAGATAATTGTTACAATTATGGCAGACGGCAGAGTTTCTGTTGAAGATAATGGACGTGGTATTCCCGTAGAAATGCATAAAGGTGAAAATATGCCGGCACTTCAAGTGGTGATGACAATTCTTCACGCTGGTGGTAAGTTTGATGATAAAACTTATAAAGTATCCGGTGGTTTGCACGGAGTTGGTGTTTCAGTGGTAAATGCTTTATCCTCAAGATTGGATGTGGAAGTTCGTAAGAATGGTAAGATTTACCATCAGTATTATGAAAAAGGTATTCCGCAGATAGAATTGGAGGTTATTGGTACAACAGATACTACCGGAACAAAAGTTATTTTTAGACCTGATGAAGAGATTTTTGAAACTGTAGAATTTAGTTTTGAATATCTTGCTACCCGCTTAAGGGAATTAGCATTTTTAAATCGTGGAATAAGAATTGTATTGAAAGATGAGCGTAGCGGGAAAATACATGATTTTCGTTATGAAGGTGGGATTGCTTCATTTGTGAAATATCTAAATGAAAACAAGAAAGTAATGATGGAAGATCCTATCTATATCTATGGTAGAAGAGATGATGTTGATTTCGAGGTTGCTATCCAATATAACGAAGGTTACCAGGAAAATATTTTAAGTTTTGCTAATAATATCCATACAATTGAAGGTGGTACTCATCTTAGTGGCTTTAAATCTGCTCTTACTCGTGCTGTGAATAGCTATATTAAGCAGCATAATATGTTAAAAAACGAAAAAGTATCTCCGGGTGGTAGTGATATCAGAGAAGGTATTACTGCTGTTATTAGTGTGAAAGTGGGTGATCCGCAATTTGAGGGTCAGACAAAAACAAAATTACAAAATTCAGAAGTGGAAGGAGCTGTAAATTCAATAGTTTATGAAAAACTTGCCGAATTTATGGAAGAACATCCTCAAGAAGCAAAACTTATTTCTCAGAAAGCTATTATTGGTGCAAGATCACGTGAAGCTGCTCGCCGTGCTAGAGAACTTACCAGAAGAAAATCAGTTTTAGAAAGTGGTAGTTTGCCCGGTAAATTGGCAGATTGTTCTATTCAAGATCCAAGCCAAACAGAAATCTTTTTGGTTGAGGGAGATTCTGCCGGCGGTTCTGCTAAAATGGGCAGAGATCGTACTTTCCAAGCTATTTTACCTCTTTGGGGTAAGATGCTGAATACTGAAAAAGCTCGTATAGATAAAGTGCTTAATAATGATAAGATTCAACCTATTATATTGGCTCTCGGTGCCGGAATAGGTGATGAATTTGATATTTCCAAATTACGCTATAATAAAGTTGTGATCATGTCCGATGCCGACGTTGATGGTCAGCATATTGCCACATTACTTCTCACTTTCTTTTTCCGTTATATGCGACCTTTAGTAGAGCATGGACATATCTACCTTGCAAAACCACCACTATTTCTTATTAAGAAAGGTAAATCAAAAAAATATGTATATTCAACAGATGAGCGCGATGAATTAATTAAGGAATTGGGCTCCAAAGGCTTGCATATTCAAAGATACAAAGGTTTGGGTGAGATGAATCCGGAACAATTATGGGAAACAACTATGGATCCTGAACGTAGAATTCTAACGTCTGTAAGAATAGATGATGCTATCGAAGCTGATAGAATATTTACAATTCTTATGGGAGATGAAGTTGAACCTCGCCGAAATTTCATCGAATCGAATGCTAAATATGCAGAGATAGATGTTTAGGAGGAAATAATGATACATGATAGATCAAGAATAGAACTTAAAGAAATTGAAGATGTAATGAAAAAATCGTATCTTGAGTATTCGATGAGTGTAATCGTATCTCGTGCTCTTCCTGATGTACGAGACGGTTTAAAACCATCTCAGCGAAGAATTCTTTATGCGATGAATGAATTGAAGTTAACTCCGGGAAAAGGTTTTAGGAAGTGTGCCAAAATTGCCGGTGATACTTCAGGTAACTATCACCCACATGGTGAACAAGTTATCTATCCTACATTAGTTAGAATGGCACAGCCTTGGAGTTTGCGTTATATGCTGATAGATGGGCAAGGTAACTTTGGTTCCCAAGATGGTGATCCACCTGCTGCAATGCGTTATACTGAGGCACGATTACAAAAATATGCTGTCGATTTGATGGAAGATCTCGATAAGGAAACAGTAGATTATATTGGTAATTATGATGATACTCGTAAAGAACCTACTGTATTTCCGTCTAAATTCCCTAATCTGTTAGTAAACGGTTCTTCCGGTATTGCTGTTGGTATGGCTACCAATATGGCACCTCATAATTTAAACGAGATTTGTGATGGAATTAATGCTGTTATTGATAATCCTGAAATGGAACCAGTGGGATTATTACAACATATCAAGGGTCCTGATTTTCCTACAGGAGCATATATTATTGGAAAACAAGGAATCAAAGATTATTTCCTAACAGGTAATGGCCGCATAATCATGCGAGGTAAAACCTCGATTGAAACCAAGTCAAACGGAACTGAATTAATTGTTATTTCAGAAATTCCTTACATGGTTAATAAAACTCATTTGATTGAAAAGATAGTGAAACAAGTTAAAGAGAAACGTATTGAAGGCATTAGTGATATTCGAGATGAATCAGGAAGACAAGGAATGCGTCTTGTTATCGTTGTAAAACGTAATGCCGAAGCTAATGCTGTTTTAAACAAGTTATATAAATACACTCAACTTCAATCAAGTTTCAGTGTGAATAATAGAGCGCTCGATGGTGGTGTTCCAAAAGTATTAAATATGAAGGAATTGATCGAAAAATTTATCGATTTCCGTCATCAAGTTGTTGTTCGCAGAACACAATTCTTGCTTAAAAATGCTGAACAACGCCTACATATTTTGGAAGGTTATAGAATTGCATTGGATAATATTGATGAAGTGATTGCTACAATCAGAGCATCGAAATCTACTGCTGAAGCGAATGAAAATCTTCGTGCAAAATTCAAATTTTCTGAAATCCAAGCCAAAGCAATTTTGGAAATGCGCTTACAAAAACTTACAGGTTTAGAGCGTGCAAAAGTTGAAGAAGAATATGAAGAAATCTTGAAAACCGTAGAGGATTTAAGAGATATCTTAGCTCGTCGTGAACGTAGGATGCAAATTATCAAAGATGAAACTACCGAAATCAAAAAACGTTACGGCGATGAACGTCGAAGCGTTATTTTGGAAGGTAGCGGTGATATCGATACTGAAGATATGATTGCTGACGAAGAAATGGTTGTAACAATTTCTCATCAAGGCTATATTAAACGTCTTCCAATAGATACTTATCGTAAGCAAGGTCGTGGTGGACGCGGTTTAAATGGAGCTAATCTAAAAGAAGAAGATTTTGTTGAAAATATCTTTATTGCTTCTACCCATGCTTACATACTGTTCTTCACAGATCGAGGCAAATGTTATTGGCTAAAGGTTCATAAAATTCCAAAGGTGAGTAGAACAGCACGCGGTAAAGCTGTTGTAAACTTATTGCAATTTGAAAAAGATGAAAAGATTGAAGCATTCGTTACTGTAAGAGATTTTGAGCAACCATATTACATTACAATGGTTACCAGAAATGGTGTGATTAAGAAAACAGATTTGGAAGCTTATTCTCGTCCAAGAATTAATGGTATTATTGCAATCAAATTGAAAGATGGTGATAAATTGATCGATGCTCAAATTACCGAAGGAACAAATGATATTATCTTAGCTACCAAAAATGGATTCGCCAATAGATTCAATGAAACAGATGCCAGATCAATTGGTAGAGCTTCTCAAGGTGTTCGAGGTATTAGCTTGCGTGATGGCGATGAAGTTGTTTCAATGGTTGTTATTCGTCGAGAAGGTACGCTTTTGGCAATTAGTGAAAATGGTTATGGCAAGCGTACTGAAATCAGCAGTTATAAAACTACTAAACGTGGATCAAAAGGTGTGATTACTCTTAAAACCAATGATCGTAACGGACATCTTATATCTCTGCAAGAAGTTGTTGATAACGATGATTTGATGATTGTAACTAGAAATGGAATGATCATACGTCAAGGCGTGGATAAAATAAATGTGATAAATCGCAATACAATGGGCGTACGCTTAATTAGCTTGAAAGATGGTGACAAAGTTTACGATGTGACACGTATTCCGGCTGAAGAAGAAAGCGAAGATGAAATTATTTTAGGAAAAGAAAACTTAGTTGATGAAAATACTGAATCTATTACCGATGATAATATTGTTGAAGTAGGAAACGAGGAAGTTAATCCTGAAGAAATTATTCCTGAGGAAGCTGATACTGAGGAAATTATTCCGGATGAAATTATTCCTGAGGAAACCACTTCTACAGAAAACAATCTTGTTGAAGAGGATTCAGAAGAAGAAAAATCAAAAAAAACTTTTGAAGATGATGAAGTTGAAGTAGGAGTATTCGATTTTCTTAAAGGTGATGATGAAGAATAATTAATATTCCTCTTTGGAGATAATTATTGACGTATAAGTGGTGTTGAACTTGGTTCAGCATCACTTATTTTTTAGGATAAGAAAATGTAAATATCAACAAAGGTGAATTTTATGAAAAAGTTTTTTTTAGGAGTTAGTTCAATTATTCTATTTCTTCTTGGTTGTACAGCTAAGTATATGCCAATTCAGTCTCAAGATGTAATTCTTTCCGAATACTTTGGGATTGTGAATAATGATAATTATCAATTTGCAGCAGAAAACAGATATTGGAGCTACGAACCTGATGAATTTGCTGACTATTTTATTGCATTTTATGTTGTAATAAAAAACCGTACGGATGAGAATTTTCAGATTAATTCAGACGATTTTGCCTTAATTGATGAAAATGGAAACCAGTTTGATGCATTAGATAATGAATACTTAGAGCGCTTAATAGAGCCTAATCGGCTTGAATTATTAAATGATATTCACGATTCAGGATCGCATTTTTTTGATCAAAATGAAGATGATGATCTTTTAAACGAGCACCAAACAGCATTGGAAAGATGGCAAAAAGCAAGAGAAAATATGATTAGTTATGTTTTTAGATTTGGTGAATTACGGTCGGGAGCCAGGAAAAGCGGATTTATTTTCTTTCCTAAAATAAGTGAAAGAAATAAAAATTGTCGCCTAATTTTTAAAGATAGCTCAATTGAATTTTCCAAACTTAAAGAACAAAAGAAAAATTAGGTTTGATTAGATAAATTTGCGATCATTGACAAATAAGGTTAGATTTAAATTCTAGCGAACAAAGAAAATATAAATATGATGAGGAAAATATGTTAGATTTTATAGGAAATAAAAAACGTTCTCACTTAGCTGAGAATCTCACGCAAGAGGATGTAGGCAAAAATGTTACAGTTATGGGTTGGGTACATCGTCGCCGTGACTTAGGTGGTTTAATCTTTATAGATTTACGTGATGTTTCGGGCTTGGTTCAGATTGTGTTTAATCCTGAAAATGAAGCTGTCCATGCCAAAGCAGGTACATTAAGAAATGAATATGTGATTGCTGTTAGCGGAAAATTAATTGAACGTGAAGAACGAAACATAAACAAGGATATGACTACCGGAGCTTGGGAAATAGAAGCTGAAGAATTGCTTTTATTAAACAATTCAGAACCACTGCCTGTGCAAATAAACGAGAATATTCTAGCTGAAGAAAATTTGCGTTTGAAGTATCGTTATCTTGATTTACGTAGAGAGAAATTACGTAAAATAATTGTGATGCGTCATAAGATTGTAAAAGCTATGCGTGATTTTTTATCTAATGAAGGATTTTTGGAAATTGAAACTCCAATGTTGATGAAATCAACCCCCGAAGGAGCTCGAGATTTTTTGGTTCCTAGCCGTGTTCACAACGGAAAATTCTTCGCACTTCCACAATCTCCACAAATTTATAAACAATTATTGATGATTGCCGGGTTTGACAGATATTACCAAATTGCGCGTTGTTTTCGTGATGAAGATTTACGTGCTGACCGTCAGCCGGAATTTACACAATTAGATATGGAAATGAGTTTTGTGAATGAAGAAGATATTTTCCGCATTATGGAAAATCTTTTTAGTTATATATTCCGTGAAACGAAAGGTATCGATTTGCCAATTCCATTTCCACGTTTACCATACAAAGAAGCGATGCAAAGATTTGGAATAGATAAACCTGATATGCGCTTTGGCATGGAATTGAAAGATCTTAGTGATATCGTTTCAAATTCTGATTTCAAAGTTTTTTCCGGTGCATTGACATCAGGTGGTAGTGTTCGTTGCGTGGTAGCTCCCGGATGTGCCGGTTATTCTCGTAAGAAGATTGATCAACTTACAAATATTGCTAAGCATGTTGGCGGTAAAGGATTAGCTTTTGTAAAAGTTGATGAAAATGGATTTACCGCAGGAATCAGCAAATTTATTTCTGATGAAGAACGTGAAAAAATTCTGCAAAGAACCGAAGCAAAAGCGGGTGATTTGATTTTGTTTGCCGCTGATAAAAATAAGATCGTTTTTAAAGTGTTAGCTGAAATTCGTAATCATTTCGGTAAGGAATTAGAACTTTATAATAAAGATGATTTCAATTTTGTTTGGATTACAGATTTCCCATTATTTGAATATAATGATGAAGCGGAAAGATGGGAAGCTGCTCACCACATGTTCACATTACCTAAAGAAGAACATCTTAAATACTTTGATAATGAAGAAGATTATGGAAAGATTGAAGGTCAACTTTATGATATGGTTTGTAATGGTATGGAATTATCTTCCGGTTCAATTAGATGCCATAGACTTGATATTCAAAGAAAAATATTCGATGTGCTAGGATTTACTGAAGAAGAATTAGAAGAAAAATTCGGTTTCTTCCTAAACGCTTTGAGATATGGAACTCCGCCACATGGAGGAATTGCTCCCGGCTTGGATAGATTAGTGATGATTCTTACCGGAGCTGAATCAATCCGTGATGTAATTGCTTTCCCAAAAACTCTGCAAGCTGCCGATTTGATGAGCGAAGCTCCTGCTTGTGTTTCTGCTGAGCAATTGAATGAATTAGCTATTAAAATATTAACCGATTCAAAAGAATAGAATAGATTTTTCGCAAAGGGGATTAATTCCTCTTTGCGATTTACTTGTGGAGGTTATTTAAATGAGGAAAATTGCTGCAATTACTTTTGGGTGTAAGATTAATCAATATGAAACTTCTTGTGTAATTGATAGTTTTGTGAAACACGGATACGAATTGACGGAATTTGACCAACCGGCAGATATCTTTATTATCAATTCATGCACTGTTACAAATCGTACAGACCAAAAAAGTAGAACTGCCTTACGTAAAGCGCTAAAATGGAAAGAGATAAATCCACATACTGTTGTTGTTATTACCGGATGCTACGCTCAAAGAAATTATGATGAAATTGCGGCTCTTGGCGACATTGATTTAATAGTGGATAATAATAAAAAAGATAAGATTTACGATTTGGTAGATGCTATTACAGACCACAAAATTGCTAAGAAAGAGTATTTTGAAGATATTTTATCACAAGAAAATTTTAGTGAACTTTCAACAACTAATTTGCCTGAAAGATCAAGAGCATTTGTGAAAGTTCAAGATGGATGCGATTATTATTGCACCTATTGTGCGATTCCGTTTGCCAGAGGTCATAGTCGTAGTAGAGATCCTGAAAAAGTATTAAAACAGATAAAATTATTAGTGGAAAATGGCTATCATGAGTTTGTTTTGGCCGGAATTAATTTGGGTTTATATGGCCAAGAAAAGGATGGTAATTATCATTTAGTTGATTTATTGGAAGATATTGAAGCTATTGAAGGCGTTGAAATTATTCGCTTAAGCAGTGTTGAACCTCAATTATTCAGTGATAAATTATTAGATTTTTTCCGTAGAAGTAAGAAAATGGCGCACCATTTTCATATACCATTGCAGTCAGGTTCCGATACAATATTAGAAAAGATGGAAAGAAAATACACATCAAATTTCTTTAAAAAGAACCTTGATAATATCTATAAAATATATCCTGATGCTGCTATTGGAATAGATTTGATTGTAGGTTTTCCGGGCGAAACAGAAGAACTATTTAAGGAAACTTATACATTTTTGGAAAATTTAGATTTTACATATTTACACCTTTTTTCTTATTCTAAAAGATCAGGAACTCCTGCTGCAGCAATGAGTAATCAAATTCATGGAGATGAGAAAAAGAGAAGAATAAACCTTTTGCATGAACTTTCTAATAGAAAAACAGAAGAATATCTTAATAAAATAATTGCTGAAAAAACTACGTTGAAAGGTGTGATCGAACACAGAAAAGATGACCAAATATCTACTGGTTTGTCTGATCATTATATTAGGTTTTATGTTAAAGAAAAACTACCTCAACGATCTGTAATTAATATGGAAATATTTGGTAAATATTCTGATGGTGTTGAGGTAAAAGTGATATGATAGATGTTAGAAACCTCACTGTTGCTTATGGTGGAAATGTTGTTTTGGATAATGTGAATTTGCAGATAAATCCTGGGCAAATGACCATAATTGTCGGGTCAAGTGGATGCGGGAAAAGTGTATTGATGAGAACTATTTTAGGTTTGAAAATACCACAGAAAGGAGAAGTTATTCTTTTTGGGGAAAATATGTTTTTGCTTAATCATGCTATGCAAAATGAGATGCGTAAGAAAATTTCCATGCTTTTTCAGAGCGCTGCATTACTGGATTCGATGAATGTATTTCAAAATGTCGCTTTACCTGCTGTAGAACATCTGAAATTGTCTGAAGATGAATTGTCTCAGTTAGTTCAAGAAAAATTGAAATTAGTAGGTTTGGAAAATATTTTAGAAAAATATCCTTCCGAACTTTCAGGTGGAATGAAAAAACGTGTAGGATTGGCTCGTGCAATTATTTTAGAACCTGAATATATTATTTATGATGAACCTACAACAGGTTTAGATCCCATCATTGCAGGCGGAATTACCGAACTTATTAAAAAATTGGATAAACGTTCTACTTCCATCATTGTGACTCATGATTTAAAATGTATTGAAAAATTAGCTGGGAGAATTGTGATGCTGGATGATAAAAAAATAATCTTTGACGGAAGTTATGAAGATTTTAAAAATTCCAAACTTGAAAAAATAATTAAATTTTTAGCTTAGAATCAGCAAGGAAAAATAAATGAATTTTAATCAGAACAAACATGAATATGAATTTAAAGTGGGACTTTTTACTGTAGTTTCGTTCATTATTTTAATTGTAGGCTATTTATGGCTTACAAATGCAATGAACTTGCATAAATATAATCACATTGAAATAAGCTTTAATGAGGCGAATAGATTAGAAATAGGAACTGCTGTTTTTGTTCGTGGAATTAACTGCGGAAAAGTAGAAGATATTATTTTAAGAGAAAACGATGTGCTTATTTCCATTCAGTTAAAAAAAGATGTTGTTTTAGCTAAAGACAGTAAATTTGTAATAACTGATTCAGATTTGATGGGACATAAGATTATTAAGATAATTCCGGGAAAATCTAAGGAAAAAATGCAGTATAGCAAAATCCAAAAAGGTGAAGTTTCTATGCAAATCTCTGAACTTTTTGATGAAGTAAGCAATATTACTGATGGTTTGAAAAAAATGTTTTCCTCAGATTCCGATGGTGTTTTAGGGAAGGTAAATAATTTGCTCAAAAAATCTGAAACAACAATTGGTGATTTTGATCAGATTTTAGCTGAAAATAAAAATAACATTAAACAAACGTTTGAAGATCTGAATAGATCTGTTGCTGATTTAAAAGAGATTATCAGCGAGAATAAATCGGAGTTTTCTCAAGCCGGAGAATTGATTCCAAAAATGAATAATGCTATGATCAATTTCAATAATACTGTAGATGAACTTGATGAAATTATAAAAAGTATTAAATCGGAACCTGGTAATTTAAATAAGTTAATCAGTGATGATCAATTATATGATAATTTAATTAAGACTACATCAAATTTAGATTCATTAATCATTGATATTAAGGAAAACCCAAAAAGGTATTTTAAATTGTTTTAGAATTTATTTTGATTTGCCATTTTCTCTTATTTCCTTAAAATAATAGAGAAATTTTATCTTTTTAGGATTTTATTTGAAATTGATAATGTTGAATTTTATTGAAGTAAGAATTTATAAAAAACAAAGAATAAATTGATAATTAGTTTTTTTAATTGTTAATAAGAAATAATGAAAATTTAATATCTAAGAAAGAAGAGGTAAAATGAAAAAAACTTGGATGATAATTTTAACGCTAACATGCACAATGCAATTATGGTCAATATTTGGTAAAAATAAGATTCAGAATAAACCTGTTGAATGGGCCGTAATTAAGACTTTGCATTATGATATCTATTATGAGAAAGAAAATGAAGAGTTTGGAAGAATAGCTGCATTAATGAGCGAGGAAGCATATTATTATCTTAAATCAGCCTTTATCCGACCTGTAAAAAAACGAATTCCCATAATTTTTTATAGCACAAATCAAAATTTTAAAACAACAAATATTATTCCAAATTTGCTATCCGAAGGTGTGGGCGGGTTTACTGAAAGCGATCGAAATCGTGTTGCGATTCCATTTAACGGCAGTTATTTAGATATGGAAGAAACTTTGATTCACGAGCTTACTCATGCTTATATAAACGATATTAATAATGGCAATAATTCACTTTTAAAAATCAATAGATTACCATTCTGGTTTTCCGAAGGTTTACCTGAATATTTTTCTATCGGTGGGAAAAGCACAAAAAATAATAGTTTTGTGTTAGATCTTATTTATAACAGTCAAATCCCTAAATTTGATTATTTAAGTGGATTTTATGCTTATCGAATCGGAGAACTTTTTATTTCATATTTAAGTGAAAAATATGGTCAGGAAAAAGTATTAGAATTTTTTTATGAATTGCGTTATTCTAAAAATCAAGAATTAGCTGTGAAAAAAGTTTTTGATCAAGATTTTAAAAAACTACAAAAAGAATGGCGGAATTATTTAAAAAGAAAATATAGTATTTATATGCAGGAATATGATGTGCCTTATGAAGTTTTTGAACAATTAACTTTTCGAGATAAAGATGGTTCGGGAATGAATTCTCCTGTGAAATTTGTTCCCAAAACAGGCGAATATCTCTATTTTTCCGACAAAAGTATTCATCGAGATATCTGGAAAAATTCAATTTTGGATCCCCAAAAAGCTAAAAGGATTATTAAAGGTGAAACTTCTGCTGCAATTGAAGAATTTCATTATGAACGAAATAATTTAGATTTTTTCCCAGATGGAGATAGATTTGCATTTGCTGCGGAGACTTCTCGTGGAGATGTAATTCATATTGCCAGTTTGAAAAAAAGAAAAATAATTCAAACAATTAATATTCCTGATATTGATGTTATTTATGAATTGGATGTAAATTCTTCAGGAAATAAAATAGCTTTTGGCGGGCAAAAGAATTTTGCTTCCGATATTTTTATTTATGATTTGGAAACTGAAAAAATTACCCAAATAACAGATGACAAATACTATGACGGACAACCAAGTTGGAACAATTCAGAAGATAAATTAGCTTTCGTTAGTGAGCGTAAATTATATGGTGAAAGAGTAAAGAATCATCTTTTCTATCAACTCTCAAGAGATATTTATTATTATGATTTTGAAGAGAAAGCATTTTATCAAGTTACAAAAGAGGAGCAAAATAATACTCACCCTATTTGGACTAATGATGACGAGAAAATTATTTTCTTACATGAAGGAGATATTGCTAATAATCTTGAGATAATAAAGCTGGAAACAGGCGAAAGAGCATCTATTACAAATACATTGGGATATATAAATTCGATAGATCTTAACGAATCCAATGATGAACTTTTACTTTCAATTTTTTATGATCGTGGATGGGATATCTACCTTGCGTCTAATCCTCTGAAAAATTTGGACTATAAGAAAGGAGAACTTCCAAGATTAGTTCAATTTGAAAAGAATTTTTATAAAACCTTTAAAATTGATGAATATAAATATTATGGGAAACGCGAAAGAGAATTTCGTAAGGAACTTCCTGAAATAAGAAAAAACATTACTCGCTTTAATCTGGGAAATATTATCGAGCAAGATAGTTTGGATAGAGCTTATAATTTAGAGTTGGATTCAAAACCTATTGATATAAAAATACCTGAAATTTCAGATTATAAATCACGCTATTACTTGGATAAACTTTGGGGAGGATTGGCTTATTCGCCTTCAGGCGGAACTTTTGCAGAAATATATTTTAAATTAAGTAATTTGATGGGTGATAGTAAAATTGGAATAACGCTTGGTATTAATGGTAACATTGAGAATTCAAATTTTAGATTTAATTATATGAATTTAGCAAGGCGTATTGATTATGGTATGGGCGGTTTTTATCTAAATGATGCAACTGTTTATAAATTCATAAATGAATCAGGTGGAACTTATGGATATCTAAGGGAAAGAATAAGAAATATTGGAATCATGGGATCTTTACAATACCCTTTCAGTAAATATTGCCGTTTGGATTTTGATGCGATTTTAAATAGAAAAGAAATAAATTATGATTGGGCTTATAGCGGTGATTCTGAATGGACTGAAGATTTTATAGATAACAATGTGCAAGAGCAATATGGCTTGGAAGCGTATAATGAAAATATAATTTCCCCGCAGATAACATTCAATTTTGATAATGCATTTTATGGATCAACAGGACCAATATCAGGTTGGAAAAGTGCAATTTTATTTAATCATAGCTATTCAAATATAAAAAATCACAGTCTTTTTTATACTGACATAAGAAGATACTTCTTCTTTAATAAACGTTATTCAATTGCAGCAAGATTTATTGGTGGAACAATTATCGGTGAAACATCTTCACGCTTTGATCTGGATTATCACAGTGGTGTGAGAGGTTTCCATGATGATGAATTAAGAGGTAGAAATAAATTGGTTTCCAATCTGGAATTAAGATTTCCTTTTATAGATCGACTTAGCATTGCTTTCCCTTTACCAATTGATCTTGGCTATATTCGAGGAAGTACATTTTTAGATGCCGGAACTGTGTGGAATAAAGATGGCTTGATGTTAGGAAAGCAAAATAAATTGGAAGATTTAAAAATAGGAATGGGTTTTGGTCCGAGAGTTAATGTAGGATATTTTGTGATAAAATTTGATGTTGCTTGGAATACAGACTTAGAAAATTTTAGTAGCCCGTCATATTATTTTAGTTTATCACCTGATTTTTAGGAAAGAAAATTTAAGATAGCCCCATAAGTTAAAATTATGGGGCTGTTATTTTATACAAGCTCTATTTCACGTACATCAGATTGAATTACATCACCGATAATTTCGCACCAATCCATTCCGATATCGTGTAATTCTTGGAGTAAGTTTTCTGCGTTTTGTGCAGGTAATGATATTAATAAACCTCCTGATGTTTGAGCATCAAACATTAGCATTAATTTATCATCATTAACTTCATGTTCAGCTCTGATAAATTTTTCATAATGATCATGATTTTTCCAAGAACCACTTGGAAACAAGCCCATGTTTGCATATTCCATTGCATCAGAAATATATTTTACTTTATCAAATGAAAGTTTAATTGCTGTTTCAGAATTTGTCATTTCGTACATGTGTCCTAAAAGCCCAAATCCGGTTACATCAGTCATTGCATTCACACCGTGCTTTAAAGCTAGTTCTGCTGCTTGCTTATTTAGCATTGTCATAAATTTTATAGCTTCTTGTTCTGCCTCTTCACTTGCCATTTCAGCTTTAATAGCTGTTGTGATTACGCCCATACCGATTGGTTTAGTCTGAATTATCTTATCTCCCGGCTTGGTATTATTATTACGAATAATTTTATTAGGATGAACAATGCCGGTTACGCTTAGTCCGTATTTCATTTCCAAATCTTCTACAGTATGTCCACCTAAAACCACAGCACCTGCTTCACGAACCTTATCGGCACCACCGCGCATCATTTCTGCAAGCATGTCAGGAGTTACATGACAATTATCATGAGCGACAACATTTAGAACTGTCTTAACTTCGGCACCCATTGCGTAAATGTCGCTTAAGCTATTAGCTGCAGCGATTTGTCCGAAAATATAGCTGTTATTTACCACTGGCGTGATAAAATCTACAGTTTGCACAATTGCTAATTCTTCTGTAAGTTTATATACTCCGGCATCGTCGGAAGTGGAAAAATCTAACAAAGTATTTTCATCACTAGGAAAATCAATCTTACTCATCATCTTAGCTAAGTCCCCCGGACTTGTTTTACCGGCTCAGCCGGCAGCACGAACGAATTGAGTTATTTTAACCTGATCTTCTTTTTTATCTTCTTTAATATTTTCAAATTTTAATTCTTCAATTTTCATAGGAAATTCCATTTTATTTTTCTTATTGGTTCAAAAGAAAAAAGCGTTTAAGCCTGTCAAATATTATTTGGAGCCTTGCCGGAAGCTTTTTATATCTTCCCATAATTCTGTTGTAATATTATTATATTCAAAAAGAGCGATGCCGTTCGCACCACTATTTATTATCTTTTTCAAAATATTAAAATCATATGCAAATTCGGGTAAATAGATCCCACTATATACATTTTGTTTATCGCCTAAAACAGATCTATTAAATCTTGTTATTTTAGAAATCCAATTTTCATCTTCTAAGTAGAAATTATTATAGATCATTGGATAATATTCATCCAGTTTCCAATTTTGCCAATCTTGTCTAACTAAAGTTCTGGCAAGCAGAGGAGATGGGAAAACAGCTGCAGAAATTTTCTTATTATAAGAATGAACTAACTCT